>Ga0066903_100000408_pt1 | contig 26384 bp, 28 predicted proteins | sample PanSoiMetaGPlot1_FD_67491 | JGI IMG/M metagenome (GOLD analysis project Ga0066903, IMG submission 67491) | Tropical forest soil microbial communities from Panama analyzed to predict greenhouse gas emissions - Panama Soil - Plot 1 (version 2) | ecosystem: Environmental > Terrestrial > Soil >... | reverse complement strand
CTGTGCGAGCAGGGCTCGATCCGGCCGCACATTGATCGCGTGTTTCCGCTGGAGGCCGCTGCCGATGCGCATCGGTTCCTGCATGAACGGCGCAACGTCGGCAAGGTGCTGCTCCGGCCCTGAGGACTAGGCCAGTGCTTTCCTGCGCAGCATTCCGCGCCGAGAAGGTGCCCACGTCATCGATGCGACGTCGAGCACAGCGAAGTTCGCCAGCGTCCCGTCGGTGGCCAGGCCGGTGATCTGCACCGGACCGAAGCCGAAGTTGCAATCCCGCTGATACGCACGGTGCAAGTGGCCATGCATCAGATAGCGCGGCCGGACGGCTTCGGTGATGCGCTGCAGCCTGGCCCGGTGTGTTTCGTTGCGGCGAAGGTCTGCCGGGTCCCACTCCGCGGGCGGTCGCGGGAAATTGTGAGCTACTGCTGCGGGGCAGTCATGGCACACCATGACGTCCGCAACGCCGGCGCCGATCAGCGCGGCTTCCTGTTCATCGGTGATCTCTTCCTGCGGCCACCAGTCCCGGCCTTCACGCCGGCTTGCTCGGTCCAGGCTGACTCCGCCGCCGCAGGCAAGCCAGCGCCGGCCGTGCCATCCCCAGCGATAGCCGCGCGGCAGATGGTAGATCCCCGGCAGCACGGGAACACGGCCGTCGGGGAGCATCCCGCGGCCCAGCGACATGAGCTGAGTGAAGTCCTCGTGATTGCCGTCAACGAACCACAGTTCGGCGCCTTGCTCGGCGAGAGCGGCGCTCACCGTACCCAGGTAGCGCCGTCCGTCATCACCCGGCCAGATCCCGAAGTCGCCGAGGTGCAGGATGAGCGGCCGTTCCTCACCGGCCAGGACCTGCGGGATGCGGCGGATCACGTTCACCGCCCAGTGGCGGTTGCCGTGCCAGTCGCCGGCGACAAGGATTCGTCCCGGTGCGGCAACTGAGTGGCCGAATCCGGTCATGTCAGAGATATAGCTCAGGTGCGCGGGCGCCGGTGGCCCGATGCTCAAATCGAGCTGCCCGGGTGCCGGCCACCGTTCACCCCGCGCGTGTGATGTGGATCCTCGTGCAGTGGACGATGATGGCTTTCTCATCCGGCGGGGGAAGGAGTTTCGCTATGGCGGACGTAAAGGTTGAACGGAAGGAGTCCATCAGCCGCGAGGACGCTGTGCGATGGCTGTCACAGCTCTCGGCTGCGTTCGCCGACGGGCATGACGCCGAACTCCCGTTCACGCCGGCCACGGTCAGCATCGACATCCCCGACCGCGTGCGCGCGGAGCTTGAGGTCGAGGTCGAGGGCAACGAGGTCGAGCTGGAGATCGAATTCAAATGGCGGATCACCGATCCCGCGGGAACCCAACCGCAAACCCCGCCACCACCTGCGGTCACCACAAAGAAGCGGGCCGCCAGTCGCAAGTGATCTCAGCAGTGACGTCAACCGGCACCGATGTGGCCAGCACGTACACCGTGACGTGCGGCGTCGGCCGGATACCGTCAGGTGTCATCGCCGAGACCGGCCCGCGCCACAGCTGCCAGCCACGGGAGCTGTACAAGCGGCTGCCGTCCGCGCTCGCGCCGAGCGCGCCGAGCTGGTAGCCAGAACGCACGATCCGCTCGAGCACCACCATCATCGCGTCGCCGTGGCCGCGCCGGCGCCGGTCAGCACGCACCGCTACGCCCTCGATGTATCCGGTGCGCAGCGCCAGGCCGCCGTGCAGCATCCGGCGCTGGACGACGCTGGCATGGCCGATCAGCTCGCCGTCCTCGATGACCAGCGTGTGGATGCCGCCCAGCACGTTCTCGTACGTGTCGTCGGAGACGCCGTCAAAGGCCGCGTCCATCAGGCCGCGGATCTGCGACAGCATCCGGGCCCCGAGGTCTGCGGTGTGCAGGGTCCGCAGTTCTGTCACGTTGCCCTATCTCACCGGGCGCGGGCGGCGGACGCCACACCTTTGTCGCGGCTTGTGTCACCTGGCACGCCGCGCGGCCTGCCCTCTGTTAAATCCGTCCAGTGCTCATCCACCACCCGGGCGATGAGATCCCTCGACGCGTCGGCATCGAGGGCCTCGGCCAGCAGATGGCCGAAGCCGAGTGTGTAGTGATGGGTTTCGGTGTCGTCATCGATGTAGAGCGCGCTGCCGCTCAGCTGCTCGAGGTAGACGATGTCGGACACCGGCCCGATCTCTGGTATTGGCGCGAACTTGAGCAGGATGAACGCGCCCGATCCAATCGGATGCGGACCCGCCAGCGGCAGAACGTGCAGGCTGATGTGCGGCAGTCGGGACACCTCGATCAGGTGCGCCAGCTGGTCGCGCATGACCTGAGGGCTCTGCAAGTGCCGCAGCAGAACGGATTCGTCCAGCACGGACACGAACGGCGTAGGGTCCGGTGCGGTCAGCAGATGCTGGCGCCGCAGCCGGGTTTGTACCCTGCGCTCAATCTCGCTCGGCGAGATGGAGTCGGTCGCCGCAGTGTGTGCGCTGATCGCCGCCCGCGCGTAGTCCTGGGTCTGGAGCAACCCGGGCACCAGCTCGGGACTCCATGTCGAGATGGATGTGGCGTCGGATTCCAGGCCGATCAGTGTCACGAATTTCTCTGGCAGCGCATCGGAGTAGGTGCGCCACCAGTCCCTGCTGCGCGATCTTTCTACAAGCCCGAGCAACTCGGTCCGGTGATCTGCGGAAACGCCGTACGCGCCAAGTAGCCTCGACAAGTCGGCGGCCTTGATGCCCGTCCTGGCCAGCTCGATCCGGCTGAGCTTCGACGCTGACCAGCCAAGCGACTCGGCCACATCTTCGCCGGTGAGGTTGCGTTCTTCGCGGAGCCGACGCAACTCCGCGGCGAGCCGCCGCCGACGGACCGATGGACTACCGAGTTCAGGCATCCCATTTGGCCTTTCTCCTCTGTGACCACATGGGTTACCAGGCCAATCCTGAGTCAGCGTAACGCCAGGCCTCAGATCCAGGGAAGTTTGCCACGCCGACGAACTCGCGATCTGCACTGCATATTGCATATTTCGGTAGACAGGCTACACAATCGTAATGAGGCCGGATGCCCCCCAATATGAAGGGAGGCAGCGCATGGCGGGCTGGCAAAGGTGCTGGGTAACACGCCAATCGCGGTGTTCCGGCCGGTCTTCGAGGGGCCCGCCTGCGGCCAGAACGGCCATTTGCTCGCAGTCACCGTACTGGGCCAACGGAGCGTACCGCCGGCCCAGCAGGCAACTGAGGTCTCCGCCCGTCGGCACCGGACCTTCGCGCAGACCAGGCGCCGGGAACGGGATTTCGGTTAACGACCACAGTACCCCGGCGGTCTGACGATGCAAGGGGCCGAATCGATCAGCCAGATGCGAAGTGGCAGCTATGGGGAGGTGAAATGACATGACGGTGGTGCACATCATTGGCTGGTCAATGGTCGCAGGTGTGGTCGGCTGGCGACTCGCATGGCATCGGGCTAAGACAACATTCGACCGGGCGGTAACGCAGGCGCGCGCCGAGGCGCGGCAATTGCGAGCCGAAGCCGATCGCTGGAGGGCCAACTCGATCCGTCTATCCAAGGAAATCGCGGCATGGAAGGCCGGACATCAAGAAGGCCGGGCCGATGTCGTCAGCATCGTGCCGATGCTGATGGCGGCCCGGCAGAACGCCGCCACATGCAGTTGCATGGCGGACGATCAGGTTTCTGGCAGCAGGTAGCGGACCGGCGCTCCCGGCCGGGCGGCATTCCGGCAGGCTGGGAGCGTCGGCAGTGACGGTTTAGGTCAGGCCCGGCTAGTCGAACTCTCCGGCGCGGATGCCGGATACAAAGGCCCGCCACTCACTGGCGTCGAAACGCAGTTGCGGGCCATTTGGACTCTTGGTGTCCTTCACGAGCACGTGCCCGTCAGGAAGCCGCCCGACTGCAACACAGTCGCCGGCGGCGCACCACGAGCTGACTCGCCACTCGATGCCCGCGGCGGCCGACCCTCCGTCAGCGCCGCCCTGTGCGTCGTTCATTGCCCGCCCTTTCGGCCCCGGCGGCAGTAGCCGGCCGTGGGATCCGCTTGGTGGAAGCTCTGTGTTTGTCAATCGACCCGCAGCAAATCCCGTATACAGGACATCAGCACCGAATTGATCGTGCGGGATTGCGCTCGTCGAGCTAGCTGAAAGGCTAGCGTGATCCGCGGCTCAGGAAGTCCCAAAACGCGCGATCCCTCGAAAACCTTGCCATAATTTGGGCCGCTTAGTTGCTGGCTGTGACTTGCTGACGCGCTTGCGAGCCTTGGCTGTCAGAGGCCGGTGCAAGTATCGGACCGTGGCAGAGCAACGGCCTTACGCGGAGTGGCCAGCGCTGCGCAGTCCGCGCAGCAGTGTGGCGTGCCTGTGGGCGTCGCGGCCGAGCGACGTCGCAGGGCTCGTTTTGCCCGATGCGTGCATCGATGTCGTCTGGGACGGCGCCGCGATCTTCGTCGCCGGACCCGATACCGGCCCGGTCCCTGTGCCGCCCAGTCCCGGTCACTGTTTCGCCGGCCTGCGGTTCTGGCCGGGTCAAGCCCCGGGATTCCTTGGCGTCCCCGCCAGCGAGTTGCTCGACAGCCGGGTGCTGCTCAGTGATCTGTGGGGCGACACCGCGGCGGCGGACCTCGCCGACCGGCTTGCGGCGGCGCCGAGCCCGGAAGACGCTGCTGGTCTGCTCGACGAGGTGATGGCCGACCGCGCCTGCCGTGCGCCCGCGTCCGACCCGATCGTCGACCAGCTGATCGGCATCCTCAGGAAGCAGCCGGACGCCGGCGGGGTAGTCCAGCTCGCCAGTCAGGTCATGTCAGTGGGCGAACGACGCCTGCACCGGCATTGCCGCGCCGCCGTCGGGTACGGGCCCAAGATGCTGGAGCGTATCTTGCGCTTCCAGCGAGCCAGGCGGCTTGCTCGCGACGCCGGCTCACTAGCCACGGTCGCCGCGCTCGCCGGATATTCGGACCAGGCGCACCTGACCAGGGAGTCGCGCCAGCTCGCCGGCCGGACACCGTCCGATCTGTTCAAGACAGCGCCGCTCGGCGCTGCATAGCGTGACCGCATGGACGCACAATTCGCATCAGCACGAGACTTCATCCTCCGACAGGGCCGGCTGCTCGAGCGCCGGCTGTACGCCACCCGCTTCGAGGGCGCGCCGGCCACGGGCGTTATCGACGCGATCAGGGGCTACCGCAATGACGACGGCGGGTTCGCGCACGGCCTCGAGCCCGACAAGCGGTGCCCGGCCAGCTTGCCCATCGACGTCGAGATGGCGCTCCAGGCGCTCGTCACGGCCGGCACGAGGGACGGGGAGCTAGTCCGCGGCGCCTGCGACTATCTCGCGAAGATCGCCGCCGCAGCCGACAGCGGGGGCGCGGTGCCGCTGGCATTTCCCGTCATCGAGGACTATCCGAGAGCTGAGCACTGGACCGACTGGACCTATGTGCCCTCGGTGAATCCGACGGCCGGGCTGGTCGGCCTGCTTCACCAGCTTGGGGCGAGGCATCCGTGGGTGGACGAGGCTGCCGCTTGGTGCTGGAGCCAGATCGAAAGCGACCGGCTTCCCGATGACGTGCACGCGCTGAGCGAGGTGTTCGGCTTTCTGGCGCACATGCCAGAAAGCGACCGGGCCGAGGTGGCTGCAGGCCGCGTTCGTGAGCAGCTGATGAGCACCTCCATGTTCCAGCTCGACCCCGACGCCGAGGGGTACGGATTGTCCCCGCTCAGCATCGCGCCCGCTGCTGACAGCAAGTGGAGAGCTCTGTTCAGCGAAGAAGTTATCGCCGCGCACCTGGACAGCCTGCAGCGCAAGCAAGAAGCCGACGGTGGCTGGCCGATCAGCTGGGAGCCACCGAGCGAGGCATCCCGGCTCGAGTGGCGCGGCATCGTGACCCTTGGCGCGCTGCGGACACTGACGTCGTATGGCCGGCTCGGCTGAAGCCAGCTCTCTGACCGGCTCGTCTCAGGCCAGCGACTCGATGATCCGGATGATTTCTTCGCGCCCGAAGCCATGGTGGCGGGCGAGGTCGACCAGTTCCTGAGCCTTCGCAACCACGACGCCGCGCTGCGGCGTGCCGACGACAGTGATGCCGCGGCCACGCCGGAACTCGAGCAGCCCTTCGTCCCTGAGCAGGTGCAGCGCGCGCAGCACTGTGTTCTTGTTCACGCCAAGGATCGCTGCGAGGTCCTTGGCCAGCGGCAGCCGTTCTCCTGGGCCGGCTTCGCCATCGGCTATCGCACGCCTGATCTGCGCTGCAACCTGGTCGTGCAGTGGGACAGGTCCCGACCGGTCAATGTTGACATCCAGCATGGTACTAGTGATAGTAGAACCATGTTGGAGGCGACGCAACAGCCGGAGCGTGGCACGCTGACTCGCGATGCCGTGGCAGATGGCTGGTCGCCATCGGTCCCTGCGGCGCTGGCGCACGAGGTGCGGGCATTGTTCCGCGAGGCGCGCCGCCGCAGGATACGGAGGCGGCTGGTGGGCCTCGTCGTCGTCCTGCTGGCGGCCATCCTTGCGGCGGGCTCCGCGGTGACGTGGCTGCATCGCGGGTTGCACGAGCAGCCGCCCGGCGGTCAGGGAGCAGCCGCTGCCCCGACGGATCAGGGACCGGCCTCGGTGGTGTGGGTGGACGACGGCAGCCGCCTGCACATTGGTGAGATAGGCGCGGAAGGGGGACTTAGCGAGCGTGTGATCGGCGAAGTGAACGCCGCATCCGAGCCGCTGGTCGCTGCCGGGCGCCGGGTTTACTGGGTCGATCCGGCCGGCACATTCGTGCCATCGCTCGGACACTGGTCGCAAGTCGTACAGGTACTGAATCTGGACACGCGCCGGATAACGCTGGCAGGTGCAGGCCAGACGGTCTTCCTGTCGGCCGACCACCGATCGCTGCTGACATCGCAGTGGCCGACCAGCCTGACAGAATCCCCCGTGGCTGGCGGCCAGCCGCGCGTCTTCAACCTGCCGCGCGGGTGGTACCTGCCCGGCGGCGATGGACTCGCGGATCCGCTGTCAGGGCAGGGCGTGGACACTGCCAACGGCATCCTGGTCCAATCCAAGGAGTCGCCAGGAATAGGCCCGCGCCGGATCGCGCTCTGGAGTCCGCGGACCGGGGCCATCGAGGTGATCGGGCGAGCCCGGGCCGTGATCGATGCCTATACGCCGCCCGGCGCTCTCTACAGCATGCTCGCGTGGCTGCCTGCCGGTTGCGCGCCACCGGGGAGTTGCCTAGTCAAGATCACCGACACGGCAAGCCTTGCGGTGACGACCGTGCACAGCCAGACACGGGGCGGTTTCGCATTCGGCGGCGCCTTCTCGCCGGACGGCCGCAGCCTCGCCGTCTTCGCTAACACGCAATCCGGGCGTTCGACCAGGCTGGCTCTCATCGATCTGGCGACTGGCGAACTCCGCATCGCACGGATGCGCGCGATGCCGCTAGGCCTCGACTACGGCTGGGCCCGCTGGCTGCCCGGCGGCACGCGCCTGATCGCTGGCACGCTGACCGGATACGTCATCGATGCCGCCACGCTGAGTGCGCGCCCGCTGCACGCGCGAAACCAGTCAAGTACCGCAGCGATCAACTACACGGCCGTAGTGATCTCCAGATAGAAGCTGAGCTAATGGCGGGCTTGCTGACGTCTCGCCGCTCAGGTCTGCCCGGTATCAACTGGCGCGAGGACGTGGCCAACCGGTCCGGAAGACACCAGTCGGACGATGACGGCAAGGACGATCGCTGCCGCGGCGGCGAACGTGGCGCTGAGCGTTGTCCCGCCGAAGTTCAGGTTGTAACGGGTGACACTGATGTTGGCGGACTCAACGTGCTGGTACTGGAAGGAAGTGATCCACGCGAGCACCCACAGCGCCCACCACAGCCCAGGGAGGACGGCGTTGGCCGCGCCCACGCGGCGGTTTGGAGGCCGGCCGGCCCGCCAGATGTCGGCCATGATCTGGTACGGAAACCAAGCGAAGACCGGGGGTAGGAACCACGCTCCGACAGCCCAGCCCGGAGACCAGCGCTGCCGCCACGTTGACAGGCCGGCGTTCTTCCGCGCCCGGTAGAACCAGGTCAGGAACAAGACGATCATCGCTACCATGACCGCGCCGAGCAGCAAGCTCATGGTGCTGACATGGACGCTGATCCCGGCCTGATAGGAGGCCGGCACAGTGCCAGTGTCTGAGAGGTGGAGCAGCCACAGGAGCGCGGTAATCGGCAGCAAGACCGTCAGAATGTTGCCCAACAACGTCAGGCTGTAGGCCTGCGGCATCAGGCCGCGTTGCGGGGTGGACTGCAAGCTGTTGGCGACCGGGGCGGTGATGTTGCCGCAACGCAGGCACGCCACCGCGTCAGCTGGGTTGTGGTTCCCGCAGACGCCGCAGATCATTCTTTTACCGCCGCAAGAATGGCCGATACCTACCGGTAACGCATCGCCATGATACGGGACATAGTCGGGCGTGGCGCTTGTGTTCAGCCGATACTGAACCCGTGGCCGAGCTTGCGCAGGGCTGACATCATCGCGTCGTAAGCGCCTTCGCCTATTTCCTCGCGCCAGTGGCTTTCGACCGCCGCGATCGCCCGGTCAGTCGCAATGGCAACCACGTCGCCCCGGTCGGTGCGCGATATCAGCCGTACCCGGCCGTCGGACGGGTCCTTACTGCTCTGCACGAAGCCAGCATCCTCGAGCCGGTCCACGAACTCGCCGAGCGCTTGCTTGGTCATGCCTGCCACAGCGGCCAGATCGGTGATCCTGATCTGCCCGCCGGCGGGGATCATCAGCAGGATCCGCCGTTCGCCTCCGCGCACCTGCAGGAACTGGCCTGTCTTCGCAATTTCCTTGCCGAGATCGGCCGACATGCGGCGCTTCACGGCCTCGAGCCACCTGAGCAGATGATCGGGCAGGTCGCTTTCCGATAGCGCTGTTCCAGATGAAGTCGTCGCGCGCAGGGTCTTGTGCGGAGTCATAAGGCTACCTTACTATCTGAGGTAAGAAGGCTACCTTACTAGTTGCTCGTTGTGCGAGCATGGCCCGAGGGGGCGCAATGTCGCAGTCACAAGTCGGTGCAGATGGGTTCAGCCTCGCCGCGTTGACGCAGCGAGAGCTGGCCGACCTGCAGAGCGCACGAGCCGGCCGGCCCGTGCCGGTGGCCGGGACGGCCGTGACGCCGATCGACTACGACTGGGGATCTCCCGCGACGGCGGGCCTGTGGCGGGTAGACCTGCGGGAACTTCCGGACCAGCAGGTTCAGTTTGCCTCCTTCTTCGTCAAGCTCCTGCGGCATCCGAGGCTCTGGCCAGCGCTGAGCGTGCTGCCCGAAGAGAGCCGCCTGGCCTTCGTTAGGAACTTCCCCTGGCGATTCGAGCTGGACATGTATGAGTGCGGCCTGGCCGAGGCGCTGCCGCCTGGCATGCGGATGCCCGTTCTGCATACCGTCAGGCACAGCGATGCGGACCACGTCGCCCTGTGGTTCGAATACATCGAGCAGGAGCCGGGACGGTGGGGGCTCGCCGACTACCGCAGGGCGGCTTACCTGCTCGGCCGCATGGCCGCACGCCGCAGGGACGGCGCCGCCTTGAACGAGCGCCTTCCCGCCGTATGCCGGGTCGGGTTGCCGGGAGAGTCGCTGCGGTTCTACTTCCGCAGCCGTCTGATCGAGGGGGCACTGCCGGCCCTGCGTGATCCTGCTCTCTGGCACCATCCCTCGATTGAGCAGGCGCTGCGGCACGTCGCCGATCGCACGTTGCCCGCGGACATGCTGGAGCTGGCCGATCGGCTGCCCGCGATGCTCGACCTGCTGGCCGGCCTGCCGCAGACGCACGCGCACGGTGACGCGAGCCCGCAGAACCTGCTGCGTCCGGCTGGTGAGCCGGGCACGCTTGTCGTCATCGACTGGGGGTTCGGTGACCTGCTTCCCATCGGCTTCGACCTCGGTCAGCTCCTGGTCGGACTCGCGCACGCTGGCGAAACGGATCCAGGCGAGCTCCCGGCAATCGACGCGGCCATCATGCCCGGGTACCTGGGCGGGCTGGCAGACGAAGGTTACGAAGTGAACCCTCGGCTGGTCAGGGCCGGGTATCTCGGCGGGCTGGCGGTTCGTTCTGCGTTGTGCGCGCTTCCGCTGGAGCGGCTGAGCCAGCCGGCCCATACCGACGAGGAACTGGAGCTGTTCGCGGCTCGGCTGCGGCTAACCCGGGGGATGGTTGACCTCGCGGACGAGGTCGAGCCTGGCGTGCTAGCACGCACGCCAGCCGGCAGGTAACCACCCTTTCCCGAACCGCTCAGTGCGTGCAGCTAGATGACGGTTAGCCCGAGCTTGACGCACCCGTACTGCTTGACGTGCTGCCAGGCGACGGTAGGCCAGTCGAAGACGGGGAACTCGAGGGCGACGGCGATGCGGACGCAGCAGAGCTACTGGGGGACGGCGACGGGGACGGGGATGTCGACGGGGACGAGGTCGGCCTCGAAGTCGATGGCGCCGCTGGCTTGCTCGAAGGGACGGGCGGTCTGCCGCCGGACGACTGGCTGACTTCCGACGGCGGCGTCGGCCTGACGAACATGTAGGCGACCAGCGCGGCCACGAAAATCGCGGCCAGCACCCAGGTCGAAATCCGGATACGACGCATCAATTGCTCCCCGTCGGACCGGTGGTCTCCAGGTCGGGCGGCATGTGGATGCCCTCGCTGCGGAACACTGCCGCGACCCTGGCCCGCAGAATCCGCCCGACGTCGAATTGCTTGCCGGGCAGCGTCCTCGCGACCATGCGAACCTGGAATTCATCCACGTCGATACTCTGCACGCCCATCACGGCGGGCGGGTCGAGCAGCAGCCGCTGCAGTTCGGGCTGCTGGTACGCCTGGTCACCAATCTTCCTCAGCGCGTCGCTGACCTGGTCGACGTCCATCGCCGCCGGCACGGGCACGTCCACGACCGCGCGCGCCCAGTCCCTCGAGAGGTTGGTTACCTGAGTGATCTGACCATTGGGCGTAATAACCAGCTCGCCGTCAGCGGTGCGCATAGACGTCACCCGCAACGTCACGTCCTCTACGGTCCCCGTCGCGGCCGGCGTGTTCGGGGCGGTCAGCCTGATCAGGTCGCCGAACCCGTACTGGCGCTCGGCGATAATGAAAAAGCCGGCCAGGATGTCCTGGACGATGCGCTGGGCGCCGAACCCGAGCGCGACGCCCAGCACGGCCGCTGGCGCGACGAGGCTGGTAATCGGGATGCCGATCCGGGTTGCCACACCCGCGGCTGTCGCGCAGTAGATGATCACCAGCGCCGCCCAGGTGATCACCTGCGCGAGCGCGTGCCGATGCTTCGATGCCTCGGAGCGGACCACGGAATCGCCCTCGTGTGCCGCATCGTCGATACGACGGGTGATCTTGTCGCGCAACCAGGTCGCCAGGCGCGTCAGCAGCATCGCGCCGGTGACCAGCATCACGATCTGCAGGCCGTTGCCGCGGGCCCACACGGAGATGTCGTTTAGGGGTGTCGTCGCACTCAGCATGAAGGGGGTTTCGTTGTCGCGGTTGTCGTTAGGCGGCGCATGGCCAGCCTTCGTTCGGCGGCAGGAGTGGTTACTGGTACCCCAACCGAACATACCTAAGCCCGCGCGCGGCTCGCACGCGGGTTGCTGAGGCTAAGCCAGAACTCCCTTGGCCGTGGCGTCCCGCACCCAGGTATCGATCTCGTCAGCCATCGCGTCGGCGAACTGCAGGTCGGTGATCTGGCTCAGCTCCGGGCAGTCGGTGCCGTCGAAGAACTTCGCGTCGACGTTGTCGAGCAGCCGCGCGCCGGGGTGGCGCTCTTCGAGATCATCGAGTTCTTGCAGGTAGTCGACGGCCCTGATGGCGAGGAATTTGAGCTGTACCGGGTACTTGGCCAGCTCAATGACCAGCATGGTCGCCTGTACGGCATCGCTCGGCGAACCATCGGTCACGATTATCGCGAAGATCGGCTCCGTCGTAGTCCTCGCCTCTTCGAGCAGGTCCTCCAGCACGGGACTGAACTTGGTGCCACCCATCTCGGCCGGGCGCCAGATCCTGGCCTGGACAATGCCCTGGTAGTTGGACTGGTCGACGACGACCTCGGGCCACAGCCGGTGGTCGAAGGCGATGACCGGGATCTTGCCGTCCGAGTCGAGCTGGAACGCGTACCCCAGTGCCCGCTCGACCAGGCGCTGGACATTGCCGTTGGAGTAGTCGCGCGCGTTGGGGAACTCCATCGACCCCGAGTGGTCGACATAGAGCCGCACTGCGCCGCGCAGCCCGGACATGTTGCGCTTGGACAGGCTGATGCCGGCCTTCTCTGCGCGCTTGACCAGGTCGACGTGACCAGCCTCGCGGACCTTGCTCAGATTGACCGCTGGTGCGCCGGTCGGGTCCTTAACCAGGCTGATCGTGCGGGCGGCTACCGGTGAATCGCCGGGCATTGTTGGCTGCCTTTCTCGGTGGCGGGCTTTCTCAGATGGCGGGCTGGGAGGTCGAAACGGGCGCGGGGAATCCGCCCACCGCGGCCTCGTAGGCGTGCGCGACGCGCAGGCAGGTCGCGTCCGCGAATTGGCGACCGACGATCATCAGGCCAGCCGGGAGGCCGTCCACCAGGCCCGCAGGGACGGTCGTCGCCGGATGCCCGGTCACGTCGATGGGAGCGGTGTTGATGATCATCTCGGTCGACCTGGCGATGCTCTCCTCCCGCGGCACATCGGGTGCGGGGATAGGAGTGGCTGTCATCGGCAGCGTCGGCAGAACCAGCACATCAACCGAGCCGAGCGCTTCGTCGTAGGCAGCGGCGAGATCAAGTGCAAGCTTGCGGGCCATCGCGTAGTACCGGCCGCCATGATTGTCGATCACGTGGCGGCCAGCGAAGATCGTCGCTTTGACGCTCTCGGGCAGCTTGTCGGCAAGTGCGCGCCGACCGCGGCGGTAGTGGCCGATCAGGTCGGGGTCGTACTGGCCTGCCCAGTTCATGCCGAAGCCGTCGCCGTCGACCATCTGGACCAGCACTCCGTCGGTCGCGATTACCGTCCATACGTGCATGGCGTCGGTGTGCCATGGCACGCTGACCTCGCTCACGTCGGCGCCGGCGGCCTCCAGCGTGGCGGCTGCCGATCTCGCCGCCTCGTCAACCCCTGGCATGGACAGGCCAGGAAGACCGAACCCTTCCCTGAGCACGCCGATCCGCAGTCCGCTGACGCCGGCATCGATGCCTTCGAGGTAGTCCTGATGGTCCGGGTCGTGGCGCTGGCGCGGGTCGAGGCCGTCCGGGCCGGCCAGCACGCCGAGCATCGCGGCTGCGTCGCGTACGGTCCTGGTGATCGGGCCGAGGTGGTCCAGGGTGTTCTCGATCGGGAATGCGCCGGTGTAGGGGACCAGGCCGTGGGTCGGCTTGTGCCCGACGACACCGCAGAACGCCGCGGGAATCCTGATCGACCCGCCCTGGTCGCCGCCGAGCGCCAGGTCTGCGTAGTCGGCCGCGACCAGCGCCGCGCTGCCGCTGGACGATCCGCCAGCGGATCGCGTGTGGTCCCAGGGATTACGCACCGGCCCGGTCGCTGAGGTGTGGCTGCCGCCGGAGAAGCAGAGGTCCTCGCACACGGCTTTGCCAGTGACGATCGCGCCGGCGTCGAGCAGCCTGGTCACGACCGTCGCATCCCGCCGGGGGACGAAACCTTCGAGTACCGCGGACCCGTTCATCATCGGGACGCCGGCCACCGCGATGTTGTCCTTGACCGCTACCCGGCGGCCGGCCAGCGGACCTTCGCCGGTGGTCTGGATCTGCGTCGTGACGTACCACGCGCCGAGCGGGTTGTCCGCGTCAGCGGGACGGTGCCACGCGCGGTCAGGAGGTTGGGGCAGGTCCGCCTCGTACCGGCGCTCGACCTCGTCGTACGAGCTCAGCAGCGTGCCGGCGAGGGTACGGAACGAGGTGATGTCATTGCCGGTGACCGGAAGGCCGTAGGCAGCGGCGATCCTGGTGACGTCATCGTCTGAAAGCGGGGCGATAGGCATGAATTCATCTTGGACGCCCCCAGCGGCAGAGAACAAGACCTAACGGGCACGCACGCGCTAGGAATGGGAGCCCGCGAGCGCGCCGTCGGCGGCGTCGGCCGCCTCGATGTCCTCGCGCGAGATGCCGAGCAAGTACAAGATCACGTCCAGGTGGGGAACGCTGACCGAAGCGTCAGCGGCATTGCGGACCGCGGGTCTGGCGTTGAACGCGATCCCGAGGCCAGCCGCCCCGATCATGTCGAGGTCGTTCGCGCCGTCGCCGACTGCGACAGTCTGGCTGAGCGGCACCCGTGCCTGCGCTGCGAACTCGCGCAGTACCCGCTCCTTGCCTGGCCGGTCGATCAGGTCGCCGATGATCCGCCCGGTGATCCTGCCGTCCTTGATCTCCAGGGTGTTCGCCGCGGCGTAGTCGAGTCCGAGTTCCTCCGACAGCCAGTTCGTGATCTGCGTGAAGCCGCCACTCACCACGCCGCACCGGTAGCCGAGCCGCTTCAGCGTCCGCAGCAGCGTGCGCGCGCCGGGGGTCAGCCGGAGTTTCTCGGTGACCTCGCTGAGCACGGCCGCGTTGAGCCCGGCAAGCCGCTCGACCCGCTGCCGGAGCGCCGTCGCGTAGTCGATCTCGCCGCGCATGGCGGCCGCCGTGAGCGCGGAGACCTCGGCTGCGCAGCCCGCGCGGTCCGCGAGCAGGTCGATCGCCTCGTCTTGCAGCAGGGTGGAGTCGACGTCCATGACAACGAGGCGCATCGCCCGCCTGTGCAGGCCGCCGCGCTGGACGGCGATGTCGGCACCGAGGCCCACGGACTCGCGGGCAAGGTCCGTGCGCAGTGCCTCTGGATCGGCACCGGAGACCTCGAATTCGATGCAGGTGACCGGCTGACGGGCCAGCCGTCCGATCTTGTCGATGTTGGCGCCGCTCGCCGCGACCCGTCCGGCGATCGCGGCGATCACGCCAGGCGTGAGCGGGTTGCCGAGCACCGTCACGTGCAGCCGCCCGCGGCGCCTGACGTGCTCACCGGAGCCGAGGGTGATCTCGGCGTTCATCCCGAGGTCATCTGCCAGCGAGCTCACCTGGCGGTGGATCGCGGTCAGGTCGGGCGATTCACCAGAGCCGAGCAAAACGCCGAGCACGAGCTGCCCGCGGATCACCACCTGTTCGACGTCGAGCACCGCCAGATCGTGCCTGGAGAGCCCGGCGAAGAGCCGGGAGGTGACGCCGGGCCTGTCGCGGCCGGTCAGCGTCACGAGCAGGGTCGTCTGCTGTCGGGACATGGCGTTGCCCACGCTACCGAGCGTGACCGGACATTGCCTCGCCAGGGCTTAATCGCGCCGGCGGGCAACGTGCAGCGCCGCGCCCCAGTGCCGCCGCAGCCGTCCGTCCTGGCGAGTTGCCAGCCGCCGCCGGATCTCGCCGTAGAGGCGGTCACGCTGCCAAGGCTCCATGGCGATATGCCCGGAGAAGGTCTCGAGCAAGCCGATGTAGCCGTCGGCGTCGTAACTGATCTCCCAGTCGAACTGCCGTACCTGGACGTCATCGAACAGCCCGCTCGCCTCGATCTCGGCTCGCTGATCAGCCACTTCGCCGGGACGCACGGAGACGGCGTCGTCCGGCAGGCCTTCGCCGATCTCGTCATAGATGACCTGGATCTCGGCGAAGAACGGGTCGCCGCCGACAGGCAACACGTGGGTCGCGGACCAGAACGCCAGGTGGCCGCCCGGTCGCAACAGCTCCCATGCCTTCCGATAGCCCACGGCCGGGTCGATCCAGTGCCAGGCGGTGGCGGCGAATACCAGGTCATAGCCCGGCCCGGCCGACGGTTGCCAGGACTCGAACGGGCTCTGCACGATCTGAACGGCCTCAAACCCGGTTAGGTTCTGCCGCGCCTGCTCGGCGAGTAGCGGCCCAAGTTCCACGCAGGTGATCAGGTATCCGCGTCGGGCAAGTGCGACGGTCGCCTTACCGGTGCCGCAGCCGACCTCGAGCAGCCGTGCTCCAGGCCGAAGTCCGGTCAGCTCGGCAAGATCGTCGAGGAGCTCAGCCGGGTAGTCGGGGCGGGCGCGATCGTAACGCTCAGCTGCCGAGTCAAAGGTCACCCTGAGTTTTTCCCGGTCGCCATTCACGTGCTTCATCATCGCGCGGAAGCCGATCTGGCCGCGAACAGATATTCGGCGGGAGCGTCAGCCGGGCCGGAGCGAGCGACGGTTGCGCTCCAGCAGGTCGCGCTCAGCCTCGTTGTCCGTACGGGTGATTGCGGCGTCATATGCCACGGCTGCGTCTGCGTCGCGGCCGAGCCTGCGAAGAAGATCGGCTCTGATGGCGTGCAGCAGGTAATAGCCGTTCAGGACCGGCTCGAGATCATCGACGAGCCGCAGTGCCGCCTGCGGGCCGGTGACCTCAGCGACGGCGACCGCGCGGTTAAGCGCGACGACCGGCCCTGGTGCGAGCGCCAGCAGCTGATCGTAAAGCTGGAGGATCTGGCGCCAGTCGGTGGCATCGGCCGCGACAGCATCGGAATGCACGGCGTTAATGGCCGCCTGTAGCTGGTACGGGCCTGGCTGACCGCGACGCAGGCATTGCCGTACGAGCGCCTGACCCTCGGCGATCAGGTTCCGGTCCCAGCGCGCGCGGTCTTGATCGGCGAGCCGCACAAGCTGCCCCTGCGCGCCCACCCTGGCCGGACGGCGCGACTCGATCAGCAGCATGAGCGCGAGCAGGCCCTTGACCTCGGGCTCATCTGGCATGAGCTCAACGAGGAGCCGACCGAGCCTGACCGCCTCGGCCGCGAGGTCTTCGCGGCTAAGCCGTTCACCGGATGACGCGGTGTATCCCTCGTTGTAGATCAGGTAGACAACCGCGAGTACCGCATGAAGCCGGCCAGGCAGATCCGCCTCCGCAGGCACGCGGTAGGGGATCCGTGCGTCCCTGATCTTGCCTTTCGCCCTGACGAGCCGCTGAGCCATGGTCGGTTCAGGAACCAGGAAGGCACGCGCGATCTCAGCGGTGTTCAGCCCGCCGAGCAGCCGCAGCGTCAGCGCCACCTGTGACTGCGTAGCAAGTGCCGGGTGGCAGCAGGTGAAGATGAGCCTGAGCCTGTCGTCGTACACCGAGCTCACCTCCGCCGGATCGTGCTCAGCTGAATCACCGCCTGTGAGCACTGCTGCCTGGGCCTGCCGGTCAGCCCTGGACGCTTCGCGGCGGTGCCGGTCGATGGCGCGGTTCCTGGCTGTTGTGATGATCCAGCCGGCCGGGCTTGGCGGCAGCCCCGCATCTGGCCAGCGCTGAACGGCTGCCGTGAAAGCTTCCTGAACCGCTTCTTCGGCGGCATCGATGTCGCCGAGGAGACGCACCAGCACGGACACGGCGCGCCCGTACTCGCGCCGGAAGATGTCCTCGATCTCCGGCCCGGTCACCGCACGATCTGCGGGCATCAAAACTGCACGTCGCCTTGCAGCGGTCGCACCTCGACTGGCAGGCCGGTCACTGCAGCGAGTCTTCCCGCGGCCTCAAGTGCCGCATCGAGATCGGGCAGCTGCAGGATCGTGAACCCTCCGATGTGCTCCTTGCCCTCAGTAAACGGCCCGTCGGTAGTGAACGTCTCGCCTGCTTTGACCCGGACGACCGTGGCGGTGCTCGCCGGGTGCAGGCCGGCGGTGAAGACCCAGGCGCCTGCGGCGGTCAGTTCATCGCGCCAGACCTGCAGGCCTGCCATGATCGGTTCGAGCACCTCAGGGGGCGGCGGATCTCCGTCTGGCTGATACACGCTGAGCAGATACTGCATGTCAGGTCCTCCCGGATATCAGCGGGCGCTCATGTGAGCCTTCCGCCGCTTACACGAATGCCCGCGGGCCAGATCGACAGCGCAGACTCGATTTCCTGGCCCAGATTGTGTGCGGCAGCTAGGCCGGCGTCGTCACCGGTGGTTGAGACGGATGGTCTGGCTCACCGGCGCTCGGTTGCCCGATGGCCCGGTATCTGGCGAACGCCGGGAGGAGCGCCCCGATGATGAAGGATCCCACGATCGTTGCGATACCCCCGCTGAGCGCGCTGATAGTCGGAGAAGCAAGCGACCCCACAGCGCCGGACTCGAGGTTGCCGAGTTCGCCGCCTCCAGCCCCGACCACATAGTCCGCTGCCAGCACCCGGCCGCGGAAGGCGTCAGGCGTCACCGACTGGACGATGGCTGACCTGAACACCACGGTGAAGGTGTCAGCGGCTCCGGCGATCGCGAGCAGGCTCAGCGTCAGCCAGAGGCTCGGCGCAACCGCGAATCCCGCGAACGCGCCTCCCCAGATAGCAGCGGAGACGAGCATCGCGAGCCCTTGCCTGCGGACATGGCCGACGGGACCGGAGAACACGGCGCTGACGAGGCCACCGACCCCGATTGCCGCCGTAAAGAGCCCGAGCGTCGATGGGCGTCCGCCGAACCGCTCGGCATTGATCGCCGGGAAGAGCGCCAGCGGCAGCCCGAACACGGTCGCGTTCAAGTCGGTCAGGAACGCTCCCGCGAGGATCCGGCTGCGGCCGATGAAGCCGACGCCCTCGGCAACTGCTCGCGGCCCGGGCCTTGATGCCTGATCCGCCGGCCGCGTTGCTGACGGCAGGCCGGCCAGCCCGTACAGCGAGCCCGCAAAACTCACCGTGTCGATCAGGTAGCACGTGCGAAGGCCGCCTGCCGCGGCGGTGACCACGCCGGCCAGGGCCGGGCCCGCGATGAGCATGACCTGAAAGGTGAGCCGGTTCAGCGCGATTCCTGCAGGCAGCAAGCCGGGCGGCAGCAGCTGCGGCAGGAACGTCTGCCTCGCCGGCATGTTGACGGCGCCGAGGCTCGCCTGGAGCGCGACGAGGCCGTAGATCAGCCAGAGCTGACTCAGCCCGGCGAATGCTTGCACGGTCAGCGCGGCAGACACGACGGCCAGGCAGCTCGTCGTGGTCAGGACGAGCTTGCGCCGGTCCACCGCGTCCGCGAGCGAGCCGCCTAGCAGTCCGACCGTCAGCGTCGGCACGACGCGCGCGATGCCGAGCGCGCCGACCGCGAACGGCGACCGTGTGATCTGGTAGACCTGCAGCGTCACGGCGAACATGGTCATCGAGCTGCCGACTGAAGATAGCGTCGAGCCGCCAAGCAACCGCCGGAATCGCGGCGACTCGCGCAGCGGCGTGAGGTCGATCAGCAGCCGTTTCTTCCTCGCCAAAATGGACTCCTTATCTAGCGGGCAACGCGAGGCGCAATCGGCGGCGGGAACGCGTCAGGACCGGGCGTTGAGTGCTGTGCTGAACTCCGGATGGTCGGCTGCCCATGCCGTCCCCGCCATTCGCTCCCTGAAGGGTTTCCGCTGCAGCGCTGCGGCGATAGCGGGAACAAGTTCGCTCAGCGGAAATGGCAGTTCCGCATCGAGTTGCCCGGCCGCAGCTTCAGTGGCGTCCCACTCGGCCTGGATGGCCGGGAGCGCCTGCCTGGTCCGGTCGGTCAGGTGCACCATCCGCTGGCGGGCGTCGCTGCCGGGGACTAGTGTCACGAATCCGCGCCTGTTCATTTCTGCCACCGTCTGGCTGGCGGCCGAGTGAGTCACGGATACGGCGCGGGCGAGTTCGCGGATCGGCAGCGGCCCGAGCGCCATCAGGGCGCGCACGATCGGGCTGAACCTGGGGCGATAGTCCGGCAAGCCGAGGTCGGCAAGGACGCCGGAGATGTCGTTCTCCATCAGATCGAGCACGTGCCGCAGCTGGGTACCGAGCCCGGTGAAAGCACCTGGCTGCTGCGCGGAGGTCACGAGGTAAATATAACAGTGCTGTTGTAATTTGCCGACGGAGGTGCCGAATCAACACCGGACAACCACGAACTGTAGTAGCGTGACTACCGAACGCTCACAAAGGGGGAGGATCATGACCGACCGGGAGACCTTCATCGTGAAGGTGACCGACGTTCAGGGCCGCGATCTGTTTACGGGGAGCATCCAGGCGGCGACGTATCACCGTGCGTTGCGGATCGCCTGGTCAGAGACGAGCGACGACCGGCCATTGTGGTCGGGCGTGACCGCGGACGCCGCCCCGGCCGGCGGTAGCGCAGCCTGAGTCGTTATCGCGCCTGAATGTTGAACCCCAGGCTGCCGAGCACCCGGACGGCGCCGCTCTTGCCGCCTTCGAAGTCACCGGAGGCAAGGCGCTCGCCGGTGGCGAACTCATATGCCGTTCCCAGGATCGCCTTTGGCGGGTAACGGCGTTCCTCCCAGACCAAGTCATAGGTCGTAGTAGGTGCGAATCCATGCACCGAGAAGAACTTGTCCGGCCCCAGCTTGTCGTACTCCTTTATCGCGCGCCGTACGTCAGAACTGCTCACGCGGTCCCACGTCACTGTCATTGTTCCCTCCCATGATCGATTCCTTGCTACATGTCCAGGACGATGTCGGTGCGCGGGCTGGTGCAGCAGATGAGCACCTGACCGTCGGGCGGTGGTTCCAGCGGGTCTGGCGAGTACGTGATGTCGCCGGAGAGCAAGGTCGTGACACAGGTGTGGCATACCCCGGTGCGGCAGCTCCAGCGGGTAGGCACATCGCAAGCGTCGGCGAGATTGAGAACATTGCCGCGCCCGGGATCGAACGGCACCGAGATGCCGCTGCGCGCGAAGGTCACGAGCGGGCCGGTTCCGGCAGTTCCGTCCGGCTGGTGGGGCGGTCGGATGGCATGCGCGGTGAGCCCTGGATTCTGCGATGGCAAAGCGCCGAATAGCTCGGTGTGGATGCGAGCCGGGCTGATTCCGGCGGTGGTGAGGGCTGCGTGCATGTCGGCCATGAACGTGGACGGCCCGCAGATGTAGGCGCTCGCCTCAGCCGGGACGGCCAGGGCGCTGAGCTTGTCAGCGGTGAGATGACCCGCCTCAGCGTGTGCTCGGCGCAGTTCGGCTGGCGTGGCGGCGCTGTAGAAGATGTGTTCGCTGGCGTGCGGCAGCGACGAAAGCAGGCCGTGCGCCTCGGCGGCGAGCGCGTGCTCGCGAGGCCCGTGCGCACCATGAAGCCACCAGATCTCACGCTCGCTGCGACTCGCCGCGAGTTCGTGGAGCATCGACAGCACAGGCGTCACGCCGATCCCGGCAGAGATGAGCAGGATGGGCCTGGTGTCCTGGCTCAGGACGAATTCGCCACGGGGTGCGGCGACGTCGAGCACAACACCCGCGCGCAGCCCGCCGGTGAGATAGCCGCTGGCGGCACCGTGCGGCTCATGCTTGACGCTGATCCGGTAAGCGCTTGCACCTGGTGCGGAGGAAAGCGAGTAGCTGCGCACGGGCGCGGGCCTGGCAGCGCCCGGGATGCGGAAAGTCAGGTACTGGCCAGCCTGTGCGGCGGGCAGCGAGCGCTTGTCCGCCGCGGCCAGGTAGATGGACGCTACGTCGGCGGTCTCGTGCACCACCTTCGTCACCCGAAGCTGCCGGAAACCTGCCCAGGCTGGCTCAGCGGGCGGAGCCGATCCGGTACTGGCGGCGGCCGAGTCCGGGCCGTGCGGCGCAGCCAGCAAGTCGCGAAACGAGTCCTGCCAGCCGGGGCTCAGCGCCGGGATGTCGGTGGCGTCACGCAGCCTCGCGAGGTCGCGACCGGGCAGATACAACAGCGCGTCGGCCTCGGCGACCGCAAGCGCATGCGGGCCGCTCCGGGTTTTGACGATCTGGTCGCCGGCTTCAATCAGCCCCTCCTGGATAACCCGCATGTAGAAGCCGGGCCGGTGATGGCTGACCAGCAGCGCGGCCATCTGAGGTTCGCCAAGCCGCAGCCCGACGCGGTAGCAGGTGACCCGCGGTTGAGTGACTTCGAACTCGGCCTCGCCGATCCGGTACCGGTCACCGATGCACACGTGGTCGTCCGGCAGGCCGTCGACGGTCAGGTTCTCCCCGAACTGGCCGTAGCTGAAGTCGTCTCTGCCGAAATGACGCTGCCAGTACCGATACGACGCGATCTGGTACACCAGCACGGCTCGCTGCTCACCGCCATGCCCTTTCAAATCGCCCTGACCGTCGCCGTCGATGTTGAGCCGGCGCACCATCTGCGGCCCGTCCACAGGGGATTTCCAGATGCCAGTGTGAACGGTCTTGCCCTGCCAGGCCACGTCCTTCGGCATCCCGACGTTAACCGACAGCAACAGCGGTGAGCCGCTGCCGGACTCGTGCGAGAGCCCTGTTGCCGCGTCTGGATTGATGCCGCTCATGCCTGCCCGTCCCGTGCTTGCTCATCGAGGTAGATTCCGGCCCAAGGAGACCATGCCCCGGATCCGCCGGACGTCCCGCAAGCGGCCAGATCCGGCGCGAGCCGCGTCAGGGCAGGTTAAGCTGCGCGCCCAGCTGCAGATATTCGCCGTACCGCCTGGCGGCCTCGTGGAGGGCATCGATCTGCCCGGCGGTCAGAGCTTGGTAGGGCTGCAGGTCAAACCGCACCTGGTCAGTGCCGACTGTGCGTCTCATGGACGCGATGAGCTGCGCGTCGAACAGGGCCATTCCGGTAGCGGACTCCCGTACGCGCGGCACATCGCCGGCGGCGTCGAGTACCCAGCGCGAGTCCTGGTAGCCGCGGTACGTCTCGTCGAGGATCTGCAGCAGGTGGCCAGCGGGCTGCTGCGGTCCCGCAGGTGCTTCGCCGGGAGCATGCCAGAAGGCGCGCCCGTCATGCTCGAAAAAGTCGAGCCGGTCACGGACCTGCCGCAGGCCGCTGCGCACATCGGTGAGGGTGAGACTGGCCCAGTAGGCCAGGTCGCGCTCGGTCGCGGGCCCGTGCCCGGTGAAGTAGCGCAACGCGAGTTCCGCGAGGGCCTCGTCTCGGCCCAGCCGGCGCGCCGCTGGCACGCGCTCGCTCATGATCGCGTAGGTGTGCTCGCCGTTCACGACCTGCCCGCTGCAGATCAGGCCCTCCAGTTCGGCATGGGCCAGCAAGATCATCAGAAGCTGCCCGCTGCCGCCGACGCCGCGCTGGCGCAGTTCGTCCGCCAGTTGCGAGCGGGTTAGCTGGCGCCGAGCCTCCAGCGCTGCCATGACCGCGGCGACCGACTGAGCGATGGAACGCTCGTCGAGGCCGTGAGCAATGCGTAGCTGCTGGCTGGTGAGCCGCCGCACCCGCGGCGCGGTCAGCTCGAGCAGCCATCCGATGTCCTCGGCCCGGGCGAAGTGCCATGTCGGCCGCAGCACGTGCGTGCGCACAACGCTGCCGTCGTCAAGGAACCTGGCCAGATCGAAGCGATCGGGATTCTGCGTGCGCGAGGCCACCGCCCAGGCCGCCTGGCCAGGGTTCTCTGCCTGCACGGCCAGCAGCGTCCCGACCACCTCGCCTGCGGACGCGGCATGCGGCGGCACCAGCCGCTGATTTCGCAATCGCCACCGGGCAATGTCTTGGTCGCGCACCGTGCGAGCTCCCGTCAGCGGACCTTCCGTCCGCCCGCATAAACCGCGCGGACATTGGCCTTCAGGCACCCGAGCTCGTACGGGTCACCCGCCAGCACGATGAGGTCCGCACGCTTGCCTGGCGTGATCGTGCCGGTCTCCTCGCCGATCCCCATGAGCTCGGCGGCCGATTGCGTGGTCGCCGTCAGCACCTGTGCCGGCGTCATCCCGCCCGCGGCCATCAGCGGCAGCTCATCGAGGTTGCTTCCGTGCGGCCCCACGCCGCAGTCGGTTCCCATGGCGATCTTGACTCCGGCGGCTACGGCGCGCTCGAACGAGCTGGCATGCGCGGCGATCACATCCCTGGCTTTCGCCAGCACTCCATCGGGCAGCTGGCTGCCCTCGCTGGCCGCGTTCACCACGGCATGCGGCGCCACGAGGGTCGGGACAAGCCAGGCCCCGTTGCTGAGCATCAGCTCGATCGCCTCGTCATCGAGATAGATCCCGTGCTCGATCGACCTGACCCCCGCTCGGAGGGCGTTCTTGATCCCGTCGGTCGCCTGCGCGTGTGCCATCACCGGCAGGTCGGCCGCCGTAGCCTCGGCCACGAGCGCGTCAAGTTCGTCGGGCCTGAACTGGGCATGCTTCGGGCTGTCGCGCGGCGACAGCACGCCGCCCGAGGTGTGCACCTTGATCACGTTGGCGCCCGAGCGGATGATCTCGCGCACCCGCTTGCGTACCTCCTCGGGCCCGTCCACCAGACCGGGAGGCCGTCCAGGATGCGGCAACATGAGGAACGTCCTCATGCCAGACGGCAGCCAGCCATCGCCGTGGCCTCCGGTCTGGCTTAGCGCGCTGATCGCGATCTGCATCCGAGGCCCGTCGATCAGGCCGTCTTCGACGGCGCGCTGCACGCCGAGGTCCGCTCCGCCCGCATCGCGCACTGTCGTGATGCCGCAATCTAGCGTCGCCGCGAGGTTCTGTGCTGCCTGGTAGAACTGGTAGGAGAACGGCCGTTGCAGCCGTCGCACCAGGTCGATCCCCGACACCATCACGTGCACGTGGCAGTCGAAGAAACCGGGCAGCACGGTCATGCCGCTGACATCGACCTGCTCGTCTGCGTCCAGTCCGGTCCCGACGTCGACGATCTTTCCGTCCGAGATCACGACGTCCGCGTCGGCGATCGCGCTGCCCGTACCGTCAAAGACACGCCCGCCGCTCAGGACCGTCCTCGCCATTGGCCGCCTCCATGCCTGTGAAGTTTGTTCAGGCTGCACATGCTGCGCGCTCAATGTCATTATTGTGCATTTTGCGCCAAGAGGCTGCTCAGGTTATGTCGGAAGGCGGTGGGCGTTAGTAGCGCAGGCGCCCGACGCACATCACCTCGCTGACGGGGCGGCGATGCTCGGCAACCTCGCCGCCGTTGGGATTGCTGCCGTCGCTGGCCGAGGTGTTGCCGTCGATGGTGTGGATCAGGCCGCCTTTGGTCCTGCCCACGACGAGACCGATGTGCTTGAAGCTAAAGGTCGCGACGTCGCCCGGCCTGGCGTCGTTCACGCTGACAGCGCGCTCGAATCCGTTCCGCCCTGCCGTGGCGTCCTCGTTGATGTACTCGTGATAGCCGAACCTGATCGGGTCGGGAACCTTGGCGCCGCCCTTCTTGACGACGGCGAAGGCGACGAAACAGCCGCACCAGAACACCGGGCCGCCATAGCCGGTGAACGTGATCCACTCCTGGACCGGGTGCCCCCAGTTCGAGTCTGGCGGGTTCTCGTGCACGCCGATCTTCGAGCGGGCCCACCTGACCGCGACCCTGGCCCCCGACTTGCGGGCCTCGAAGCGGCGTTTCAGTTCCGGCGCCCTGGCCGCTGCACGCTCGCGCTGCGCCGCGTTCAGTTTCGACGGATCCCTGATCAGCTCCTGGGTCAGCTGGACGATGCTCCCCGCCTTGATGACCGAGCGGTCGGCCTCGGACAGTCCGAGCGCGAAAGCGACGCGCCCGCAGGCGCTGATCGTGTGCGGGCCGAGCTGGCGGTCCATAGTCAGGTCAGCCTCGGTGAACGGGAGCTCACGTGCTCGGTTGTTGATCGCCCGCTGCAACGCGAAGATGTCTGGTCCCTCCGTGTAAGGGGAGGTCAGAATCAGGTCACGGTGAACCTCGGCATCGCCAGGCGGCGCGGCGCCGTTGCCGCCGAGCGCTCTGTTGATCCTGGATTGCCAGGTAGCGCGCAGGGCAAGCACCGAATCTGCGTAGCGCATGTTCGGGTTTGCTTCGCCGCCGTTATAGGCACCGATGCCATCGCGCTCGTGCCGCCGCTCGATCAGGTCGTGCAAGAACCTGAATCCCACCCGGCACTGCGCGTCAACAGTGTGCGCGCCGCCCTCGGCTTCGGCCTGCTTGATGAGGCCGATCGACGTGAGCTGGGTCAGCCCGACGCCATTCGACACGCCGCCGCTGTCGACGAGACTGATCAGTTCCTGTACCCGCTCGCGGGTGACGTCCTGATGGCACCAGGGCGCCGAGTTCCTGCGGTGACCGCTGTCGCAGCCGAAGATGTTCCTGAACCCCGACTCCTGCTCAACCAGCGCAAGCGCCAAGGCGAGCTGGACTCCGGCACGTCGTGCCTCGGACACAATCGCGGGGCCGAACGAGAAGCCCTCGTCCTTGACCATCTGGATCAGCTTGTGCTCGTCGGATCTCAGCGCTGCCATATTCTCAGGTCCCCCAATACGCTCCAGCGTGGCTAACGCACGCAGACAAACATGGAACGGTTGTTCATGCCGAATCTTCTCTCTGTAGCTGATTGGACACAGAAGGTCAAGTAACGGCGCGGAAACCGTAACCCGAAAGTAAGCCGAACGGACGGTAATGGGATCGGATCGCCCTTCTGGGCGCTCAGTGAAACATTGCCAGCGAGGCCCGGCCCGCCAGGCCGACGCCGACACAGAGCACCAGGACGGCCGTGCCGGCCGGCGCCAGCGCCGCGACCCTGGCGAGCGTCCGGCGCGGACCCGACATCCAGCGATCGCGAACCCTTACCAGCACCAG
>Ga0066903_100000406_pt1 | contig 26444 bp, 23 predicted proteins | sample PanSoiMetaGPlot1_FD_67491 | JGI IMG/M metagenome (GOLD analysis project Ga0066903, IMG submission 67491) | Tropical forest soil microbial communities from Panama analyzed to predict greenhouse gas emissions - Panama Soil - Plot 1 (version 2) | ecosystem: Environmental > Terrestrial > Soil >... | reverse complement strand
CGGTCATGCCGCACGGTGGTCGGACCACCCGTGATGCTGCCCATCAGTAGACCCATCCCGGTGTCGGAGACGCAAGGGACAGCCGCCCATCGCCCATGAGCCAGTCGCCCATACTGGGCTGGACTTGATCTCTCGCAGGCGGTTCGTCCAGGGGGCGGCGGCCCTGGGAGCCGCGGTCGCGTTCCCCGCCGTCCGCATCGGGCGGGCGGCAGACACCCCTCTCCGGCACCTCGTGCTGCTGATGCAGGAGAACCGGTCGTTCGACCACTACTTCGGACGGTTCCCGGGCGCCGACGGCCTGCCCGCGGGCGCGCCGGTCACCGCCGCGGCCTCCGACTGCGCCAGCGACCCGCCGCACGACCAGGCAGCCTTCGAGGCGCTGGCCGGCGACGAAGACTACGCCAACCCGTCCGCCCTGACCGCCTACGGCGAGGCGCAGATCCCCGTCGCCTGGGCGCTGGCGCGCCGGTTCACGCTCTGCGACCGGTACTTCGCGTCCGTGCTGGGCCCGACGTTCGCGAACCGGCTGTTCAGCGTGGCCGCGTCGCGCGGCGGGTTCCGCGACAACCCGGCCCGGATCGACGCCGCCCTGCTGCCGCGCCCCACGATCGTGGACCGGCTGGAGGCCGCCGGCCTGGACTGGGCGTGCTACCTGGCTCGCGTGCCCGACCTGAACGGCTACGAGGCGGTCGGCTTCTATCCCGAGCGGGTGTCGGACGGCCGCGCCAACCGGCCGTTCTCGCGGTTCCTGGCCGACGCCGCCGCCGGCCGGCTGCCGGCCGTGTCCTGGGTGGTCCCCGCCGACCCGCTCTCCGAGCACCCGCCCACCCCGCCGCAGTGGGGCCAGCACTTCGCGGGCCTGACGGCGCGGGCGCTGGCCGCGGGCCCGCAGTGGCGCAGCAGCGCGCTCGTCCTCAACTACGACGAGAGCGGCGGCTTCTACGACCACGTGCCGCCGCCGGTCGAGCACGGCGTCACGTACGGCTTCCGCGTGCCGTGCACGGTGGTCTCGCCGTACGCCAGGCCCGGGCACGTCAGCCACGAGCGCTACGACCACGCGTCGGTGCTGGCGCTGGTCGAGCGGACCTTCGGCCTGCGCCCGCTGAACGACCGCGACGGCGCCGCCAGCCCGCTGACCGACTGCTTCGACTTCGACCACGCCACGCTGGACCCGTTCGACCTGCCGGCCTCGCCGCCGGCCACCGGCTGCCCGGCACCGCCGGCGTGGGCCGCCCAGCTGCTCGGCATGCCGCTGGACGGCCCACCGCGACCGGCCGCGACGGGCGGTGGAGCCGAGCTGGGGCTGGGTCTGGGCGGGCTCGCCGCCGGCGTGCTGGGCGGGGCCGCGGCCGGCGTGCGCTGGAGGTCGCGGCGTGTCCGGTCGTAACCAACCGCCGTATCACCCACCGACCGTGTCAACCGACATCGCCAGCCGCCCGGCGGGCGACGTACGCGACCGGCTGGAGCGGACGGTGGCGATCCTCGAGCGCCGGGGCTACGCCGTCACCCCTGGCCGCCTGGCTGAGCTGTGCCTGGGCGGCGCCGTGTCCGAGGCGGAGGTGGACGCGGCGGTCACGGGCGACGGGCTGCGCGTGCGCGACGGCCTGGTGGTGTCCGCCGGGATGGCCGAGCAGGCGTCCGCCATCTCCCGCCGCGCCGCCGCGCACGCCGACAACGCCGCGCGCTGCCTGCCCGTGACGCTGGCCTTCGTGCGGGCGCTGATCCGGTGGTGCCCGTACGTGCTCAGCGTGTCGATCGCCGGCTCGCTGGCGTCCGGCGGCTACCTGGCGTCGGACGACGTCGACCTGAACCTGATCGTCGAGGACGGACGCCGCCACCTGGCGTACGTCGCGATCAACGTGCTCGGCATCGCGCACGCCCTGCGCCACCGCGGGAAGCCGGTCGACACGCATACGATGCGCCCGGTGGCACCGCGCTTCATGACGGCCAACCTGATCCTGGAGCGGTCGCAGTGCCTGCCCCTGGCGCGCCAGGACGTGGACATGGCGTACGAGTTCATGGCCTCGATGCCCGTGTACGGCATCGGCCTCTGGCGGCAGATCGTGGCCACCAACCACGGGCTCTCCGAGCACTTCCCGCAGCTCGAGGACCGGCGGTTCGACACCGTGGTGCGGACGCGGCGGGGGCTGCCCGGCTGGCTGTTCCCGGCCTGGCTGGACGGCGTCGCTCGCGCCGTGGGCAGGGCCGGCTGGCGGTACATGCAGTGGACGCGGCGGCGGCGGCCGGAGGCTCTGGCCCGCGTCGCGTTCGTCCGCGGCACGATGCGCCCCTACGCGCTCTTCGACGAGCCGTAACGATGATCGGCGTCGCACTGGCCGTGATCGTCATCTCCAGCACGTTCCTGTTCCTGTACGGGGTCAACCTGCTGTACCTGACGATCCGCGCCGCCTCTCTGGGCCCGCTCGCTCAGTCTCCCTCCTCCGTTGGGGAGAGCTGGGGTGGGGGCCCCGTTCCGACGGTCCTGGTCCAGCTCCCCATCTACAACGAGCGCTACGTCGCCGAGCGCGTCGTGGACGCCGCGTGCCGGCTGGACTGGCCGCGCGACCGCCTGGAGGTCCAGGTGCTGGACGACTCCGACGACGACACGCCGGAGATCGTGGCCGCCGCCGTCGAACGCTGGCGCGCGGCCGGGGTGGCCGTCGCGCACGTCCGCCGGACGAGCCGCTCGGGCTACAAGGCGGGCGCGCTGGCCCACGGCCTGACGCTGAGCGATGCCGAGTTCGTAGCCGTCTTCGATGCCGACTTCGTGCCCGCGCCCGACTTCCTGCGCCGGATGGTCCCCTCCCTGGCCGACCCGCGCACGGCGTTCGTGCAGGCCCGCTGGGGCCACCTCAACGACGACTTCTCGCTCTTCACCTACCTGCAGTCGCTGATGACCGACTTCCACTTCCTGGTCGAGCAGGTGGTGCGGCCGCACCGCGGCTACTTCACCAACTTCGCCGGCTCGGCGGGCGTGTGGCGGCGAGCCGCGATCGACGACGCGGGCGGCTGGAGCGCCAGCACGCTGACCGAGGACCTGGACCTCAGCTACCGGGCGCAGCTCCGCGGCTGGCTGGCGGCGTACCGCGAGGACGTCGTCGTGCCCCAGGAGCTGCCGGTGTCCGCGAACGCGTACCGCGCGCAGCAGTCGCGCTGGTCGACGGGCAGCTTCCAGACGGCGGCGCGCCTGCTGGGGCCGCTGCTCAGGAGCGACCGGCCCCTCATCGTCAAGTTCGAGGGCGCGATGCACCTGCTCGGCTACGTCGCCCCGCTGGCGATGGTCGCGCAGATCCTGTGCTACCCGGCGCTGCTGGCCGAGGTCGCGGCCCACGGGTACGTGCCGGTCACGCCGATCCCCGCGATCTCCAGCGCGCTCAGCCTGGCGCCGCTGATCGGCATGGCGGTCGCGCAGTGGCGGCGCGGCCGGGACTGGTGGTGGCACTGGTACGGGCTGGTCGGCTGGTCGGTGCTGGGCGCGGGCACGTCCCTGACCGTGGTCGGCTCCATCTGGCGGGCGCTGCGCGGCGGCGGCGAGTTCACGCGCACGCCGAAGTACCGGATCGAGCGGCTGGGCGAGGAGTGGCGCAGCAAGGCGTATTTCAAGGCGACGGACACCGGCGCGCTGGTGGAGCTGGCGTTCGGCCTGGCCGGGGCCGTGCTGGTGGCGGCGGCGTTGCGGCTTGGGCAGCCGCTGCTCGGCCTCTACTCGGGCCTGTTCGCGGCCGGCTACCTCTACCTGTCGGGCGCGAGCCTGGTGCAGTCCCTGCGCCACGTGCGGTACGAGCTGGTCGCGCCGCGCGTCCGCGCCGTCCTGCCGCGGCTCCAGGCGCCGGCGCTGCTGGCCGCGATGACACTGGTGCTGCTCGGCGTCGCCCACGTGCTGCCGGACCCGTTCGAGGACTCGTACCAGCACTGGCTGATCGCGGCCAACCTGGCCACCACCGGGCGGCTGAACGACCCGCTCTTCCAGATGCAGGACACCTGGCTGCCGGCCTACCACGTGCTGGCGGCGCTGGTCCTGAAGGTGTTCGGCATCTGGCAGATCGGCGCGCTGAAGGCGCTGTCGGTGCTGCTGTCCGTGGCCACGCTGGCGATCACGTACCGGCTGGCGGGATCGCGCCGGCGCGGCCTGGTGGCGGTCGCGCTGCTGGCGCTGAACCCGATCTTCATCCTGACGTCCACGCAGGCCGTGGCCGAGCCGCTGCTGGTGGCCTGCCTGCTGGCGGCGGTCTGGGCGGCCAGCGCCGGCCGCCTGCGCGCGGCGGCGCTCTTCGCCTGCCTGGCGTGCCTGACCGGCACCAAGGCGTGGATCTGGCTCGGCTGCGTGCTGCTCGTGCTGGCGGTCGAGTGGCTCGTGCGCGCGCGCGTCGATTTGCCCGTGCTGCGCCGGGTGGCGTGGATCGCGCCGGCGCTGGCCCTCGCGGTCGCGATGCAGGCCGTGTTCGGGTTCGCGTCCCACTCGGTGGCGCGGGCGGCGGTCGAGGTCGGGTCGGCCACGGCCCGGGGAAGCCTGGCGGTGGACCCGCTGGTGCGGGGCGGCCAGTTCCTGGGCTACTTCGCGCTCGCGTCGCTGCCGATCGTGGCCCTGGCCCCGCTGGGCTTCGTCCGCGCGCTGCGCGGGCGCGTCCTGACGCTGGTCGGGCTGCCCTCGCTGCTCTACCTCGGCCTGGTGGCGGGACTGGTCTTCGCCGGCGTCTACTCCGGCAGCCACCGCTACTACTACCCGGCGCTGCCCGGGCTGGCGCTGGTCGCCGCCGCGGCCGTCGATCGGGTGCGGCTGCCGCTGGCGCTGGTGCCGGTGGGCGGCGCGATGGTCGTCGCGGCGTCGTTCGTGCCGGTGCTGAACGGGCTGGCGGCGGACAACCGGGGCCTGGTGGCGGCCGGGACCGCCGTGCGCTCACATCCGGGCGCGCTGCTGACGGACTCGCCCGCCGCCGCGTACTGGAGCGGCAAGGCGCCGGCGCTGATCTACGGCTCGCGGGAACTGCCGTCCGACCGCGACGGGGCGGTGGTCTGGATGCGGTCGCGGGGCGTCGGGTCGCTGGTGCTGGAGGACATCGACTACTACCGGGCCGACCAGGTGCTGCCCGACCTGGTCGCCGGCCGCGCGTCGCCGCCGTTCGTCGCGCTCGGCGACCAGGCCGCGTACACGGTGCCGGGAGGCAAGACGGTCACGGCTTACGATCTGAGCCCGATGCGCTCGAAGCCGCTGTTCGGCGACGTGACGGTCGGTCTGGCGTCCGGCGACGAGCCCCGTCGGGGCAAGACGGCTCCGCTGGCGAAGGGGCTGCTGATCCAGCGCGCCGGCGCCGACGTGGCCGGCGAGGGGATGGGCCTCGGGGTGCCCATCGCGCGCTACGCCGACGGCTGGCACTACGCGTCGTCCGCCGACGTGGTCGACCTGTCGACGGCGTCCGGCCCGGCGTGGCGGCGGACGTTCGACCTGGACATGGTGGGCGGCGACGCGGCGCATGGCTACAGGTTCGCGCGGGCGCCCAGCGTGGGCCGCGTCGAGGTGACGTACCGGGTGGCGCCCGGGGGCGTCGTCACGATCGCCGTGCGGTCGCTCGGGCTGGCGCCCGGCGTCCAGCAGGTCGCGGTGCTGAACGAGGAGTCGGCGGCGTTCGACGACTTCGCCGACCAGTCCGGCACGTGGAACGGCGCCGCGTTCGGCAACTGGATGACGGTCTCCGGCCCGTGGGCCAGGCTGCGCTCGGCGTCGCTCGGCATCGAGTGGGCGCAGCAGGTGGCGGGGAGCTCGGAGCTGCACGCGGGCCGCGAGCTGACGCCGCCGGACTTCGACTGGAGCGGCCTGGACTACCTCTTCGACGGGACGTTCACGTCGGTGGACTACACCGTCTCGATCAGGGCCGCGACATGACGCCGGCGCCAGAACGGCGGGCTCTGGGTGCGGCACGCGCCGACCGCGTAGGCGATCGCCCACGAGGTCTTGGCGACCACGTTCTCGATCTCGGGGACGACCAGCAGCGGGCCCGTCTGGCCGGCCTGGGGCGCGTTCGAGATGAAGCCGTTGGTGAGGCCGGGAATGGTCGACAGCCAGACGGCGAACGCGATCACCGTGACCGCGACCCACGCCGGCGACGGCCGCACGCCCATCGCGTAGGCGAGGGCGACCCAGCCGGCGAGCGCCGCGGCCTGCCACGCCTCCGCCACCCACTTGACGGTGTCGGCGGGGTGCCAGTAGACGGTGTCGAGGACGCCGTAGACGGCCTCGAAGCCTCCGGCCCACGCCACGACCGAGACGACGGCGAGGTCCGGGCGGCGCCTGACCAGTCCGATCACGATCAGCAGCAGGATCCCGGTGACGAGCGTGGTCCAGCGCATGCCGAGAGGCGACTCGATCAGGCTTGCTTGCACGCTGCTATTAGACAGCCAGGAGGAGGGGGGACGGCATGACGCTGACGCGAACCACCGACGTGGTGCTGGTGTATCCGCAGCGGGCGCCGAAAAAGGGCCGGCACTGGATCATGCCCTCGCTGGGGCTGATGTACCTGTCGGCGGCGCTGCGGAACGCCGGGTACTCGGTGCGCCACATCGACCACACGTTCATGGAGCGCGAGGAGGTCCTCGCGGAGATCGAGCGGCTGCGGCCGGCGGTGATCGGCGTGTACTGCATGATCACCATGCAGGACGAGGCGTTCTCGCTGGCCGAGCAGGTGCGCGGGAAGGCGCTGACCATCGTCGGCGGCCCGTACCCGTCGGGCGAGCCGGAGAAGTTCCTGGACGAGTTCGACCTGGTCGCGGTCGGCGAGGGCGAGGAGACGATCGTCGAGGTGATGCGTCACCTGGACGACCGGCGCTTCGAGGAGGTCGCGGGCCTGGTGTTCCGGGCGCCCGACGGCGAGGTCGTCAGAACGGACGCCCGCACCCGCTCGAAGGACATGACCCAGCTGCCGCTGCCGTATCGCCGCGACCTGCCGAACCAGAACTACATCGACTACTGGCGCAGGCACTGGAAGGACGCGACGACGCCGCTGATGAGCACCCGGGGCTGCCCGTTCAGGTGCGAGTTCTGCCACAAGCCGGTGTTCGGCGACCTGTTCCGGGCGCGGCCCGGCGACACGGTGATCGAGGAGATGCGGGAGATCGCCGAGCTGGGCTACGACCACGTGTGGATGTCCGACGACCTGTTCACGCTGAACTACCGGCGGACGATGGAGCTCTGCCAGGAGATCGAGGCGGCGAAGCTGCCGCTCACCTGGGAGTGCCTGAGCCGCGTGACGCAGGTCGACTACGAGCTGTTCGCCCAGATGAAGCGGGCGGGCTGCAAGCGGATCTTCTTCGGCATCGAATCCGGCGACGAGGGCGTGCTCAAGCAGATGCAGAAGGGGATCAAGCCGGAGCAGGCGCAGGAGGCGGTGGCCGCGTGCGTGCGCGCGGGGATCAAGGCCGCGGGCTTCTTCATGGTCGGGTACCTTGGGGAGACACCGGAGAGCCTCATGAAGACGATCCGCTTCTCATCGCACCTGCCGCTCGACTACGTGAGCTACACGATCGCGTACCCGCTGCCCGGCACCAAGTTCTACTCGCGGGTGAAGGAGCGGCGGCAGGAGGGCGAGTGGCACTACATCCGCCACAACCGCCTGCTGTTCAACTCCGACTTCACGGAGCGGAAGCTGCGGTTCGCGATCCTCAAGGGCGCGATCCAGCACAAGCTCCGGCGGCACCACATGAAGCCGCTGGCCTCGGCGTTCGAGCTGGCGACCGACCCGGTGCTGCGGGCGATGCGCTGATGGCTCGCTCGGCGTCCGGCCGCCTGGCGGCGTCCGCGGCCGTGTGGCACAGCCTGTTCCGGATCGGGGTCGGCATCTTCTGGCTGTACTTCGCGGTGCAGAAGTGGCCGGCGCCGATCGGCATCGGCGCGACGCAGGGCATCGGCTGGATGCGGCCGATGATCGAGCAGTCCGCCCGGGCCAACCCGATCCCGCCGCTGCACGACCTGCTGACGCAGGTGGTCGTGCCCAACTGGACGCTGTTCGCGACCGCGCAGGCGGTCGGCGAGACGGTGGTCGCGGTGCTGCTGATCCTGGGTTTCGCGACGCGGCCCGCCGCGCTGGTGGCGACGCTGCTGGCGCTGAACCTGTCGCTGACGGTGGCGTTCACCGTCGCCGACGTGGGGGTGCGGTGGCTGTACTACATGCCCGTGCTGGCCTGCTTCGAGGTGTTCGTGAACGGCTCGGGCGCCCTGGCGCTGGACCGGGCGGCGTTCGTCCCGCGGTGGCTGCGCGCATGACCGCGTTCGGTCGCGTCGGTCGCTTCGCCCGCGCGCTCGCACTGGCGGTGCTCCTGTTCCCGGTCGGCCTGGCGACCCACGAGGTGGCCCACCTGGCGGTCTTCTCGGCCCTGGGCGTCCCGGTGACGCTGGTGGTGACAAGCTGGAAGCTGGGGACGACGGGCGTCCCCATCTGGGGCCTCCACGCCGCCCCGACCGCCCCGGTCTCGCTCGACTCGCTGGTCCTGAACAACGGCGTCGGCCCGCTGGTCGCGGGGGCGCTGCTGCTCGTGCTGTGGGCGGCGCTGGACCGCCGCTCCCGGGCGGCCCGGACCGCGCTGCTGGCGAACGTGCTGGCGCTGGTCTTCTTCGCCTCGATCGAGGTCGCCTACCCGCTGCTGGAGGGCGTGGCGCACGTCGACGCGGACTTCCTGCTGCTGCCGGAGCTGAACTACGGGACGGTCCTGGCCATCCTGGCGGCGACGAGCGCCGTGGCGGCGTGGGGCGGCGGCGGAGCCTCGGCCGGCGCGGGCGGAACCTCGCGGGCGGCGGCGGGCGCTCGCGGGCAGGAGCCGGCGACGTCCTCGTAGGCGCCGGCCGCCTGTGGAAAACCTGTCGATTCGGGACTGCTGAGCACCGAGCCAGGGCGCACCTGACCCGCCGGACCAGGGACGGATGCACCATGCGCCGGGCCCTTTCCCCGTACCGCCGCACCGGTGCCGGGAAGTACGGTCTTGCCCCATGTTGGCAAGGCTGCTGCTCACCCACAAGCTGCTGCTCCGCGCGACGCTCGGCTGGCTCGCGGCGGCGCTGGTCGTCCTGCTCGGGCCCGCCGCCGCGCTGGCGGCGCCCAATCCCGCGCCGACCGCGCGTCCGATCATGGGCCCGAAGGCGACCCTGGTGGCGTTCTCGGACGAGGACCCCTGGACGCTCCAGGTGAGCGGTTTCGACGCCGCCGGCGTCCAGTCCGTCACGTACTTCGTCCGCGATGCCGCCAAGCGCTGGCACACGGTCGGGCCGGTCACCACCGCCCCGTTCGCGGCGGACCTGGACTGGTGGACGTGGAACGACGCGGGACAGATCGTCGTCACCTCGCACGTCCAGATGCGGCCCGGCGGCAAGGGGCGCCTGGTCATGGACCCGGGGGGCTGGACGAGGGTCGACGGCCAGAGCCTCGACCCCGGCGGTCGCCTGGAGACGCTGGCCAACGCTGACGGCAGCCTCGGAGCGCGATACAGGCCGGACCGGGCGGGCACGCGGATCGCGGAGGTGCAGTTCTGGCTGCGCCTGTCCGGCCACTGGAGCCAGGTGGCCGAGGCCGCGCAGCTCGGCGCGAACGGCTCGTTCGAGGTCCCCACGATCGCGGGAACCAGCTCGGGGAGCTGGAGGTCGGACGACACGGCCATGAGCGTGCACGTCGTGTGGCCGGGCGGTCGCCAGGTGGTCGATCCGGCGCCCTGGGCGTGGGCGGATCACGCCGTCGCCCCGCCGACCCCCGCGCCCACCCCGGTCGCGACGCCGTCGGCCGCTCCAGCGGCGACACCAACCCCGGCGCCGCCGGCCGCGGCACCACCGGCCGCCGCGCCGCCCGCGGCGGCGCCACCCGCGCCCGCACCGCCTCCGACGCAGGCTCCCCCCGCGCCCGCCGGCTGCTACCCGCTGACGAACGCAGGCAACTGCTACCAGCCGGGCGAGTTCTGCCGCACCGCCGATCACGGGAAGACGGGTCGAACCGCCAGCGGCGAGGCGATCGTCTGCCGGGACAACAACGGCTGGCGGTGGGAGCCGGCCTGACGGTCAGACGTCCAGCACGTACTCCGTCCACCGGCGCCGGAACCCCAGGTCACGGTAGAGCCGCTCCGCGCGGCTCCCGTCCGTGACGGCCAGGCCGATGCGCTCCTCACCGGCGGCGAAGCTGCTGGCGATGGCCCGCCGCAGGAGGGCGCGGCCCAGCCCGCGGCCCTGCCAGGAAGCGGAGACGAACATCTCGGCGACCCAGGAGCCGCCCGGCCATCCCCAGGGCCGGGGCGGGAGCCGGGTCACGATCACGGCGCCGACGACGGCGCCCGACGCGTCGGCGATGGTCGCCGACGCGTCGGGCACGAGGGGGCCGGCCGCGCCGCCGGCCAGCAGCGCGGCCAGCTCCTCCTCGGCCCCGTCCCGGGACCGGAAGGGACCGGCATCGGGGTGCCCGGGCGGATACGCGGCGAGCGCGGCGCGGGTCAGCGAGGGCCCGGCGTCGACCCCGGCCCGCAGGGTCAGCCCGTCCGGCAGGGACACGTCGGCCAGCGCCGGGTCGACCAGGTCGAGGACCAGGTAGTGCGCGTGGCGCACGAGCCGGGCGCCGGCCGCCTGCAGGGCGGCGGCCTCGTCGGAGCTGGTCGTGGACCGATGCGGCATGCGGGCGAGGACATCATCGCCGAGCGACCGCCGCCGCGGAGGGCGCGGTCAGGCGGCCAGCGCCGCCAGGCTCGAGCGCATCTCCGGCCGCCGGAGCTGGGCGCTCGTCGTCTCGCGGGCCAGCGCCGCGACGCGCTGCGCGGGGCCGATGGTCATCGTGCGCGGGCCCATCGCCGCCAGGTCCTCGTCTGTCGGCTCGAGCCGCGGACGCTGAGCATCGCCGACAAGCGGGTGACCAACGCTTTTCGGTACAGTGTCAATATCAAGAAATTTGTAACTGTGCGTCATGTCTAGCCATCGCGGCCGGCGGCTCGCCGAGGGGCCCACGCGACGCGTGGACGACGCCTTCCGCCTCCTCGTCTCCGGGGTCAAGGAGTACGCGATCTTCATGCTCGACACGTCGGGCGTGATCGTGAGCTGGAACGAGGGCGCCGAGCGGATCAAGGGCTACCGGGAGAGCGAGATCATCGGCGCACACTTCTCCGTCTTCTACGAGCAGCAGGAGATCGACGCCGGCAAGCCCGAATGGGAGCTGCTGGTGGCGGAGCGGGACGGCCACTTCGAGGACGAGGGCTGGCGGCTGCGCAGGGACGGCACCCGCTTCTGGGCCAGCGTCATCATCACCGCGCTCCGCGACGAGTCCGGGGAGCTGCGCGGATTCGGCAAGGTCACCCGCGACATCACGGATCGCAAGCTGGCGGCGGAACGGCAGGCGGGCCAGCAGCGGCGCGAGGCCGAGAAGCTGCGCGAGGACGCCAGGCGGCTCAGCCACCTGGAGCGGACCAAGAGCGAGTTCCTCAACGTCGCCTCTCACGAGCTGCGGGGACCGATCGCGGTGCTGCGCGGCTACCTCTCCATGCTCGAGGACGGGACGATCTCCACCGATGAGCTGCCCAGGATCATGCCGATGCTGTCCGGCAAGCTGCAGCAGATGGAGCTCCTCGTCCAGCAGATGCTGGAGACGGCCCGGCTGGAGGCCAGCCGTTTCGAGCTCCACACCGAGCAGGTCGACGTCTGCCGGCTGGCCGAGCGGGTGGTCGGCAACTACCGCGCGTTCGCGCAGGACACGCACGCCGTCTCGCTCTCCCTCCCGGAGGAGCCCGTCGTGGTCTCGGGCGATCCGCGGCGACTCGACACGGTCCTGTCCAACCTCATCGACAACGCGATCAAGTACTCACCGCAGGGCGGTCCGGTGCGCTGCCTGGTGGCCCGCACGCGGGGACGCGTGTTCCTGAGCGTGGAGGACGCCGGCCTCGGCATTGCCACGCAGGCGATGGACCGGCTCTTCACGCGGTTCGGCAGGATCGTGACGCCGGAGAACGCGCACATCGACGGCACGGGCCTCGGTCTCTTCCTCGCCAGGGAGATCGCGCGGCACCACGGCGGCGACATCCTCGTCGAGTCGCGTGAGGGCCGCGGCAGCCGGTTCACGCTCACGCTCCCCGTTCAGTCTGGACAACCCTCCTCCCCCCGAGGGGGAGGGCAGGCTGGGGACAGGCCGAGGACAGAGCTCACCGTTCTGCCCTCACCCCGACCCTCCTCCACGGGGGGAGGCAGGCCTTAGCTCAGCCGGCGATCTCGCGCCCGCCGCCGAACACGGGCACCTCGGTGCCGTCGGGAAGGCGGTCCACGTCGCTTGGCTCCCACTCGGGCGTCGACCGCGAGCTCATGACGCGAAAGCCGTGGTCGTACACCAGCGCGCCGCCCAGGCCGGGCCCGACGAACGTGACCAGCGCCGCGAGCACGGCCAGCACCGTGGCGGCGGCGCCGGCGGTCGGCGCGCCGTACCGGGTCAGGGCCACCACCAGGTCGATCACGACCAGGACGGTCGCGGTGACCATGACCAGACCGTGGGCGTTGGCCGTGCGGCCGACCTGGCTGGCGCGGTCGACGGTCAGCCAGTCCAGGATGCCGGTGGTCGCGGTGAGCAGCGACACCAGGAACCCGCCCGCCATCACCCAGACGGCGGCCACGAACGCGTCGTGGCCCCAGCCGCGACCGTCGCCGAACAGGGAGATGACGTCGAACGCCGCCGCCAGCAGGTACGCGGCGATCGGGAAGTGGACGAGCGGCGGATGGGAGGGGGCGCCGTCCCAGCCGCGCGCGCCATGGAACGCGCGACCGCGCAGCGAGAACGCGGGTATGAAGCTGAATCTCAGCATAGTGATAGCGACGATATCAGAAGATCTGAGAGAATCAGAGGAATGAATCGTCGTCACCCGGTGGCAGAGGGGCGACACGACCCCGACAGCCCGCGGGCGGAGACGAAGGCGCAGCGCCTCGACCGCAACCTGACCGAGCTGGTCTCCGAGCTGCGCGTGGCGCTTCCCGGGGTGCAGGTGCTGCTCGCGTTCCTGCTCGTGGTCCCCTTCAACCAGCGCTTCACGCAGACGACGCAGTTCGAACGGATCGTCTACTTCGTCACGCTGCTGCTGACGGCGGCCACGTGCGTCCTGCTGATCGCGCCCTCCGTTCACCACCGGGTGCAGTTCCGCCGGCAGGAGAAGGAGGAGATCGTGCTCCTCGGCAACCGCGTGGCCGTGGTCGGTCTGGCCATGCTGGCGCTCGCGGTGACCGGCGCGGTGCTGTTCGTCACCGACTTCCTGATCGGCGGTGTGGCGGCGGTCGTGACCGCGCTCGCGCTGGTCCTCCTGTTCGCCGTGGTCTGGTACGTGCTGCCGCTGCGCGGGCGGTCCGGCTCCGGGGAGCGGGCCGTCCGGCGGTCGTGAGGCTGCTCGCGCCGCTCATCGCCGCCGGGGCGCTCACCATGGCCTGCGGCTCCGCCGACGCGCAGCGCACCGAGGCGCAGGCGGCGGGCGAGCTGGCCGCCGCGGCGCGCACCCTGGAGGCGTACCACCAGGACCGGCTGACGCGGCCGTACGCCGCCGGCGCCTTCGTCAACTACGAGGAGCAGCTGCGGTCGCTGGACACGGCGCCGCTGCCCGCCGACCTGCGGGCCCGCTGGCTGGCGGCCCGGCCAGCCGTGCGCCGGCCGTGCCTGGACGCCGGCTGCGACTGGCGCGGACAGGTGCGCGCGCTCGATGGCGCGGCGAACGCCTTCCGCAGCGCCGGCGGTGGCTGACGTGCGCTCAGTGATGCGCCTCGCGCTCGGCATTCTGACCGCGATCGGCGGCTTCCTCGACGTCGGCGCCCTGGCGACCGCCGGGTCCGCGGGATCACGGTTCGGGCTGAGCCTGGTCTGGGCGCTGCTGCTGGGGACCGGCTGCATCATCCTGCTCCTGCTCCAGGTCGGCCGTCTCACGGCGGTCTCCGGCAGGCCGTACGCCGCGGCCATCCGCGAGCACTTCGGGTTCAAGTTCTTCCTGCTGCCGCTGTCCGTGGAGCTGCTCGCCGACTCGATCATGCTCGCCGCCGAGCTCGGCGGCGTTGCCGTCGCGCTCTCGCTGCTGACGGGGATCAGCTGGCACCTGCTTCTGCCCGTGGGGCCGCTGCTCGTGTTCGCCCTGGTCTGGCGCGGGCCCTTCAGGCTGATCGAGAACGGGCCGGCCCTGTTGGGGCTGGTCACGCTCTGCTTCGTGGTCGGCGCGGTGATGGTCGGCGTCTCGTCGAGCAGCCGGCTGCCCGACCTGCTGCCGGCGCGCCTCGGCGGATCCGACGTCCCCGACTACCTCTTCCTGGCCGCCGCGATCCTGGGCGCGGTCATCAGCCCGTACCTCGTCTACTTCTACTCGTCCGGCGCCCGCGAGGAGCACTGGACGAGCCGCTCGCTGCGCACCAACGCGCTCTCGGCCGTCGGCGGCATGGGCTTCGGCTGCCTCACGGCGCTGGCCGTCATCGCCCTGGCGGCGATGGTGCTGCGGCCGGCGCACGTCCAGACGGGCACGCTGGCCGAGCTGGGACTGACGCTCTCGGCGCCGTGGGGCAGGGTCGGTGCCGTGCTGTTCGCGGTCAGCCTGTTCGTCGCCTGCTACGCCGCGGCGGTGGAGCTGACGCTGGCGATCCCGTACGTGGTCTCGCAGGGCTTCGGCTGGGAGGTGGGCGAGAACCATCTGCCGGCGCAGGCGCCGCGCTTCAACCTGGCGCTGATCTGCTTCGTCCTCGTCGGCACCGCGGTCGCCCTGATCGGCATCGACCCGCTGCAGCTCACGCTGTACGGCTCCGCGCTGACGGCCGTGCTCCTGCCGGTGTCGCTGTCGCCGTTCCTGGTGCTGATGAACGACCGCGACGCCCTGGGCAGGCACACCAACGGGTGGCTGATGAACGCCGCAACCATAGGCATCATCGCCCTCGCCGCGGTGGTCGCCATCGTGTCGCTGCCGCTCCTGATCGCGACTGGTGGCGCGTGATGCGGCGCGAGCGCCGTTCCGGCGGTCCGCGGCAGGTCATGCGAGACCTGATGGACGGCGAGCTGCGGTCCGCCGATGGCCACGCGCTGGGGCGCGTGGACGACGTGGCGGCCGAGCTCGGCGACGACGGCACCCTGCGGCTGGTGGACATCTCGACCGGCCCGGAGGCGCTGGCCGGCCGGGTGTCGTCCCGCCTGCGGCCGGCCGCCCGGCGGCTGCTGCGAGGCCGGTTCGACGCCCGCATCCCCCTCGCCGACGTGGAGGAGATGGGCCCGACCATCCGGCTCCGGCGTCCCGCGGCAGCCTACCGGACGGGCCGGTCCGATCGCTGGGTGGCCGAGCATCTCCTGCGCTGGATCCCCGGGTCGGGCCGGTGAGCCGCCGCATCCGCGTCGCCGACCTGGTCGGGACGCCGGTCGTGGCCGCGTCGGGCGAGCGCCTGGGCCACGTCATCGACCTGGAGGTGAGCCCGGCCCGGGAGGTCACCGCCATCCTGACCGGGCGGCGCGGCTGGCTGAGCCGCCTGCGCCTCGGGCAGTTCGTGCGCGGCCACCACGAGCAGCGCATCTCGTGGCGGCGCGTGGATCGCGTCACCGCCCGGGAGGTGCGCCTGCGCGACGGCTGACGCCGCCATCGGTTGGGTGGGTCGGTTGGCTGGTCCTTCCCCAACCGTCGGAGGTCCCTCGGGCCTCCGTCCTTTTTCACACCGCTCGTCCGGAGCGGATACCCTGGACCGGACGGTGGTCCCGGTCCCGGAACCCGACCTCACCTCCGAGCAGCTCGTCGAGCGCGCGACCCGGCTCCGCCCGCAGCTCCTCGCGTGCCAGGAGGAGTGCGAGCGCCTGCGCACGCTGCCCGAGAGCACGCGACGCGCCTTCCTGGAGGCCGGCTTCTACCGGATCCTCCAGCCGCGCCGCTTCGGCGGCTACGAGCTCGGCCTGGACACGTTCACCCGCGTGATGTCGGAGATCGCGCGGGCCTGTCCGTCCAGCGGCTGGACGCTGGCCCTGACCGCCGGCCATGCGCACACCGTGACCCGGTGGCCGCTGGACGTCCAGACCGAGCTGTTCGGCGACCGCGGCGACTTCCGGTGCCCGTACGTGGCCGCCCCGCCCGTCCCGGCCACCCCGGTGCCCGGCGGCTACGTGGTCAGCGGCGCCTGGGACTACGGCACGGGCTGCGATGTGGCGACGCACTTCATGGGCGGCGTGCTGGCGCGCCACGGCGACGGGCGGGAGCCGGAGCCGCTGGTCTGCGTCTTCCCCCGCGACGACTTCTCGATCGTGGACAACTGGGACGCGCTCGGCCTGCGCGGCACCGGTTCCAACCGGGTCGTCGTCGAGGAGCGGTTCGTCCCCGCCGAGCGGGCGCTGCCTCCGTCCCGGCTGCTGCAGCGGGCGCGGCCGCCCATCCACCCCAACTCGCTCTACATGGGCCCGATCGGGCCGCTGCTCTTCATGGAGCTGGTGGCCGTGGCGGTCGGCGTGGCGCGGGGGGCGGTGGACGAGTACGACGCGATCCTGCGCCGGCGGACGACGACGTTCCCACCCGTCGTTCCGCGGTTCGAGCACCACGAGTACCAGCGCTACTTCGGGGAGGCGTTCGGTCTGGTCGAGCTGGCCGAGGCCGGGCTGCAGCGCGCGGCCCGCGAGTACACGGAGCTCTGCCGGCGCGACGTCGAGGAGGACGTCCCGTTCGACGACGTCGCCGATCGCCGGCTCCTGCTGTACCAGCAGCGCGCCGTGCGCTGCGCGGTGGATGCCGTCGACCTGGTCTTCCGGACCGCCGGCACGAGCGCCGCTCGCCCTGGCGAGCGGCTGCAGCGGTACTTCCGGGACATGTCGACGATCCGGACCCACATCACGATGCAGTACGACCGCACCGCCGAGAACTACGCGCGGCTGCACTTCGGGCTCGCCCCGGCGTCACCGCTCTGACCGCATCGCCTCCTAGCGTGGGGGTAGCGTGGACGCCCGCGGCGTTGGCCCGTGGCGCAGTTGGGGGCACGTCAGGTAGCCGTAGCCGCCGCGCCCCGTCTTGCCGCAACGGAGTGGGTACTCACCCCTGCGCGTCCCAGGGCGCAAGCGTCGTGTTGATCGGAGAGGCGCTGGCCGCGAACCTGGCGCTGGAGCAGAGCGAGCCGGTCGCCGCGATGGGTGCCGGCGGGAAGTTGCGAGTCGTCCGCACCCGTCTGGACAGTGTCCGCATCGGCGAGATCTGCGTGATGGGGCCTCGAGGCAGGGGTTGCGGACCTCTCGCCGATCGGAGGCGCCGTCGGTGCTCCGGTCATGGGGATCATCGGCCATCCCGTGCTGGCGCACCTGGTCGTCACCATCGACTATCCGCGCCGCCGACTGATGCTGCAGAAGCCGAGCCGCGACCTCTGGCGGCCCAGCCGATGAGCTGAACGGTGGTCGGCCGCGGGAGGGTTCGGCCGGAGATCTACGCGGCAGCTGAGCTGCGGCATCGTTGGCCGCGGGCTCGATTCCCGCCCGACCGCGGGCGCCACGGGCCACGGGAGGCGCCAGGCTGGTCAGGTGACGACTGCGGGTAGCTCGTCAATGGGTGTCAGACTGGGTTTCACCATGCCTCTGCGCTGGGTGATTTTATGAGTGCGGAGATGGTGCAACCGAGGCGTTCAGGCTGCCCAAGGGCTCAAAATCGAGTTCGGGCGGGCTGGTCCGGTAGAATCAACGCCCGCAGCGTGGGCCCGTGGCGCAGTTGGGAGCGCGTCTGAATGGCATTCAGAAGGTCAGGGGTTCGAATCCCCTCGGGTCCACCAGCCTTTCGAGTTCAGACTAGGCCTTCCAGCTCGGCGCTGACGGCCGGCTGACAGCTATCCTGAGCAGACACGGATGCTGCTCAGGACGGTTGACCGTACCGGGTACCGGGCAGGCCTGGCGCCGTGCGATTGGAGAACGAGGTCTCGACCACCGCTGACCCATGTCGGCCGCCGGACATCCGGGGGCACCCAGCGCCCTGATTGCAGTCGGTACGGTCCCCGGCTCCGTCCTCGGGAGCGGGATAGTAGGTTCCGATCATCTCTTCGCGGATGGTGTCGGTATGCATCGGTTTTGTGTGGGGCCAGTGGGGCCACGGTCAGTTTTGACAGCCAAAACCCCCAGGTCGGACCGTTGCGGCCCGGCATCCCACCGGCGGCAGCCTACCGCCGGCCAGCCGCGAGCGCTGACCCTGGTCGCCGGGCCGTACCGCCTGTCGCCGCTCCTCTGCCTCGACGTCCGACAGTGGGCCGAGCCGGATCGCGGCGAGCAGGGCCTGCTCGGTCCGGTCGCTGACCGCACCGTCGCCGAGGAGCGCGGCTTCGCGCGCAAGCGGGCGGGTCACCTCCCGATTCTAGCGAACGTCCGTTCGTTATGCGAGATCGTCGGCGGCCACGACGTGGTAGTCGTCCGCCCCACCCTCCTTGATCGCCGTACGTGGTCGCCGGACCGGATCACGACGTGCTCCAGGCCGTCCACGTGGCGCGGCACGGCGTGCACCGTCCACACCCGGCCGCCGCGGTCGGCGATGCGGTCGCCCCGGCGGAGTTGGCGGAAGGCGTCGCGGGTGAGGGGCTGCCACGGCGCTACTGTTCGGCCACGAGGAGTCAATGCAACGCGACGTGCAGGTAGGTCGGATCGCGCTAGAACCGCTGGTCAGGGCCTCACCTCGTAGACGACCTGGAAGGCGGTCTCCGCGCACCGGCGGAACCGCGAGAAGCCGGCCGCCTCCAGGAGCTCGCGGGTGCGCGCCTCCCCGGCCTGCGCCCCCAGCGCCATCTCGCCCCCCTGGGCGAGCGCCGTCGGGATGCAATACAGCGTCGACCCGATGTAGTAGAAGCGTCCGACTGGTGACCCGACGTTCTCGCCGGCCCCGGCGAGCGCGTACGGCTCGACCAGCATCAGCGTCCCGTCTGGCTTCAGGGTCTTGTGGACGTGGGCGGCGGCGCCGACCGGGTCGCCCAAGTCGTGGAACGCGTCGAACATGCAGACGAGGTCGTAGTCGCGGCCCGGGTACCCGGCCGCGTCGGCGACTGCGAACTGGACGCGGCCGGCGACGCCAGCCTTCGCGGCGGACGCGCGCGCGCGGGCGATCGCCGCATCGTCGTAGTCGAATCCCCAGTACCGGCTGTTGGGGAACTCGCGCCCCAGGATGATCGTGGAGACGCCCGCGCCACACCCGACGTCCGCCACCGAGGCCCCGTCCGTCAGCTTCGCTAGCACGCCGTCCAGGGCGGGTATCCATGAGCCGGCCAGGCTCTGCTCGAAGGTCGGCCGGGCAATCGACTCGAGGCCCCGCAGGTGCAGGGGGTCGCGATCGAACGCCGCCAGCCCGGTGCCGCTGCGGAAGGCGGACGCCAGACGGTCGGCGTCCCTCGCGCCCGCGATCGCCAGCGAGTACACGCCGCCCATGAACGCCGGGCCACGCTCGTCCGCGAGCACGAGCGCAGCCTCCGGCGACAGCGTGAAGCGCTCCGGGCCCGCGTCCACCGAGACGAAGCCGCCCGCCGCCTCGGCCAGCAGCCACTCCCGCACCCAGCGCTCGTGGCATCCGGTGCGCTCGGCGACCTCGGCGGCCGTCAGCGGCCCGGCGCCCGCCAGCGCCGCCCAGAGCCCGAGCTCGACGCCCAGGTAGCCGAGCACGGCGCTGCCGGCGGCGGTCGCCTCCTCGAACAGCCTGCCCATCAGCGCCTCGACCGCCGCGCCGTCCGCTGGTATGGCCGTCTGTGCCATCTCGTGACCTCCTCAGAAGTGCTCGCGTGCCGTTGGGCACGCTCGAACCTCCGGGCGCCAGGTCGCCGCCAGATGGAATCTGGCGGCCTCAGACGAGGCGCCAGTCGACAGGCTGCCGCGGAAGGTAGGCGCAGGAGCCTCCGGTCCTGATCGACTCGCGCAGGTGGCGGCCGAGGTCGGGATGGGCGAGCTCGATCCGCCGCAAGCTGTCGTGAACGCGCGCCGTCACCGCCTTGCGGGCCCGCTCGGACTCGCTTCCCAGCCGGCGACGCCGGCCTCCCATCCCGGTCGCCGCGGCCAGATGGTCCAGCAGCTCCTGCCGCTCTGCCAGCGCGCGCGATCCGCGTTCGAGGTCGCCGTCGCGCTCCGCCTCCTCGACCTCGCGGGCCAGCTCGTCCAGCCTGCTCCGGTATTCCCGCCGGGCCTGCTCGTCCAGGACGAGGTCGGCGCCGAGGCCGACCCGCCGCGCGAGCGCACGCGCCCCGGAGGCGGCGGCCAGGTCGGCGGCCTTCAGTGGCCGGCCGGGTGCCGCCAGCAGCGCGGCGATGTCCGCGAGGCCCCTGGCGTCCGGCAGCCTCACCGTCCGGTCGCCGAACGACAGCTCCCACACGTCGCCGTCACGCCGGAACCCGGCCGCCGCCGGCCGCCGGGCCCGGAAGCGCTCCGCCGCCCGCCGCGCCAGGGCGGTCGCCCCGCACGCCGTCGCCTGGTCCGTCGCCGCCTCGAGGAGCTCGTTCGCACGATCGGCCTGGCCAGCGTCGAGCAGGGTGACGGCCAGCTCGCAGGCGGTGCGCGCCTCCAGCATCCGTGCCTCCAGCCGCCGGTGGACGTCGAGCGCTCGTTCCAGGTGCGTCACCGCCGCGTCCAGATCACCGACGGTCCGGGCCAGCAGTCCCAGGTACAGCGACACGCTGCCGGGGAACCGGACCAGCGCCCCCTCGACGACGCAGGCGCCGGCGTGCGGCAGCAGCTCGCGATAGAGCTGGCGGCACTCGGCGGCCATGCCCAGCGCGGCGGCCACCTCGGCCAGGTAGATCCGTGGAAGGAACCAGGCCCAACCCGGTGTGTCCGGGTCCGGAGGAAAGCGGATCCGGTCCCGCGCGGTGCCCGCGGGCTCGCCCTCCTCGTGGCCTGCCAGCACCGCCACGGGGGCCAGCCAGCTCTCCAGGAAGCCGGGCGCCGAGGGCTCGCCATCCAGCGTCCGGACCAGCTCCCGGGCGCGCCCCTGGGCCCGCCGCACCTCCCAGGTCTGGGTGCACAGGACATTCCGCCAGTCGGGTTCGCCGATCTGCCTCCCCAGCTCGCCAGCCTCGGCGGCCATCCTGTCCGCGGCCGCCAGGTCCCCACGCAGAGCGGCCTGGAACGCGCGCGCGCACCGGCCGAGCCAGCGCAGGCTTGGCTGACGGCTGCGCTCCGCGCGCTGCACGAAGTCGCTCAGCGCGGCCGCCGCGCCCGCGTCGGCGACCTCCAGCAGCGCCACCGCGCGGAGCTGGCGGCCCTGGATCTCCAGCTCCTCGTCGCCGCCGGCCAGCGCCACGATCTCCTCGGTGAGCGCGAGGCGCTCGATCGCCGTCCCCGGGCGCCAGAGCGCGTTGTGGAGCGCGAGCAGACAGCGCCCGAGCGTTCCCGGGTCCCCGGCATCGCGCGCCTGCCGCACCGCACGCCTGGCCAGGGCCTCAGCACGCTCGCCGTTCCCGGCACCGCTCCACGCCGCCTGCCGGGCCATCGCGGCCAGCAGGCGGGCCGTCAGCTCGTCGGGCCGGTCGCCGCGCGCCGCCAGCGCCTCGTCGAGCAGTGCGAGCGTGTCGTCCGCCAGCGCCCACCGGTCGGACCCGACGGCGTGGACGCCCAGGGCGGCCGACGCAAGCGTCGAGACGTCCGCCGCCCGTCTGGCGAGCGCGGCCGCCCGCAGGAAGGCGGCCCTCGCCGGCTCCGCCTGGCCCGACCGGTGCAGGGCCTCCCCGTGCCTCAGCGCCAGCTCGGAGAGCGGGCGCGCGGCCTCCAGCGGCTCGGCTTCCAGCAGGCCGATGACCGTGCCGTAGTGGCCGGCGGCCTCCCCGAACGCCAGCCGCGACTCGGCTTCGTCCGCGGCGCGGAGCAGGAGCTCGACCGCCCGGCGCGCGGAGCCCCCGCCGTCGATGTCGTCCGCGGCCCGAAGGTGGTGATGGGCGATCGCGGCCGGCGCCACGTCACCGCCCGATCGGAGCCGTTCCTCCAGCGCCGCCGCGACCCGCTCGTGGAGACGACACCGCTCGGCTGGCGCCAGCGACAGGTCCAGGGTCTCGATGAAGAGCTCGTGGACGAAGCGGTACGACGGCGGCCCCGTCAGCACTCGCGCGCCGGCGGCCTCGCGCAGGTGCGGCAGCAGCTCCGCGCGAGTCATGCCGGTCAGACGCTGGAGAAGGTCGAGATCGAGCACGTGGCCGGCCACGGAGGCGGCGCGGAGCACGCGCACGCAGTTCTGGCCGAGACGCGCCAGCCGCCTCTCGATTACCTCACGCACTCCGGCGGAGATGACCGGGGCCGTGCCGTCGAACCCCGCCGCGCCACCGTGACGGCTCTGGAGCAGTCTCGTCAGCTCCTGGACGAAGAACGGGTTGCCGGCGGTGCGATCGCGGATCCTGGCGGAGAGCTCGGCCGGCGGGGAACGTCCCAGGATCGACTCCATCAGCCGGGCGACGCCGGCAGCGGTCAGGCCCGCGAGCTGGATCGTGCTCGCCTGCGTGCTCGCCTCTGCGAGATGCCGGCGGGCCGGCTCGCCCACCTCCGCATCGCGATACGCGCCGAGCGCCAGCACAGGGGCCGCCGGCAGCCGCCGGGCTGCGAACGCGAGCAGCGCCAGCGAGTCGGGATCGGCCCACTGGAGATCGTCCAGGACGAGGACCAGCGGCCGCCGGGAGGCGGCTGTCAACAGCGAGGCGGTGACCTCGTCGAAGAGCGCCAGGCGCCCGGCTTCCGCTCCGACGCGCTCGAATGCCCCCGGGTCACCCAGCGAGCGGAAGATCTGCAGCCATGGCCAGAACCCGGGCGCCCCGTCGTCCGCCGAGCAGGCGGCCCATCCCACCGCGGCCCCCGCGCTCCGCGCGTACGCCGCGGTCTCGGCAGCCAGCGCGGTCTTCCCGATGCCGGCCTCACCCGTCACCAGGAGCAGGCCGCCACGCCCGGTCAGTGCCCGCTGGACGGCGCCCCGGACGTCGGCCAGGACGGGATCACGGCCCACCAGCGGGTGCGCCTCGTATGCCACGAACCAAAGTCTGGACCCTCGGCCGGCCAGCTCGGCGGTGAGGCCTGGCCAGCTGTTGCCAGTAGCCCCGAATCCCGTTCGGACGTGCGATCAGGAGTGTCCGTCCCGGTGCTTGCCGGCGCGGCATCCAGGTTCCGTCAGGTTGATCGCGCCGGCCTGGACGATCGCGACGGGGTTCGTATTCTGTAACCCCGGGTCCACCACTGTCATCCGCGAGCCTATCGCCGGCCAGCGGCTGAACGCTGGTCCTGGTCCCAGTCGCCCAGGCCCATGCCTGGCCGCACCGCCGCCCGCCGACGCTCAGCCTCGACGTCGGACAGCAGGCCGAGGCGTTCGCCGAGGTCGATCGCGTCGAGCTGGGCCAGCTCGATCCATTCGCGCAGGCGCACGGATGACGAGGACTGGACGTGGTTCCCCCGCCTGGTGCGACGGGGGAACCTGATGCGAGTCCGTAGTCCGTTGCTAGCAGGCCGCCGTGTTGGAGCTGACCTGAATGTTGCCCGGATCCGTGTCCCGGCCGTGCAGGTCTCGACGGGTCGGTGGGCTCGACGTGTGGAAGCAGTCCGCCCAGCCGCTCGAGTCGAGGTTCTGATGCAACCAGACACGGTTCGTGCTGTGCAAAACCATATACGTCAGCGGGGGCGGGATGACGACTGGAAACGTGCCCGTGGTCAGAAGACACTCGACCTTGCCCTGCGCGTCGTGCACGCCGACGAGCGTCCCGCTGCCCGCCGCGCAGTTGGCGTCGGTCGACACACCGGGGACCACTGTCGCGGCCGCCGGCGAGCCGGTGACCTGGGCCGCTGCAGGTGTCGCGCCGAGCCCGCTCAGACCGGCTACGAACATGAGCGCTCCCGCCAGCGTTCCAGCCATACGCAGGCTGACGCGCGAGAGCATCCAAGAGCGTCCGAACATGCGCTACTCCTGTTCTTGCTATGCGGTGGCATCTCATCCCGAGATACCGGAGTCCGACGGCGTCGCAAAGGGCCCTTGCGAGAGATTGCACCACGCCACCGGACGGGCCACCATCGAGTAACTGAGCCAAACTGATAGAATCGCTCGTCTGGGGAAAGACGAACGCGGGGAGGCTATCGCGTGGCTGAAAGCGGATGCCGGTAGCGGAATCGTTCGGCACACTCCTGCGCAGCTACCGTGGACGTGCGGCCTTGACACAGGAGGAGTTGGCCGAACGGGCCGGGCTTCATGCGCAGGAGATCAGCAAACTCGAACGAGGCGTCGTCCGGACTCCGCGCAGCACGACCGTCGAGTACCTGGCTGTTGCGCTGAGACTTGATGCGGAGGAGAGGGCGGGGCTAGCCGCAGCAGCGCGGGGAGAGTCGTTGTCGTCGGCTCCGCTTGTTGGAAAGGCTGACGCGGAGTCCATCCTCGCCTCCATGCCGACTGACAGCCTGCCGCCACGCGCTCCCCTGCCTGCCGGCTCGCGCATGCCGCTGGCCCCGAACCCGCTGTTCGTTGGTCGCGGCGAGGAGCTGCTCCAGGTCGCGGCTGCGCTGCGGGGCGCCGACGCGAGAGTGGCGCTGGGACAGGTCGTCGCGTCCACCGGGCTCGGCGGGCTCGGCAAGACGCAGCTCGCCGTCGAGCTCGTGCACCGGTACGGCCGCTTCTTCACGGGCGGGGTGTACTGGCTCAGCTTCGCGAGCGCCGATGAGATCCCGCTCCAAGTCGCCGCTTGCGCCGAGCCCGGCTTGGAGGCGCGGCCGTTGGAGGAGCGCGTCCGGCGGGTCAAGGACGCTTGGCAGAGCGCAGCACCCAGACTGCTCGTGTTCGACAACTGCGAGGAGGAGTCGCTGCTGGAGGCTTGGCGACCGAGCAGCGGCGGGTGCCGAATACTGGTGACATCGCGGCGTTCGCACTGGTCGCCGACACTCGATGTGACCGTGCTGCCCCTCGACGTCCTGCCCCGCCCAGACGGCGTCACGCTCCTGCACAGCTACCGCCCGGACCTCACACCAGGCGATCGTGGCCTGGACGCGATCGCGGCGGAGGTGGGCGACCTGCCACTTGCGCTCCATCTGGCCGGGAGCTACCTGCGCGCGTACCGGGCGGAAGTTGGGCTCGACGAATACGTGGCCGAGTTGCGCCAAGCAGAGGTCATCGACCATACGTCCCTGCTCGGGGAAGGACTCGACGACTCTGTCTCTCCTACTCACCATGTGCAGGGTGTGGCCCAAACCTTCGCTCTCTGCATCGGCCGCCTCGATCTGGAGCGGACCGTGGACAGGGTGGCGATCGCGCTGCTGGCCAGGATGGCATGGATGGCGCCGGGGGAGCCGGTGCCCCGCGAACTGCTGAGTCGGACGCTGGGGGGCGTGGAGCCGCGGCGCCGGGCGGACGGGCTGCTACGGCTGGGTGCGGTGGGGCTGGTCGACGGCGGTGACGAGTGGCCGCGACTGCACCGGCTGCTGGCCCAGTTCGTGCGTCAAGCAGGTGTGGACTGTGATGCGCAGCCGGCCGTGGACCGAGCCTTGATCGCCTGTGGCGACGATGCCCACCGGCGCCTCCTGACCGGATCAGCGCTGGCGGCAGTGATCCCGCACATGGTCGATGTGGCAGGTGCTGCGATCAGAAGCGCACGCGACGACCGGCTGGTGGTGGGACTCTGCATCGCAACCGGTCGAGCACTGTACAGTGCTGGCGATCTCAGGGCGGCCGGGCCGTGGTTCGAGCGTTCCCTGGTCGTCCAGGAGCGAATGCTGGGGCCCGACCACCCCGATACCGCCGAAAGCCTGAACAACCTGGGCTTCCTGCTGCATGACCAGGGCAAGCTGGTCGCCGCTCGGTCTCTCTACGAGCGCGCCCTCGCCATCCGCGAACGGGTGCGGGGGCCGAACCACCCCGACACCGCGGCCAGCCTCAGTCACCTGGCCGGGCTGTTGTGGCAGGAGGGCGACGTAGCTGCGGTCAGACCCCTCCTCGAGCGCGCACTGGACATCTGGGAGCGGGTGCTGGGGCCCGATCATCCTGATACCCCCAAGGGCCTCGGCAACCTGGCCGCAGTGCTCCTGGACCAGGGCGAACTGGCTGCGGCCAAATCGCTCTACCAGCGCTCCCTGGACATTCGCGAAAGGGTGCTGGGGGCCGATCACCCAGATACGGCCAATAGTCTCAACGGCCTGGCTCGCGTGCTACATGCCCAGGGAGAGCTCAACGCCGCCAGGCCCCTGTCGGAGCGCGCTCTGGCCATCCGGAAGCGGGCGCTCGGGCTGGACCATCCCCTCACCGCTCGGAGCCTGAACGACCTGGCCGCCCTACTCCGAGACCAGGGCGACCCGACCGCCGCCCACCCCCTCTTCGAACGCGCCCTCGCCATCCGCGAACGCGTCTTCGGCCCCGACCACCCAGACACCGTCGCGACTACGCGCGCCCTGGAGGAACTCGCGGCGGAGCGGCACGGGGCAGGGGAGGCGGAGCCGTGACGCACGGCCTCGGGTCCAATCTCGGGCCGCTCAGCACGCGAGCCCCGCCAACTCCGTCACGGCCGAGGCGCAATCGCGCGCACGCCGCGC
>Ga0066903_100000405_pt1 | contig 26457 bp, 22 predicted proteins | sample PanSoiMetaGPlot1_FD_67491 | JGI IMG/M metagenome (GOLD analysis project Ga0066903, IMG submission 67491) | Tropical forest soil microbial communities from Panama analyzed to predict greenhouse gas emissions - Panama Soil - Plot 1 (version 2) | ecosystem: Environmental > Terrestrial > Soil >... | reverse complement strand
TGCTGATTGAGATCGACCGTCAGGATCTCGACAGGCGCAAGCCCGGCGAATGCCAGGGTCCCTGGCAATGGCAAGAGCTCGACGCGACCCGTGTCGGGTTCCCCGACGACGATGTCGATTACGACCCGGTCGAACGTCCGTCCGTCCAGGCGACCGTCCAGGCTCGCCCGCCAGATGGGCGGTGCACCGTCGATGGACGTAGGTCGGAAGCGATCGATACGGAACTCGAAGAAGTCCCGCTGGGGGTTCGACAGCAGGGCTTCGGCCAACAGGTCCCGGATCTGCCGACCATCGACATCGACGCCGCGAAGCGCAAGGTCCAGATCCCTGGTCGTGCGGGCGCGGTCGGTCAGTCGGAGCTCGATGGCCACACCGCCCTTGACGACCCAGAGACCGTCCTCCACGAGCGCGAACCGAACGAGCAGCCGTTCGAACACGACCCGTCGGCGCAGGCGGCTGATGTCCACGCCAGTCTCGTTCGCCTGCTGCACCAGACGTTGGTCGAGGGCGTCCCTCAGCGCAGCAGCGGTTGCATACCTCATGTGCTGGTCACCACGAGCTGCAGCGCTCGCTCGAGGCGGAGGGCGGCATGCTCGCCGTGGGCGTCAACTCGCCCCAGGATCTGTGGCCGGGTGACCAGACCGATCTCGAGGGCATCGCCGATGGCGGTAGCCAGGAGGTCGAGATCGAGGTTCCCCGCCGCCACGTCGAGGAGCGTCCGCAGTGGAGTGGTGACGCGGAACCCGGTGCGCTCGACGATGTCGTCGGCGGCCACGTCCGCATGGTGCAGACGTACCCCCGGTGCTCTGGGCCGGAAGTTGGCAGGAACCGTGAGGTGCACCAGCGCCGGGTTGACATCGCCGAGCTCGTGGACCACGAGCGCGGACTCATGCGATACCACGGCCTTGCCGCGCGCCCACAGCGCCCACCGGACGAGGCTGTCGTATTCGGCTGGCGGCCAGCCGGGGAGCCGGAACAGACCCCGGTCGATCCTTACCCAGTTGCCGTGGTCGGCATGGAACTTCTGGGCCGGATAGCCGTAGCCCAGGCCGAGTGCCTGGGCGGCGGTGAAGTAGCCTGACTGGCCGGTGGCAAGTGCCAACAAAGCCCTGCGCATGTCCTGTCTCGGCCCTGGCACCACATGATCCTATCTCATAACTGAAGGAATGTGCTGGGCGCATCGCGCAAATCTATCAGTTCGGAACAGGTTCATGCCGCGTACAGCAGGTCTCGCAGGGCTGAGATGGCCTCCCGTAGGGCCTGGCCGCCACCGAAGCGGCCAGCGATCTCCAGAGGTGACCCGAGATCGGTCAGGGGAGGGACCTGCAGCACACGCATGTCGTCCAGCTCACTGATCCCGTAGTCGGCGTATTTGTCCAGCAGTTCCTCCAACACCTCGCGGGCCTCGGGTCGATACCGCTCGAAGAATTCTGCATGCTCCTTACGGACCCGCCGGGCACGGTCCATCCGGGTCGCCAGCGGCAGGTTCCATGCCAGGTGCACCAGGATGTCGAGCACGTCCGCGCCCGTGAGACCGGTGCGCTCGCCCAACTCGGAGGAATCGATCCCGCGGGCGGCGAGCGCTTCCAGGACACCCCGGCGACCGTCGCGGGTCGCCCACCCGGATCGGAGCCGCTGCGGATCTGGATACAGCGAACGCACCGTGTCGGCGACATGGTCACGATACTCGACCAGCCGCAGCCGGTCGGACACCGGATCCAGTTCGTAGATCGCCTCGGCGGTGATCCAGACCTCGGTCTCACCGACGTAGAACTTCTGTCTCGCCACTACGGCCTCGGGATCGACGTCGTCCTCGTCGTCCGCCGGTCCGAACTCGGGTTCGGGCTCCTCCACGACCTCGTCGTGGCGGACATTGCCCTCCTCATCGATCTCCTCCCGGTCGATCCGCTCCGGCGGACCATCGAACTCTGGATCCTCGAAGAGGGCTGTCGCGCCAGAGTAGTCGATGATGTCAAACGAGAGCTTCCCCTCATCGGGGAAGAGCCGGGTGCCACGGCCGATGATCTGCTTGAACAAGGCCATGGAGCCGATCGGGCGGAAGAGGACGATGTTGCGGACCGTCGGCATGTCGACACCCGTCGACAGCAGCTGCGACGTCGTTGCGATCACCGGCACGGCCTTCTCGGTGTCCACGAACGCGCTGAGGTGCTGGTCGTCTTCCGCGACGATGCGGGCCGCGTAGTTCGGATGCTGCCGGGTCAGGTCGCTGTTGGCGTTGTGCAGCGCTCGCCGCATCTGGTCGGCGTGCTCGCGGTTGACGCAGAAGACGACCGTCTTGGCCATCCGATCGGTTCGCTTGAGGTAGTCGGTGAGGTGCTTCGCGGCCGCGTCGGTGCGCGACAGCAGGGACACGACCCTCTCGAAGTCCCCGGTCGTGTAGAGGTGCTTCGGGATCTCCTGCCCGTACAGGTCGAGCTGGCCCTGGTCCGGCTCCCAGCCGTGCGCGTCGGGGCTGAGCACCACTCTCCGAACGCGATAGGGGGCGAGGAAGCCGTCGTCGATGCCCTGGGCCAGGGAGTACTCGTAGAGCGGGTCTCCGAAGTACTCGTAGGTGTCGACGGTCTCGTCCCGCTTGGGGGTGGCCGTCATGCCGAGCTGAGTGGCGGGCGCGAAGTGCTGCAGGATGCCTCGCCAGGCCGAGGTGGCCGCCGAGCTGCCACGATGGCACTCGTCGACGATGACGAGGTCGAAGAAGTCGGGGGCGAGCTGCCGGAACATGCCGTTGGGATCCTCGCCGGAGTCCGCCAGCGCCTGGTACAGGGCGAAGTAGATCTCGCGGCCCGCCTTGGGCTCACCGCGGAGCTTCCAGATCGGTCCCTGGCCGAACGCGGGCACGTACTCCCGCTGGATCGGCTGATCGACGAGGATGTTGCGGTCGGCCAGGTAGAGGATCCTTGGCTTACGGTCGAGGCCCCACCCGCCGCTCCAGAGCTTCCAGACGATCTGGAGGGACACGAAGGTCTTGCCGGTGCCCGTGGCCAGCGTCAGCAGGAGACGCTTGTCGCCACGGAGAATCGCCGCCACGGCGCGGTTGATCGCAGCCCGCTGGTAGTAGCGGGGCTCCTTGACCCCGCCGTCCGGCGTGCGCACGGACCGGTTGAAGGGCAGGACGACGCCGTCGGAAATGGGTTCAGCGAGGATGCCCTTCCATGCCCTGTAGCGCTGCCAGAGCTGCTCCGGCGACGGGAAGGCGGTGACGATACTCTCCTCACCGGTGTCGCGATCGTCTTCGACGATGCCCTTTCCATTCGATGAGTAGGCGAACGGCAGGTCCAGCATCTGCGCGTACCGCTTGGCCTGCTGCATCCCATCGCCTGCATTCCGGTACTCGCGCTTGGCCTCGACCACGGCGACCGCCATTCCGGGCCGGTACTCCAGGACGTAGTCGGCCCACAGCGCGTCCCCGCGCCTGGGCCTGCGCCCACTGATGATCAGGCGACCGTCCGTGATCGGGAACTGCTCCACGATCTGATCCCGGGTCCATCCCGCCGCTTCGAGGCGAGGCCGGACGTAGTCGCGACAAGTGTCACTTTCGAGTGGTCCCCGGAGCACCGCAGCCCATCAGCTTACTCGTCCGCGCACGATCGGGCCACCATGCGCCGCTGGCTTGTGACCCCGTTGTGACCCCTTGATAGTTCCGCTATAAAGAAAACCTCACCCGGAGGCTGAGGTTTGAATTGGTGAAGCGAATTGCGGGGGTCGGATTCGAACCGACGACCTTCGGGTTATGAGCCCGACGAGCTGCCGCTGCTCCACCCCGCGGGACCAGTATACCCAAGGCTCCTTGACGCGTGCCGCGGGCGCGGGTCAGCCGCCGAACAGGTGGCGCAGCGCGTCCAGCGGGCCCCCGCCCGAGCCGCTGGCCTTCGCCTTCGGCGGGGCTGGGGTGGGCGGCGGCGGCGGTGTCCCGACCAGGTAGAGCTTCTCGTTGCTGCGCGCGTAGCCGTCCTTCCGCGCCTCCTCCTCGGCGGCCGCGCCGGAGGAGACGGCCGTGATGTCCCGGCGGTACTCGCCGTTGGTCGTGCTCAGCGCCGCGTTCTGGGCGCGCAGGTCGCTCGCCTGGTGGCTCAGCGACTGGTTGAGCGACAGCTCCTGGACCAGGGACCCCGCCATCCACAGGGAGGCGACGGCCACGGCCGCGAGGAGGAGCGTCTGGTGCGACAGGCGCACCCGCTTGTCGAGGATGCCATTGCTGGCGGATGCTCTGCGTGGGCGCATGGGAAATTTGTGCAGCGTCTACGACGATATTCGACAAAGGCCAATATAACATCGGCCTGGACGCCTGCCAATGGGACCTTTGTACCTCGACGATGGGAGGGCCGGGTCAGGCGGTGCTCCGCCACAGGTCGGACCGCTCGTCGGCGTCCAGCTCCTCATAGCGCACGCCGCGCGCCCGCAGCTCGCGGTCCATCGCCGCGAACCGGTCGCGGTAGCGCTGGCCGGCCGCCCGCAGCGCGTCCTCCGGGTTGACGTCCCGCAGGCGCGCCAGCGCCACGACCGCGAGCAGCAGCTCGCCGGTCTCTCGGAACGCCGCGTCGGGGCCCGCCGCCTCCAGCCTCCGCGCCCCCTCGGCGATCGCCCCGACGGGGCCGTCGGGGTCCGCGGACTCGGGGTCGAAGCCCACGCGCGCCGCCCGCTTCTGCATGCCCGACGTCCACGCGAGCGCCGGCAGCGAGGACGGCACCCGGTCGAGCGGCGTCTCCGCCTCCCGGCCGGCGACCGCCGCCTCCTCCGCCTTGCGCCGCTCCCACATCCGGAGCACGCCCGCGGCGTCGGCCACCTGCTCGTCGCCGAACACGTGAGGATGGCGGGCCACCATCTTGGCCGCCGCCGCCTCGGACACGCGGGCGGCGTCGAAGCGGCCCTGCTCCTCGGCGATCGCCGCGTGCATCGCGACCTGGAGCAGCACGTCGCCCAGCTCCTCGATGAACTTGGTGTCGTCGAGGCCCCGGTCGATCACCTCCAGCAGCTCGTGCGACTCCTCCAGCAGGTACGGCCGCAGGGACCCGTGCGTCTGCTCGCGGTCCCACGGGCAGCCGTCGGGCGCGCGCAGGCGCCTGGCGATCTCGAAGACCGCGTCCACCCCGTCCGGATACGGCCGCTCAGGCATCGCCCACCCCCACTCCGACCGCGGCCGACTCGTACAGCTCGGCCATCGCGTCCATCAGGCTCATCAGCTCGTCCATCCAGCCCTCGCCCTGCCGCCGCAGCAGCAGCCGGTTGGGGCGAACGCGCAGGCGGCCGCTGAACCGGCGCTCCAGCGTCTCCACGTCGAGCAGCCGGGTCGGATCCACCTTGATCGCGAGGTCGCGCCCGTCGGTGGCCACCGAGCGCAGCCCGAGCCGCTGGCCCTTGAGCTTGACCCGCAGCGAGAAGACCAGGTTGCCGAGCTGCGCGGGCGGCGGGCCGTAGCGGTCGCGCAGCGAGCGCAGCACGCTCTCCAGCTCCGGCTCGTCCTCGGCCGCCGCGAGCTGGCGGTACGCGTCCAGGCGCAGCCGCTCGTCGCGGATGTAGGAGCGCGGCACGAAGTGGTCGAGCGGCAGGTCGATGTTCAGCTCCGGCGTGGACAGCACGTCGCCGACCCGCGCCTCCTCGCCGCCCGAGCGCAGCTTGGCGACGGCGCCCTGCAGCATCTGGAGGTACATCTCGAAGCCGACCGATGCGATCGCACCGTGCTGCTCCACCCCCAGCAGGTTGCCGGCGCCGCGGATCTCGAGGTCGCGCAGCGCGATCTTGAACCCCTGGCCCAGCTCGTGGAGGCCGGACATGACGTCCAGACGCTTGTCGGCCGCCTCCGTCAGCGACTTCGTGGAGTCGTACAGGAAGTAGACGTACGCGCGCTTGCCGGCGCGGCCCACGCGCCCGCGGAGCTGGTAGAGCTGCGACAGGCCGAAGCGATCGGCCCGCTCCACCACCATCGTGTTGACGTTCGGGATGTCCAGGCCCGACTCGATGATCGTGGTGCACACCAGCACGTCGTACGCGCCGGCCGCGAAGTCGACCATCACCCGCGCCAGGTCGTCCTCGTCCATCTGGCCGTGACCGATCGCGATCCGGGCGCGGGGGACCAGGCGGGCGATCCGCTGCGCCGCCCTGTCGATCGTCCGCACCCGGTTGTGGACGTAGTAGACCTGGCCGCCCCGGTCCAGCTCGCGCTCCAGCACCTCGGTCACGAGCTGGTCGTCGTCGGCGGTGACGTACGTCTTGATCGGCTGGCGGTCCTCGGGCGGGGTCTGGATCACGCTCATGTCGCGGATGCCGACCACCGCCATGTGCAGCGTGCGCGGGATCGGCGTGGCGGACAGCGAGAGCACGTCCAGGTTGGCGCGCATCCGCTTGAACCGCTCCTTCTGCATGACGCCGAACCGCTGCTCCTCGTCGATGACCAGCAGGCCCAGCCGCTTGAACTTGACGTCGCGCTGGAGCAGGCGGTGGGTGCCGATCACGATGTCGACCGCGCCCGCCCTGACGCCGGCGAGCGTCCGCTTCTGCTCGTCCTCGGTGCGGAAGCGGGACAGCACCTCGATCGTCAGCGGGTACTTCTTCAGCCGCTCCCTGAACACCTGGTAGTGCTGCTGGACGAGCACGGTCGTCGGCGCCAGCAGGGCCACCTGGCGGCCGCTCATCACGGCCTTGAACGCGGCCCGCAGAGCGACCTCGGTCTTGCCGAACCCGACGTCGCCGCAGAGCAGGCGGTCCATCGGCTTCTCCGACTCCATGTCGCCCTTGATCTCGGCCAGGGCGACCATCTGGTCGGGCGTCTCCTCGTAGGAGAACGACTCCTCCAGCTCGGCCTGCCACGGCGTGTCCGGCGAGAACGGGAAGCCGGCCTTCGTCTCGCGGCGGGCGTAGACCTTGAGTAGGTCCTCGGCGACATCCTCGACGCTCTTGCGCGCCCGCACCCGGGCCCGCTCCCAGTCGCCGGTCCCCAGCCGGTGGAGCGGCGGCCGGTCCTCCGAGCCGCCCACGTACTTCTGGACCCGGTCCAGGCTCTCGACCGGCACGAAGAGCTTGTCGCCCTCGGCGTACTCCAGCTCCAGGTACTCGCGCTGGATCATGCCCCCCTGCTCGGGATCCTCGGCGTCGATCAGGCGCATGCCGTTGAAGCGGGCGATGCCGTGGTCCACGTGGACGACCAGCTCGCCCGGCTGGAACTCCAGATGCAGGGTCACCTCGCCGCGCGTCGAGCGCCGCGACGGCCGCGCCGCCATCCGGCGGACCCTGCCGAACAGCTCGGCGTCGCTGTAGAGCTGGATGCCCAGCTCGTCGTTGCGCGCGCCCGCCGAGAGGTCGGCGTCCGCCCGGTACAGGCCGGCCGCCGCCTCCAGGTCCGCGTCGAGATCGACCTCGGCGGGCGTGGCCCGCACGCCGGCCTCGCGGAGCAGGGCCTCGACGCGCTCGCCCTGCTCGCTGACCAGCACCACGGCGGCCCGCTCGGCGACATCGGGCAGCTCGGTCACGGCCCGCGGGCGGCCGACCAGCGGCTCCAGCTCGCGCCACCCGAGGTCGCCGGCACCGTCCACCTCGCTGGCCGAGGCGGTCAGCAGCGACCGACCGGGCCGGGACAGGTCGACCAGGCGGTCCACCCGGACCAGGGGGGGCACGAACCCGCGCGGCAGCTCACCGTCGCCGGCCTCCGCCTCGGACAGCATCAGCGTCTCGTCCTGCAGCTCCCTGGCGTCCGCGAGCTGGCGCTCCGGCTCCAGGTCGACCACGACCGCGCTGTCCGGGAGGTGGTCGAGCAGCGAGGGCAGGTTCGCGTCCAGGTATGCGCCGTACAGCTCGACGCCGGGGAAGGCCCCGCCCTCCGTGAGCCGCTCCAGGTCCTCCTCCCAGTCGGCCCGGACGTCCGCCCGCAGGGCGTCGATCGCGGCGCCGGACCGCAGCGCGGCCGCCGCCGCGGTGCCCCGCTCGGGCCCGAGCAGCAGCTCGCGCCCCGGCCGCACCGTCACCTGCGGGATGCCCATCACCGAGCGCTGGTTCTTGGGGTCGTACAGCCGCAGCGTCTCCAGCTCGGTGCCGAAGAACTCGGCGCGCACCGGCGAGCGGGCGGCGGCCGGGAATACGTCCAGGATGCCGCCGCGGAGGGCGAACTGCCCGGCCGTCTCGGCCAGCGGCTCGCGGGTGTACCCCAGCTCGACGAGGCGGCCCGCGAGGTGCGTCGGGTCCGCCTCCAGGCCCGGCTTCAGGACGATCGTCGTCGCCGCCAGGTCGGTCGGGCTGACCGTCATCCGCATCATGGCCCGCCGCGACGAGAGCACCACGCACGGCTCGCCGGACGTGCCGGCCGCCGCCAGCGCGGCCAGCGCCTCCAGGCGCAGCGAGACCGTCTCGTCGAAGGCCGGCGGGCGGTCCAGGAACGACACGGTCACCTCTGCGAAGTGGTAGACGGAGGGCCGTCCGCCCAGCCACATGCGCAGCTCCGCGATCGAGCGGGCCGGCCCCGGGCAGAGGACCAGGGTCGGCCGGCCGGCCGCGGCGGCCCCGCGGGCGATCGCCGACAGCACCACCGGCCAGGCGGAGCGCGGCAGCCGCCCAACCCGCAGCGAGGCGCCCGGCCGCCGCAGCCAGCCGCCCAGCGCCCCATCGAACGTGCGTTCCCACAATGCGCTCACGGTATCTCCTCGCAGCCCAGAGATCCAGCCCTGTTGTAAAGGTCCATGGCTCGGGTCAGCCCCTCCTCCACCGCGATGCGGAGCGCGGACGCCACGCCCTGGATCACCGAGCCGAGCGCCTCCTCCTCCACCTTCGAGAAGCGGCCGAGCACGTACCCGGCGCCCGCGGACGAGCCCGGTCGCCCGGGCTTGCCGACGCCCACCCGGAAACGGATGAACGCGTCGCTGTGGAGCGAGGCGATGATCGACTTGATGCCGTTGTGGCCCGCCGCGGACCCGCCGCGGCGGATGCGCAGCCGGCAGAGGGGTAGGTCCATCTCGTCATAGACGATCCAGACGTTCTCCGGCTCGACCTCCAGGTCGCGCGTCGCCTCGAACACGGCGCGCCCGCTGAGATTCATGTACGTCTGCGGCTCCAGCAGCCAGACGCGGCGGCCGGCGACGACGCCGCAGCCCGTCCGCGACCTCCACCGCTTGCGGGACAGCTCGATGCCGGCCTTCGCGGCAAACGTGTCCAGGCAGGCCCAGCCCAGGTTGTGCCGGGTGCGCGCGTACTCCGCCCCGGGATTGCCGAGGCCGACGAGTACCAGATCGGAGTCGGGCGCACGCTGCTGCATGGGCATGGAGGGGCCTGCGGCGCTGTTCGCCGCCGCCCACCGCATTGTAAGAAGCTCGGGGAGGCATGCTGTTCCCCGTCCCCCCCTCCGGCCTTCGGCCTCCTCCCCCGCGAGGGGGGAGGGGCGCTGTTCCCCGTCCCCCCTTCAGACCGCCCCACGCCCCCCTCCGGCCTTCGGCCTCCTCCCCCGCGAGGGGGAGGGGCTCAGAGGCGGCCGGGGGCGGGGGTCAGGGCGGAGCGGGCCAGGCAGGCCAGGGTCAGGGCGGTCATCGCGCGTTCCTCGGCCGGGGTCGCGTGGTCCCAGCCCAGCAGGTGGAGGAGGCCGTGGACCGCCAGCAGCGCCGCCTCCACCTCCGCCCCGTGGCCGAACGCCTCCGCCTGGCGCACCACCGCCGGCCAGGCCAGGGCCAGGTCGCCCAGGTAGCCGGCTGACAGCTCGCCGCTGGGGAAGGACAGCACGTCCGTGGCGTGGTCCTCGCCCAGGAACTCGCGGTTGAGCCGCCGCAGCTCCCGGTCGCCGGTCACCCGGACGGTCAGCGCCGGCTCGGCGCCGGCGGGCGCCGCCGCCTCCGCGACCGCCGGCTCCTCGGCCGCCGCCCGGAGCACCGCCCGCAGGTACGCCGGTGCCAGCGGCGCCCGCACGGCCTTCACGACCTCGACCCGCAGCCGCGGCGCCGTCATCGCCATCGCCCGAACCCCGACAATTGACCTCCCGTGATCGGCATCCTCTCGTTCCTGCACCAGCGCTTCGCCTTCGCGCTCATCCTGTTCGCCGCCCTGCTCGGCATCTGGGGCACCGTCAGCTTCCTGCGCAGCCGCCAGGTCAGCCCCGGGTTCCGCTCCAGCTACGTGCTGATGATCGCGCTCACCGGCATCCAGGGCGCGATCGGCCTGATCCTCATCACCATGACGCAACCGAAGGAGCTGCTGCACGTCGTGTACGGCGCCTTCGCCTTCCTGTTCCTGCCCGGCATCTACTTCTGGGCCGGCCGGGGACCGAAGGCGAGAGAGGCGGCGTTCCTCGCGGCGGCCTGCTGGATCGTGGCGATCGCCTTCGGAAGAGGCATCCTGACAGGCGCCTGAGCAGTCGCCGCGGGGTGCCCCTGTGGTTACATGAGGGCTCCATGGACCGCATGGCGGAACTGCTGGCCCGAGGCCCCGTCCTGTTCGACGGCGCGATGGGCACCGAACTGCTCAGCCGAGGCGTCGCCGCCGGCCGCTGCCTCGAGGAGCTGAACCTGGTCGAGCCGGTGCTGATCAGCGGCGTCCACCGCGACTACATCGCGGCCGGCGCCGACGTGATCGCGACCAACACGTTCAACGCCAGCCGATTCGGGCTCGGCGAGCACTACCTGGAGCACCTCGTGCGCGAGGTCAACCTCGCCGGCGCCAGGCTGGCGGTGGAGGCCCGCAACGCGTCCGGCCGGCCGGTGCTCGTCGCCGGCAGCGTCGGCCCGCTGGGCCGGCCGATCGAGCCGGTCGGCGCCATCAAGCGCGCCTCCGCCGAGCGCATGTTCCACGAGCGCGTCTCGGCGCTGGTCGAGGGCGGCGTCGACCTCCTGGTCTTCGAGACGTTCAGCGCGCTGGGCGAGCTGGAGGTCGCCGTCGAGGTCGCCAGGCGGATCGCGCCGGAGCTCGCCATCGTGGCCAGCCTCAGCTTCGACGAGTCCAATCCCGAGGCCGCGGCCGCCGCGATGGTCGCCGGCCTCACCCCGTTGGGCGTGACCGCGATCGGGGCCAACTGCGGCAGCGGCCCCCAGCCGGTGCGCCGGGTGGCGAGCCACCTGGTGGCCCACGCCGACGGAGTCGCGATCGGCGCCTGGCCCAACGCCGGCCTGCCCCAGCGCGTGGGCGGACGGCTGGTCTACACGTCGGGGCCCGAGTACTTCGCGGAGAGCGCCGTTCGCATGCTCGATGACGGGGTCACGATCCTGGGCGGCTGCTGCGGCACGGGGCCCGCCCACATCGCCGCCCTCCGCAAGCGGATGAACATGGCCCGGTCCGGCACGGTGGAGATCCGCCGGCCGGCGCGCCGCGGGGACGAGACCGCCGAGACGGCGCCGCCGGCCTCCCGCCTGGCCAGCGACCTCCTCCAGCGCCGGTTCGCCATCTCGGTCGAGCTGACGCCGCCGCGCGGCATCGACCCCGGCCGCATGCTCGCCGGCGCCCGCCTGCTCAAGGAGGCGGGGGTCGACTACGCCAACGTGACCGACGCGGCGATGGCCCGGATGCGGATGGGTGTCATCTCGTGCGCGGCGCTGGTGCAGCAGCAGGTCGGGCTGGAGGCGATCGCCCACTTCACGTGCCGCGACCGCAACGTGATGGCGATCCAGTCGGAGCTGATCGGCGCCCACGCGCTCGGCATCCGCAACATCATCGCCCTGCGCGGCGATCCGCCCCGCGTCGGCGACAACCCCAACGCGACCGCCGTCTTCGACGTCAACGCGGTCGGCCTGATCACGATCCTGGCCAACTTGAACCGCGGCCTGGACGCGAACGGCACGCCGATCGGCGCCCGCGCGGCGTTCCACGTCGGCGCCGCGGTGAACCCGGGCGCGACCGACCTGGAGCGTGAGCTGCGCCTGCTCCGTCGCAAGATCGCGGCGGGGGCCGACTTCGTGGTCACCAACCCGATCTACGACCCCGCCGCCCTGGAGCGGCTCCGCGACATCGCGAATGAGGTGCGAGTTCCCATCCTGGTGGGCGTGCTGCCGCTGCGCTCCGTGCGGCAGGCCGAGTACCTGCACAACGAGGTTCCCGGCATCAGCGTGCCGCCCGCCCTCCGAGAGCGCCTGGAGGCCGCCGGCGACCGCGCCGAGGAGCTGGGCGTGGAGCTCGCCGTCGACTTCCTGGAGGCGGCGCGCGAGCAGGTCCAGGGCGCCTACGTCATCCCCTCGGCCGGTCGCTACGAGCTCGCAGCCCGGGTGGTCACCAGAACGCGCGAGCTGGTCGGCTGAACCAGGCCCGCCACGAGGCGGGCGTCAGCCCGCCACGTGCCGCTCGCGCAGTCGTTCGAGGCGCTCGCGTTTGGCGTGGAGGGCACGGCGCAGCGCCTGCGCCAGCTGCGCGTCGTTCATCGGCACGACGCGCAGGCGCGCTTCGAGCTGCCTGACTTCGACTTCGGCGTTTGTGAGTTCCAGGTCGATCGCTCGCATCTTTGATCCCCCTGGCACACAATTTTGCCAGTCCGCACGAGTTTTCTCAAGGCTGTGCTTGAAAAATCCCGCGGCGGGCGGGCGTCAGCGCGTCCAGGAGCCCGCGAGGCGATCGAGCAGCGGCTGGATGGCGCCGGGCAACCGCTCCTCCCGCACGACAGCCTCGCGGCCGCCGACCCGGAACCGGTAGACGAAGCGATCGGCGCCGGAGGGCGGCGTCGAGGGGTGGTGGAAGCACTCCTCGACCGCCGCCCGCTCCCCGGGCCGCAGGTCCGCCAGGGGCACGCTGGTGTGCATGGTCAGGCCGGCGAAGCCGCCCGACCGTTCGATGGTCAGCCGGTCTGACGAGACCGCCTCGCTCACGTGGGCACAGCGGCCGACGTCGGCAGCTGGGACGCGCTGAGCACACCAACCGTCCCCCACGCGTCGGCGACCGCCTTGACCTCGGTCGAGTTGGCGCCGTACAGGGTGGCGGCGGCCGCCAGCGTCGCCGTCGCGAACGTGTGGAACTGGCAGTCGGGCTGAACCGCGCGGCTGACCATCACCTGGTACCAGATCCGGCCCGCCCGCTCCCAGGCGTTGCCGCCGATCGCCGACGCGACCAGGTAGAACGCCCTGTTGGGGATGCCGGAATTGGTGTGGACGCCGCCGTTGTCGGACGTCGTGTTCACGTAGTGGGCCATGTCCGCGGGCTGGTTGTCGCCGTCGAAGGCCGTGCCGGGCTCCTTCATCGAGCGCAGGGCCACGCCGTGCATGCCGGGGCCCAGGATGCCCTCGCCGACCAGCCAGGTCGCCTGCTCCGCGGTCTGGCCCAGCTTGTACTGCTTGACCAGGCAGCCGAACACGTCCGAGATCGACTCGTTGAGCGCGCCGGACTGGCCCGAGTACCGCAGGTTGATCGTCTTCTCGGTGACGCCGTGGGTCAGCTCGTGGCCGATCACCTCGAGCGCCGCGGTGAAGCCCGTGAACAGGGTCCCGCTCCCGTCACCGAAGATCATCCGCTCGCCGTCCCAGAAGGCGTTGTCGTACTTGCTGCCAAAGTGGACCTCGCCCAGCAGCGACATGCTGGCGTCGTCGATGGAGTCCCGGGTCAGGACCTCCCAGTAGAACCGGTAGGTGTCGCCCAACCCATCGTACGCCTGGTTGGCGGACTCATCGGCGCTCGGCTGCTGGCCCTCGTCCCGCATCACGGTCGTCGCGTGCTCGTCGTTGCGGTACTTGGCGTTGTAGATGGTGCGGTGGACGACGCCGTGACGCCCCGGCGTCCCGACCGGACGCTGCGCCATGGGGCCGATCAGCGCCGCGTTCTGGGCCCTGATCAGGCGGATCGAGTGGTCGACGGCCAGTGTGTCGAGCGCCGCCTCGCGCTCCTCCTGGGAGCCGTGGCGCGCGATCCGCTCGAAGAGATTGGGGGGAACGATCTGGCACTTGCACCCACGCATGCGGTGAACCTCCACGTATTGTCGCCCGCCCGCCCGGGTGGGCCCATGGCCCGAACTTACTCGCAACTTCCGCGCACCGGCGTGGGCGGTTCTGGAGGCGCGGATGGGACAACGCGGCCGGCGCCGATCAGTCCAGGTTGATGGCCTCGCGCAGCTTCTCGAAGAAGCCCTTCGACACCTTCTCGGGCTTGCCGGTGAGGCCGCCGACCTTGCGCAGCATCGCCTTCTGGTCGGGCGACAGGTCCTTCGGCACGACCACCTGGACGACCACGAACTGATCGCCGCGGCGCCCCGTCCGCACGTTGGGCATGCCCCGGCCGGGCAGCCGGAACGTCTGGCCGTACTGCGTGCCCGGCGGCACCGTGACCTCGACGTCGCCGTCCAGCGTGGGCACCTCGATGCGGTCGCCCAGCGCCGCCTGGATCATGTTCACGCGCAGCTCGAACACGACGTCCTGGTCCTGCCGGCGCAGCGACGCGTGGTTCCTGACCCGCAGCACGACGTAGAGGTCGCCGGGCGGGCCGCCACGGTAGCCCGCCTCGCCCTCGCCGGACAGTCGGATCTGGGAGCCGGTGTCGACGCCGGCCGGAATGCGGACGCGCAGGCGCTTCGACCGCTCGACCCGGCCCTGCCCCCGGCAGTCGGTGCACGGGGTGCGCAGGATCCGGCCGGCCCCGGCGCAGCTCGGGCACGTGGTGATGTTGACTACGGACCCGAAGATGGACTGCGCCTGGCGGCGGACCTGGCCGCTGCCGCCGCACGAGTCGCACGTCTCGGTGCCGGTGCCCGGCTGGGCGCCGGTGCCCGTGCACAGCTCGCACGTGATCAGCCGGGACACGTCGATGTCCCGCTCGACGCCGGTGAACGCCTCCTCGAACGTGATGGTCAGGTCGTAGCGGAGGTCGTCGCCGCGCGAGGCCCGGCGGCCGCCGCGCGCGCCGAACCCGCCGCCGAAGAACGTGTCGAAGATGTCGCCGAAGCCGAAGCCCTCGAAGCCGCTGTAGCCGGCGCTGCCCTGGCCCACCCCGGCGTGCCCGAACATGTCGTAGCTGCGCCGCTTCTCGGGGTCCGAGAGCACCTCATAGGCCTCGCTGCACTCCTTGAACCGCTCGGCCGCCTGGGGGTCGTCGGGGTTCCGGTCCGGGTGGAACTGCATGGCCAGCCGCCGGAACGCGCGCTTGAGGTCCTCCTGCGTGACGTCTCGGCTGACGCCGAGGACCTCGTAGTAGTCGCGCTTGATGGCCAAGGATGTCTCAGGCCGGAGGCCTGGCGACCTTGACCAGCGCCGGCCGCAGCACGCGGTCGTGCATGCGGTACCCCGCGCGGAGCTCGGCCACGACCGTGTCCTCCGGGTGCTTGCTGGTCTCCTCCGACCCGACCGCCTCGTGCTGCTTGGGGTCGAACTGGATGCCGAGCGCCTCGATGCGCTCGACGCCGACCGATGCCAGCACCTCCTCCAGCTTCTGGAACGTGAGGCGGACGCCCTTGAGCCAGCTCTCGTCGACGCCGTCCGGCTTGTGGCTCAGGGCCAGGCTGGCATCGTCGAGCACGGGGAGCAGGCGCTCGGCCACCGTGGAGGCGGCGTAGCGCATGGTGTCCACCTGCTCCTGGCGGATGCGCTTCTTGTAGTTCTCGAAGTCGGCGGCCAGCCGCAGGTGGCGGCTGTTGGCCTCCTCCAGCTGCGAGGACAGCTCCTCGACCCGGCGGTCGTCCGCCGCCGGCTCCGCCGTGGCCTTCGCCTGGTCGCCAGGGGCCTCGGCGGCGGGCTCGGGGGCGGTCTCGGCCGCCTTGCCGGCCTGCTCGGCCTGGTCGCGGGAGACGGGCTTGTCGTCGGCGCCGCCGGCCGCGGGCTCGTCGGCGGGGGCGGCCGTCATCGACGGAGACTCCTGCCGGCGCGGCTGGCGGGGGGATTCATGGTCGTTCTTTCGCTTGGTCGCCATCGCTCGTGTTCTTTGTTACCGCGCTCCGGCCCCGACTCAAACGCGGGCGCCGGGCCGAGCGGCAGTCCCCAACTCTAGTCGATGGAGCATCGGCACTAGGCGTAGACCTCGCCCATCCGCTCGCTGGCCCAGTGGGCGACGGCCTGCAGGCGGCTGACGACCTGGCCATAGTCCATGCGGGTCGGGCCGACCACGCCCAGGACGCCGCGGATGCGGCGCGTCGGGCCGTACGTGGTCAGCACCACCGTGCACGAGCGGAGCTGCGACGTCTGGTTCTCGGAGCCGATCACGATCTGCATCTCCGACTCGCCGACCAGCTCCTGGAGGAGCGTCGCCAGGTAGCGGGTCTCCTCCAGCACCTCCAGCACCTGGCCCAGGCGCGACGCCTCCGCGAACTCGGGCTGCCGGATCAGGTTGCGGACGCCGTCGTGCAGGACCAGCGTCTCGGCGCCGCGCTCGAACAGCTCCAGCGTCTGCGAGAGCCGGGTCAGGATCTCCTTCTCGATGCCGCGGCCGAGGCGGTTGATGCGCAGCGCCAGGCTGTCCCTGTCCTTCCCCACCAGCTCGCGGTTCAGCTTGTTGGACAGCCGGCTGAGCTCGGCCTGGTCGGTCGGGCGGCTGACGGTCATGACGTGCTGGCGGATCAGGTTGCCCTCCACCAGGAGGATGACCAGCACCTCGGTCGGCTCCAGCGAGACGAGGTCCACGTGCTTGATCCGGGCCTGGGGACCGTGGGGCAGGCTGGCGATGGCCGCGTTCTGGGTGACCGCGGCCACGGTGGTGGCCACGCGCTCCAGCAGCGCCTGCGGGTCGGCCGGCGCGTGGCGCATCTCGCCCTGGATGAAGGACTCGACCGGCGCGGGCACGCGGTCGAGGTCCATCAGGAAGTCGACGAAGTAGCGGTACCCGCGATCGGTCGGGATGCGCCCGGCCGAGGTGTGGGGCTGGACCAGGTAGCCCAGGTCGGCGAGCTCGGACAGCTCGTTGCGCACGGTGGCCGAGCTGAGGTTGACGAAGTGGCGGCTGACCAGCGCCTGCGACCCCACCGGCACAGCCGTGACCGTGAACTCGCGGACGACGGCCTTGAGGATGTCCTGCTTGCGTGGTTCCATCGTTGGCACTCTCCGGTGGGGAGTGCCAAACAGCATACGGGACCGCGGACGCCCGGGAGCGCCGTCCGGACGCCCGTCAGAGCACGGCGAGGGCGATCTGGTTGTGCAGGTCGAGCCCGCGCCGGGTGGGCGCCACACGGCCGCCGCGCCGCTCGACCAGCCCGGCCGCCTCCAGCTCACCCAGCGGCGCCTCGAACCCCGCCGGCGGCTCCAGCCCGGCCACCGTCCGCAGCCCGAGCATCACGCGCTCCGCCCGGGCCCGGTCCGGGGCCAGGTCCTCGCGGTCCAGCTCCACGGCGCCGGCCGCGGCGGCGGCGATGTACTCGCGCGGCCGCGCCACGTTCCACCAGCGCCAGGCGCGCTCGCCGTCCGTTCCGTACGAGTGGGCGCCCGCGCCGGCGCCGTACACGGGACGGCAGTCCCAGTACGCCTGGTTGTGGCGCGCGCGGTGGCCGGGCCGGGCCCAGCTCGACACCTCGTACCGCTCGTAGCCCGCCTCGCGCAGCAGCCGGTCGCCGGCGTCGAGCTGCTCCCACTGGGCGTCGGCGTCCACCTCGGGCAGCAGGCCGCGCTCGCGGCGCCTGGTCAGCAGCGTGCCCGCCTCGAACGTCAGGCAGTAGCACGACAGGTGCTCGGGGCCGAGCGCCGCCGCCCTGGTGACCGTGTCCGCCCACGCGGCCGGGGCCTGGAACGGCACGCCGTAGATCAGGTCGAGGCTGATCTCGTCGAACCCGGCCTCCCTGGCCTGCCGGTACGCCCGCTCGGCCTGGGCCCCGTCCGTCCGCCGCTCCAGCACCGCCAGCGCCCGGCCGTCGAACCCCTGGACGCCCAGGCTGAGGCGGTTGACGCCGCCGGACCGCCACGCCGCCAGCCGCTCCGGATCCGTCGACGCCGGGTTGGCCTCCAGCGTCACCTCGGCGTCCGGCTCGACGTCGAAGACGCGGGCGACGTGGGCCAGCATCCGCGCGGCCAGCGCCGCCGGCAGCAGGCTGGGCGTGCCGCCGCCGTAGTAGACGGACCGCAGCGGCTCGAACCGCAGGGACGCGCGCGCCCGCTCCAGCTCGCGCTCCAGCGCCTCCTGGTACGCGGGCATCAGGCCGTCCATGCCGGCGTACACGTTGAAGTCGCAGTACCCGCACTTGTGGCGGCAGAACGGGACGTGGACGTAGAGGTGGCGGATCGGAAGCGGGGGCGCGGACTCGCTCAGCGGATGCTCCGGATGTCGTAGCGGGAGCTGCGGGCCTTCTCCAGCGTCCGCTTGAGGTGCTCGAGCGCCGCCTTCTCCTCCGGCACCAGGTTCACGATCCGGGCCGCCATGCGGTCCTCCAGGCGCGCGATCTGGCGGCTGATCGAGTCGACGTTGGCGCCGCCGGCCCGGTACCGCTCGCGCTTGCGCCACAGCCGCAGGTGCTCGTCGCGGAGGTCGGCCAGGTCCGCGTCGACGCGGCATTCCAGGCAGACGCCGTCGCGCACCTCGGAGCTGTAGACCTGCCGCCCGCAGCGCCGGCACGGCAGGAGGATGCCGGTCACGCCAGCTCCTCCACCCGCGCCCGGCTGAGCTCGGCCAGCCGGTCGGGCGCGATCGCGAACACGGCGTCCGGACGTCCCGCGGCGGCCCAGACGACCTCGTGGGCGACCAGGTCGCGGTCCATGTAGACCGGGAGGTCGGTGGCGTGGCCGAACGGCGGCACGCCGCCGATCGCATAGCCGGTCGCCTGGCGCGCCACGGCGGCGTCGGCCTTGCCGACGGGGGCGCCCACCAGCGCCTCCAGCCGACCCGTGTCGAGCCGGTTGACCCCGCTCATCAGGACGATCACCGGCTCCCCGCCGGCCGTGAAGACGAGCGACTTGACGATCTGCGCCACCTCGCAGCCGATCGCGCGGGCGGCGTCATCGGCCGTCCGCGTGCCGGCGGGGAACGTGCGCACGGCGAGGTCCAGGCCGCTCGCCTCCAGCCACTCCTCGAAGCGCGACGTCACGCCGCTCGCCATACCACCTCCTCGAGCTGCCCCGGCCGGCGGCCGGCGGCGGGAGCCGTCACCTGGATGTAGTTCTCGCTGACGCCGCGGATGCTCCCGTCCACCACGCGGTCCCAGATCACCCGCAGCGGCCGGCCGTCGAACCGCGCCTCGTAGGCCGCGCCCAGCCGGTGGCCGAGCGCGATCGCCCGGCGGGAGCGCTCCTGGGCCTCGGCGACCGGCACCTGGTCCGCGTACCGCGCGGCCGCCGTGCGCGGCCGGGGCGAGAAGCGGAAGACGTGCAGGCCGGTGAATCCGGACCGCTCGATCGCGTCCAGCGTGGCCTGGAAGTCGGCCTCCGTCTCGCCGGGGAACCCGACCATCACGTCGCCCGTGAGCGCGAGGTCGGAACGCGCCGCGCGCGCCAGCGCGACCGCCCGCTCGAACCCCGCCAGGTCGTAGCGGCGGCGCATGCGGGCCAGGACGCGGTCCGAGCCCGCCTGGAGCGGCAGGTGCAGGTGCGGGCACACCCGGGGGTCCTCCAGCAGGCGCGCCACCTCGGCGTCGACGTGCGAGGGGTCGATGGACGAGAGCCGGATGCGGGCGGGCGCCGCGGCGTCCAGCAGGCGCCGGACCAGCGGCGCCAGCCCGCCCCGGTACGAGCCCAGGTCGATGCCGGTCAGCACGATCTCGCGGTAGCCCGCCGCGGCCGCGGCCCGCGCCCGTCCCTCCAGGTAGGGCAGGACGCGCGACAGCGAGTGGCCGCGGGTCTGCCACACGATGCAGAACGTGCAGCGGTTGTCGCAGCCGTCCTGCACCTTGAGCACGTATCGGGACCGCCGCGTGCCGGGGGGGTCGATGGCACCCTCGATCCCGACCGGGGCCCGCTTCCACGCGTTCGGCACCACCGCGTCGGCGCCGAGGGTGTCGCCGGGATGGGCGTCCACGTAGCAGCCCATCAGGACGAGGGCCGCGCCCGGGTGCTCGCGGCGGGCGCGTGACACCGCCTTCCGGGTGTCCCGGTCGGCCGCGGTCGTCACGGTGCAAGAGTTGACGACCACGTAGTTGCGCGCCTCGGCGAGGAGGGCCGCGACCTCGTCGGTCTCGGCGGCGTTCGTGCGACAGCCGAGGTTGATGAACGTCATGGCTGGGTGGGTGGTGGCTGTAGGGTACCAATGCTCAGGCCGCCTGCCCGGCGGCGCCGCCCCTGGCCCGGGCCAGGATCGCCCTGGCCAGGCCGCGGGCGCCCAGCAGGCGCAGCAGGTTGGCCGGTCCGAAGAACTCGGGGACCGGCACCACGCCGGTCAGGGTGGCCAGGAACCGGTCGGCGTCGGCCGGGCGGCCGGCCAGCGCCCGCATGAGCAGCTCCTGCTCCGGCCGGCGCGGACCGAACGCGGCGAGGTCCAGCGTCATCCGGTACATCGGCAGCGAGGCGCGGTCGCGGGCCCGGCGGTAGCCCTCCATCGCGGCCGTCATCGGCCGGCGGCCGGCCAGCCCGGCGTCGGCCGCGTCCGCCAGCAGCTCGGCGTCGCGGAACGCGTCGGCGATGCCCTGGCCGGTCACCGGGTCCATCACCAGCCCGGCGTCGCCGACCAGCGCCCAGCCCGGCCCGTGCGGGTGCACGAAGCGGTTGGGCAGGTCGATCGTGGCCCTGACCCGCTCCGCGCGGCGGCCGGCGCGGACGCGCTCGCCCAGGTCGCCGACCTGGTCCAGCGCCGCCAGCAGGCTCGCCTCCAGGTCGGCGCGGAACCCGTCCGCGTCGGCGATGGGGAGGGCCACGTACGTCATCAGCAGCCCGTCGTTGGTGGGCCAGGCGCCGACCATGCGGCGCCCGCGGTCGGCCATCAGGCCGCCGGACACCGGCACGCCCTCCCAGTACGCGTAGCAGGCCATCGTTCGCGGCGGCCGCTCGTGGGAGACGGCCGCCCGCACGGTCTTCGCGACCAGCGAGTGCTTGCCGTCGGCACCGATGACCAGGCGCGCCCGCTGCGTGACGGGCGCCCCGCCCTTCTCGCGGCCGCGGATCCCGGTCACGCGCCCGTCCTCGACCAGCACCTCCTCGACCACGAAGCGCTCCCTGACCTCGGCGCCGGCCTCCCGCGCCGCGTCGACCAGGAGCCCGTCGAGCAGGACGCGGCGGGGACTGTACAGCGCGTCCACGCCCTCGTGGGCGGGCAGCGCGCCGTCCAGGACGACCGGGCAGGCGTCGAAGCGCACCCGGCGCGTGGCCGGCGTGCCCGCGCCGACCACGCGGGCGAGCAGCCCCCACCGGTGGAGCCTGGCCACGCCCGGCACCTGGACCTGGTGCGTGGACAGCGTGTCGCTGGGAAACGCCGCGCGGTCGAGGACGAGCACGCGGTGACCGCGTCGCGCCAGCAGCATGGCGGTGGCAGCCCCGGCCACCCGGGCCCCGATGACGATGACGTCGTGCATGTCGCACCTCCTCATGCCGAGGAGGCGCGAGATGGCCGCCAGATTCCGCTAGGCGGCGCCGACGCGGACGACGCTCGCCCCGCCCGCGTGGCTCCCGCCGCCGAGGTCGACGTCGGTCGCCAGGTTGTACAGGCCCGGCGGCAGGTCCGATGGGAGCACGATCGAGCTGACCGGCGCCGGCTCCGTCCGCTCGTCCGTCGTGGTCACGACGTTCTGCAGCCGCCGCGCCGCGGCGGCGCCGCGCTTCAGCGCGCCGGCGTCGGCGTAGGGACCGGTCAGCGTGGCGGTCAGCCGAACCACGTGCGAGGCGCCGGAACGCGTGCCCGGCCGCGCCGTCCAGTGGAGCGTCAGGGTCTCGCCCGGCTGCCAGACGCGGTCGACGTCGTCCCGGGGGCAGCACGTGTACGAGGTCGTGGCGACGGGTGCGGGCGTCGCCGCACCGCCGCCGCAGGCGGCGGCGACCAGGCCGAGGAGGACGAGGGCCACGGCGAGCGGGGGCCGCATGGTGCGGAGATTATCGACGGAGCGGCGCCCCTCCGGCCTCCGGCCTCCTCCCCCGCGAGGGGGGAGGGGCTAGAGCTCCCAGTCGATCGGGGCTCGGGGGGTGTACGCGCACCACGTGCCCGTGGTCAGCGACTCGCGCAGGTGGGCGGCCAGGGTCGGGTGGGCGGCGTCGAGGCGGGCCAGCGCGTCCCGGATGCGGGCCGTCGCCGTCTTGCGGGCCCGCTCCGCCTGGTCGCCCAGCCGGCGCGGGCGGCCGCCCAGGCCCGTCGCCGCCGACAGCTCCGCCAGCAGCGCCTCCCGCTCCTCCCTGGCCCCGGCCGCCCGCTCCGGGTCCGCCCACCGCTCGGCCTCCTCGATGTCCGCGTCCAGGTCGGCCAGGCGCGAGCGGTACTCGCGCCGCGCGCGCTCGTCCAGCGCGGCGCCGGCGCTCATCCCGAGCTGGACCCGCACCCGCTCCTGGCCCGCGGCCACGAGGTCCACCGCCGCGACCGGCCGGCCGGGGACGCGGAGCAGCGCCGCGATGTCGCCCAGCCCCTTGGCGCCGGCCACCCGCGCGGTCACGCCGTCCAGGCCCACGGTCCAGCCCGCGCCGTCGCGCCGGAACACCCCCCGCCCGACCGGCGCCCGGGCCGCCGCCGCCAGGCCGGCCATGCCCAGGCGGTCCGCCTCCGCCGCGATCGCGCCCAGCTCGGCCCCCGCGCCCGGCTCGCCGCTCTGGAGCCGGGCGAGCCGGTGCCGGCTGAGCAGCGCCCACGGCCGGGCGCCGAGCCGCTCGTGGACGGCCACCGCCCGCGCCAGGTGCGCCTCGGCGTCCGCGCGCCGGCCGAGGGCGGCGGCCAGCGCGCCCAGGTGGTGCGCCACCGCGCCGCCGCACGCGATCAGCACGCCGCTCACGACGACCGCGTCCGCGAACGGCAGCAGCTCGGCGTACAGCGCCTCGCGGGCCCGGTCCGGCCCCATCTCGACGGCCAGCTCGGCGCCGCGCGCCATGGCCAGCAGCCAGTCCTGGTTGCTGGGCGGCGGTGGCGGCGGCGCGTCCAGCAGCGCCCCCGCCGCCAGCTCGGCCTCGCGCGGCTCGCCGCGCTCCAGCAGCGCCAGGGCCCGGAACCACCGGCCGGGCGTGCTCTCGGCCGGCCACCAGGCCGCCAGCTCGTCGACCAACTCCAGGCGCCGGCCCTGGAGGGTGCGCAGGTTCCAGAGCTGCTCCCGGTGGACGTTCAGCCAGTCCGCGTCGCCGATCTCCCGCCCGAGCGCGGCCGCGCTGGCGACCAGGCGCTCGGCGTCGGCGAAGCGGCCGGTCATGGTCGCCTGCGCCGCGAGACGCAGCAGCGCCGCGTGGCGGAGGCGCGGCTGCCTCGCCTCGTCCGCCTGGACGGCGAGGGCGGCCACCTCGTCGTGGACCGCCGGGTCGCCGAGCTCCAGCAGGTCGGCGGCCCGGAGCAGGCGCGCCTCCGCCAGCAGCTCGGGATCGCCGATCTCGGCGGCCACCTCCGCCACCTCGCCGGCGAGCGCCAGGCGCTGGCTGGCGCTCGCGGCCCGCCACCCGACGTGGTGGCTGGCCACCAGGCAGGCGCCCAGCCCGGGCAGGTCTCCGGAGCGGCGCGCAGCGGCAACGGCCTCCCCGGCCAGCTCGACCGCGCGCCCGACGTCCCGGCCCGACCAGGCGAGCACCCTGGCCAGCCCGGCGAGCACGCGGGCGCGGAGCCCGGCATGCCCGTCGCCCAGGCCGTCGAGCGCCTCCTCCATGAGCGCGATCAGGGCGGCAGGCGACTCCCCGGTGCGGGTGCCGGCGGCGTGGATCCCGAGCGCGGCCCTGGCCAGCGCGGCCGCGTCTCCGGCCCGGCGCGCCAGGTCGGCAGCCCGCTCGCAGGCCGCGAGGCCCGCCTCCCCGTCGCCCGCCCGGCGCGCGGCGTCGCCCAGCTCCAGCAGCGCGTCGACGCGCTCGGCCGGCTCGCCGGCCCCGGCCTCCATCGCCCCCAGCACGCGCCGCCAGTGGCGGGCCGCCTCGTCGTACGCCAGCCGGCGCGAGGCGTCGCGCGCCGCCAGGCGCATCCACCGCACGGCCTCCTCCCGCCTGCCCGCCGCCGCGCCGAGCGCGTAGTGCCCGGCCAGCTCGCTGAGCGTCACCGCGCCGCCCGCCTCGCGCTCGGCGGCCAGCACGCGGGCGACCTCCAGGTGCAGGCGGGCCCTGCCGCCGGCGCCGAGGCTCTCGGCGATGGCCTCGCGGAACAGGTCGTGCGCGAACCGGTAGGGCCCGAGCGGCGCGTCCGGCCGGGCCAGGACGCGCGCCCTGGCCGCCTCGTCCAGCAGCTCGACCACCCCGTCGACCGGCCTGCCGGTGACGCGCGCCAGGATCGCCGGCGACACGTCGGGGCCGGCCACCGCGGCCAGCGCCAGCACCTGCCGGCACGCCGGGTCCAGCCGCGCCAGCCGGCGCTCGATCGCGTCGCGCGCGCCCAGCGGCAGGCCGGCGTCCGCCGGACCGTCCAGCAGCCGGGTGACCTGGAGCACGAGGAACGGGTTGCCCCCGGTCCGCCGGTGGACCTCGGCCGCGAGGCGCGGCTCGGGATCGGTGCCGAGCACGCCGGCCATCACGCGCGCGACGCTCGCCTCGTCCAGGGCCGCGAGCGGCAGCACCGTGCTGGCGGCCGCGACCGCCGTGAGCGGTCCCGCGGCCGGATCGTCCGGCCCCACGTCACCGTCGCGGCACGTGCCGGCGACCAGCACCGCCGCGTTCCGCAGCCGGCGGCCCAGGAAGTCGAGCAGCCGCAGCGAGTGCGCATCGGCCCACTGGAGGTCGTCGAGGGCCAGGACCAGCGGCCGCTCCGCCGCGACGCCGAGGATGGCCGCGGCCACCTCGTCGAAGAGCTGGAACCGGACCGCGGCGGGCGCCGATTCGTCGAGCCGGTCGGCCGTGCCGGACAGCAGCCGGCGCAGCGCCGGCGTGCGCGGGCCCGGGCTCGGGCTCGCGAAGAGATCGCGCGCGACCTGCACCCACGGCCAGTACCCGGGCGCGCCCTCGCCCTGCCAGCAGGCGGCCCAGACGACACGCGCGCCGGCCGCGGCGGCGGAGGCCGCGGCCTCCACGACCACCGCCGTCTTGCCGATCCCGGCCTCGCCGGTGACCAGGACGACGCCGCCGCGGCCGGCGGCCGCGGCCTCCGCCGCCCGGCGCAGCACGGCCAGGGCCCCGGCGCGGCCGACGAGCTCGGTGCGGTCCATCCACGGGCATTCTGCGGCCCGGGCCGCCCACGGCTACCGGCTGGCGGTCGCCTCCCGGTCGCGGAGCACGCGGCGGAGGATCTTGCCGGAGGCCGACTTGGGAATCTCGTCGACCACCTCGATCCGGCGCAGCTTCTTGTGCGGCGCCACGCGCTCGGCGACGAACGCCATCACCTCGTCGGGCGTCGTCCCGCCGCGCAGGACCACGAACCCCTTGGGGATCTCGCCCGCCTCGGCGTCGGCGACGCCGATGACGGCCGCGTCCGCGACGCCCGGGTGCGAGAGCAGCAGCGCCTCCAGCTCCGCGGGCGGCACCTGGAAGCCCTTGTACTTGATCAGCTCCTTGAGGCGGTCCACGACGAACCACCAGCCGCCGGCGTCCACGTGGCCGATGTCGCCGGTATGGAAGAAGCCGTCGTCGTCGATCGAGCTCCGGGTCGCCGCCTCGTTGTTGAGGTAGCCGGCCATCACCTGCGGGCCGCGGATCCAGATCTCGCCGTCCTCGTTGGTGCCGAGGTCCCGCCCCTCCACCGACACCACGCGGCACTCGGTGTTGGGCAGCGCCTGGCCGACCGTGGCCGGCGGCGAATCGGCGGCGCCGCCCGGCACGCAGTGGCTGACCGGGCTGGTCTCCGTCAGGCCGTAGCCCTGGATGACCCGGCAGCCGATGCGGCGCGCGCACTCGTCCGCGAGCTGCGAGTCGAGCGGCGCGGCGCCCGAGAAGACGACGCGGATGCTGGAGAGGTCGTAGCCGGCGACCGCCGGGTGCTTGGCCAGCGCGACGACGATCGGGGGCGCCACGAAGAGCCACGTGATCCGGTGCCGCTGGATCGCGCCCAGGAACGACTCCAGCTCGAACCGGGGCAGGCTGACGATCGTGCCGCCGCCCAACAGCGTGCCGTTCATGATCACGTTCATCCCGTAGATGTGGAAGAACGGGAGCACCGCCATGGTCACGTCGTCCTCGCCGAGCGCCACGGCCGCCTCGGTCTGGTGGAGGTTGGCGACCAGGTTGCGGTGGGTCAGCATGACGCCCTTCGAGAACCCGGTCGTGCCGCTGGAGTAGGGCAGGACGCACAGGTCGCGTGCCGGGTCGACCGGCTCCTGGTCGCGCTCCTCGCCGGCGAGCAGGCTCGCGAACGGCGTGGCGCCCTCGGCCTCGCCGAACACGACGATCTCCTCGACGCTCGACCCGGCGGCGGCCGCCCTCGCCTTCTCCAGCAGCGGCGGGACGGTGATCAGCATCCGGGCGCCCGAGTCCCGGAGCTGGAAGTTGATCTCGTCGGCCGTGTACAGCGGGTTGAGCGTGGTGTTGACGGCGCCGGCGGTGCAGGCGCCGTGGAACGCGATCGGGTACTCGGGCACGTTGGGGCTCAGCAGGGCCACCACGTCGCCCCGGCCCAGCCCGTGCGCGCCCAGGCCGCTCGCGAACCGCCTGG
>Ga0066903_100000404_pt1 | contig 26466 bp, 35 predicted proteins | sample PanSoiMetaGPlot1_FD_67491 | JGI IMG/M metagenome (GOLD analysis project Ga0066903, IMG submission 67491) | Tropical forest soil microbial communities from Panama analyzed to predict greenhouse gas emissions - Panama Soil - Plot 1 (version 2) | ecosystem: Environmental > Terrestrial > Soil >... | reverse complement strand
GATCCCTCCCGGGAAACGTGCGGTGTCTCCGCGCATCCTGCAGGCGAGCATTCTGGCGTGGCTGCGCGGCACGCAACTCGGGTGGACGGTGGAGGACCCCGGCTACCTCGAGCGCATGGTCCGCGTCGAGCGCACCAATACGCCGAATTTCTGCGACCCGAATCGTGTCAACGTTCTGCTCGACATCGACCTCGTCAATCAACTCGCCCGCATCGCGACCACGATCGATGCGTCGCCGGAGTTCGCATGCATCCCGCCGGTGCTGTTACCGGGCTCTTACGTGCCGGGCGGTGGCACGTTCCAGAGGTGATGAGCCATGGCATTCTGCATTAAATGCAAGGGCGTTCTGAACTTCGTCATCAACGGGCGCACCATGCGACTGCAATCGGACGGCGACGTGACGGTCTTGGTGTCGGATCAGAACCGCAGCGAGGCGCACTACGGTGAGTTCACAATGGAAAAGAGAAATCCAAAAGTGAACGCCACCCTGCTCGTGCCGATCGACATGTATGTGCGGCAGATCCAAGAGCTTTGCGACGTGGCCATGGTGGTCGAACTCTGCGACGGGCGGACGTTCTCGACCGAGCACGCTTCCAACATCTCGCAGGACACTTACGACACCAAGACCAACCTGCAGGCCGTCGAGATGATCATGGACGAGATGACCGAGCTCTTGCCACTGCAAGCGTAACGGTGAGCCATGGCCGAGGAGTACGCGCGGCTTGACCTCCAGCAGGACGTTCCTATTGCCGGTGGCACGTCGCGCGAGATTGTTGTCTACCGACCAAGAGCCAAAGACCTGCTGCCGCTCGTTGGACTTCGGGCGCGAGACCAACTCGAGCATTTTGTCGCAAGCTGTTGCCGTGCTGTTAACGGCGGCAACACGGTTGCATTCAAGGCCACCGAACTCGAGGCATCCGACGCGGCGGAGATTTCAGACTGCGCTGCGTCGCTCGGTAAGGACGTTTTAGGCTTTGAACTCTCTCCCGAGAATGGCGACGGCGTGACATCGCCCCTGTTCTATACCTTGCGCGAAAAGGTCACGTTGAGGCGCGGCGAAGAGGACCCGGAGCCGATAAACATTACGCAAATTTCGTTTCAGGCGCGGCGGCTCGGCGAAATCAGTGAATTCCTTGACGCGCCAGCCGGCAGCGCCGAGGAATTCCGCGCATTCATGCGCACGTTCGGAACGCTGGTCGGTGTTAACCTGCCGATGACCGATCTAGTCATCGATAACCTCGATTACACCGACTACCTCATTATAAGGTCCCGCATCATGGGAAAGCTCGTGAGGTCGCGCGGACGGTGGAAGAAAACTTCCACTATCTAGCGCTGCAGTATCGTTGGCCGCCGGGGTCCTGGGACCATCTCACCATCGCACGCGCTGCCCGGATTTGGGATACCGTCATGAAGCGCAACAAGGCCATGAGGGAGCAAGGAGCGGTCGACGAGGAAGACCTCGAGGCGTGACACATGGCCGACGTTCAATCGACTGCAACCCTAACCGTCAACGTTACCGGCCAAGAGAAGGTCGAGGCGCTCAAGAGCTCGCTCGACTCACTGAAATCGTCGGCGGGCACGGCAGCGGTAGAAAGCGGCAAAGGAATTGAGGCCCTCGGAAAGCAAGCCGAGGAAACGTCGCAGCGCATCCTCAAAATGAGCGAGATAACCGCGACGGCGAAGCCGCCGAGCGAGGAGGAATGGGCAGCGGAACTCGCCCGGCGTACCCCGGAAGCCATCGCCGCGTTCCGTGCCGAGCGCGGCGAGCGCATTGCGCCGATCGCGCCGGAGGCGCCGGCACCGCCGACCGACGTCGTCGCGCAGTGGGAGCAGTGGGGAGCAAACATCGGCGAGAAAGCTGGCGCAATAGTCGGCCAAATCGGCGGGATGGCCGAAGCAGCGGCGCAAGCTGCAGCATCGCTCGGCGGTGTGACACTCGCCCTCGGCGCGCTATGGGGCGCAGCTAAGGCGGTCGAGCTCCTCAAGAGCTCATTCGATTGGGCCGGCGAAGCAGCGCAAAAGGGCCAGAGAATCGCCAGCATTGCCGCACGCACCGGCGAAACGTGGGATGATGCGAGCGACAAGTGGGAAGCCGGCACGCAACTATTCGGCAAAGGTTATGAGCGCAGTTTTGCTGGCATACAAAAGACGCTCGCATCCGAAAAGAAATTGCCGCTGCTCGAGACGCTCGGCATTACCGAGGAGGAAACGCGCGAGCCACTCGCAATTGCAAGGCGCATCGCGCAGCGGCGTGCCGAATTACAGGCGCAGGTCGCCGAAGCGGACACACCGGAAGCTAGAACCGCTGCGCAAAGCACGATGACGCAATTCTTTGATGCGCTTCACCAGGCATTCCCACAACGGCTCGCCAACCAGTTTGCGGTCTTGACGGCAACCCAAGTCGACCAGGCGATGACGCAAGCGCGCGAGGCGCGCGAGGCCGCGCAATTGAAGGTCCCGGCGATGGCGCCGGCGGAGACAGCCGAGGCCGGCGTTGCCTTTGAGCAGATGAAAGCTGGCGTCATCGGCGTGTTTACAGCGATGCGCGACGAAATCGGGCGCCAGGCGACAACGGGATGGACCGACATCGGCGAGAAACTGCGGCAAAGCCTGCTCAATATCGCGCCGGAGATGACGGCGATCGGCACCACTATCACCACCAAGCTACAAGAAATACTCGGCGGCGCGGCCGAGGGTATTCAGACTGACGCATTCAAGGCCAAGCTCGAGGAGTTTAGGACAGCTATCGAGGGCATCGACGTTAGCGCGGCCGTCACTGGCGTGACCGAGGCGTTCAAGATGTTGAGCGCAGCGGCGAGCGGCGTGGCTGGCGTGATCAGCGGCATTGCTGGCGCCTTCCGGCAACTTCAAGCTGTCGCTGGCGCACTCGGCCAAATTGCGGGTGGCGATTTCATCGGAGGACTCAAAAATCTCAATTCGGCGCTGCGCGAAGATTATGGGGAAATAGCAGACCGGGCGAAGGAGGCGGGGGACGCACAGCATCAAGCGATCACGCAGCAATCAGACCGGGCTCTCACAAATATCCAAACGCAGACGGAAGCGCAGGAGCAAGGCAGCAACGTTCTCAAGCGGGCTTGGGATTGGGTTCGTGGTGCCAAGCCGGAGGCACCGCCTGCGGAGGTGACACCTGCGGCAGCGCCGGAGGTGCCGGTCAAACCCGACGTGTCCGAGCTCAAGGCGGCGATCGAGGCGACGGAAATCAAGGTCCCCGACATGTCCGGCGTCGGCGAGCAGATCGGCAGCACCGCGGCAAGCAGCATTCAGACCGCTGGCGCCGGCGTCGGCGAGCAGATCGGCAGCACCGCCTCGGCGGGAATGCAGGCCGGCGGTGCAGCGGCCGGCACTGCGGCCGGAAGCTCGTTCTCGGGCACGGCCACCGCCGGGCTCTCGGCCGCCGGTGCTGCCGCTGGTTCGGCGTTCCAAGGCGCGGTCAACCCTGGCGCCATTGGCAGCGCAATCGGTGCTGCAGCGGCCGCCGCCATCTCCGCTGCCAAGGTCAATGTTAACGTGAACGTGGCCGGAGCCGGCGGCGGCGGTGCCTCGACCGGCAAAGACAGCGCAACCTAATGCCCGATTGCATTGACCCCGGCTACCCTCGCCCACCCACTCCCTCGACCGTCGTGCCAGGGACCGGGACCACCCTGGCCGTCCCCACCTATTTGCCGGCCTCGTGGAAGGGCATTCCGTTCGTCTGTACCGAAACCGATGATGAGTTTGGCCGGCGCGGGCATCTTTACGAATACCCGTTGTCAGAACGGGTCGCGTGGAAAGACCTCGGGCGCAAGGCGCGCCGGTTCAAGGTCACCGGCTATCTAATCGGCGGCGACCAGATCGCGCAGACTGGTGCCATGGCGGCGGCGGCGGAAAGCCCCGAGCCCGGCATACTGATTCACCCGGCCTACGGCTCGCAGCGTGTCGCTTGCATCAAGCTCTCGACCTCCCTCGACTATTTCAAGGATGTGCGCCGCACCAGGCTTAGCTTTGAGTTTGTCGAGGCGGCCGACAGCATGGCGCCGTATCGCGCGGGGTCGGCGATCGCGATGGTCCATTCGATCGCCTCGGCCGCGATAGCGGCGGCGGCGCTTGGCGTGTGGAATGTTAACGAGCGCTCGAGCCCATCGGCGGGCGAAGTCGCAACCACCATCAGCCTTGCCCTAGCGCGCTTGCTCCAACCGGTTGAGGAGGAGGACGCTTTCGACGCCATCTCCGCGCTTGAGCGTGGAGCGCAACGGCTCGAGGAGATTCCCTACCTGCCTGGACAGCCGCGCCTGGCCATGGGCTTTCCGGTTGCCCCGCGCGGCGCGCTCTACAGCGAGTTTATGGAAGTGCTCGAGCCCATCGACCACGGCAGCGCCATCGTCCGCCTCGTCCATGCCGACGCGCTCGAGCGGCTGCGCGAATTCAACAAGCAGGTCGTCGACGCGGGCATCTCTGGCAATCTGTCGGTTGAGACACTGGTCATTGCCGCGCGCTTGGTGCTGGCGCGGGATTATGCGCTTGTGGCCATCGCGACCACCTACCGCACGGTTAGTGAGGCGCTGCAAGACCTTGATTTCATCATGGCCATTTATGACGAGGAGGAGGCGGCGGCGACGCGCCGGTGCGACGACAAGCTGGTTGCTGCAATCCGCGCGGCTCGAGCCGAGGCGGCGCAAGCAATGCTCTCCGCCAACATCCGCTTGCCCGGCATCGTCGAGTATTCGGTGCACGGTGTGTGGCCGTCGCTGCTCGCCGCGCATAAGGTCTACGGCGACGGCACGCGCTATGAGGAAGTCGAGCACTATAATCCCGTTATGCCGCCGTTCTTTATCGGCCGCGAGGCGACTGTCCCGGCAAGGTGAGCCATGGCATTCGAGGAACGCGGCTCCTGCTACATCGCGTGTGGTGGTGTCAATTACGACAACATGATCAAGCTCGAGCTGCGGCGAGCCAAGGACGAGATGTCCTGCGAGGGAACGATCACGCTGTCGTGGCCCGGCGCGGAAATGTTCAATGCCACATCACCCCCGGCACAGGAGCTCATCGATGGTGCGCGCGGCACTGCTATGCTCGACGGCCAACTTGCAGGTACTTTTAGAATCGATAGCCGCACGTCACACGGCTCACCGAATTCGTTTACGCTCGATCTTAAATTCCGCGGTCTCTCGGCCTCGATCGTCGACGGCGTCCCTGATCACAAGACCGGCCAGGAAAACAAGCAAAAGCCGGGACAGGTCGCGAAAAAGCTGATGGAAGGCTACGAGTCGCAATTGAAGGACGAGAGCAATGAGGGCCGGCAGATCGAGCGCTTTATCATTCAAGAGGGCGAAAGTGTTGAGCGCGCTTTGCGCCGAGCTTGTCGCGAATTTGGCCTCACTGCGAGCGAGAACGAGGAGGGTGACGTTGTTCTTGCCAAGAAGGAAAGCGAAGGCGGAGGCGGTGGAGGCCCGCTCATTCTTGGTCGCCATTTCCTCCTCTGGTCGGTCAAGCGTGACATTTCTCCGCGGCACTCGAAAATCAAAGCCAAAGGCAATTCGATCCCGACTGACAAGAAATACGGCAAGGACGCCGAGCAACTGATGGGCGATGCCATAGACAGCTACGTAAAGTTTAAAAAAGAGATGCATTTGCTGATCGACACCGACCAAGACAAGGAGACGCTGAAAGATCGCGCCAAGCAGGAGGCGCGCCGGCGCCAGGCGGACGGGCTGACCGTCGACATCACCACCTCGACGTGGAGCGATGAGGGCGGCAAGCTGTGGAAAGTCGGCAATCAGCATATGGTCAGCATCCCGGTTGACCAAGTCAACGACATGCTGATGATTAAGCAGGTCAAGTTCGTGCTTGAGGGCGACAAACGCCACGCCGAGCTCACGCTCTGTCCGAAAGAAGGCTTCGGCTCCTCGGGCGGTGGTGGTGCAGACACCGGCGGCAGTGCCGGCCAAACGAAAGGGGCGTTTTCGCCGAGCGTCGGGGGCGGATCATGACCGTCACTATTCCTGGCCGCGCTTGGGAGCACATGGAGCACCTCTCGAACAAGGTGCGCAACGTGATCCGCCGCGGCTATCTCAAGAAGACTTACAACGACGGGAAGATGTTGAAGGGTCGCACGATCCTCGGCGAGGAGATCGAAAGCGATAATATCGACATCGTGCACCCGGTTGGCTACGTGAGCCACGTCAAGCCAGGCGACAAGTGCGAGACGCTAAGTTGCGATGTCGGTGCCGACGCCTCGCGGCGCATCATCCTCATGGTCATGGGCGATCGCGAGGAGCATCCACAGCCCGATGAAGGGGAGGCGTTCCACTATGCGCCAGGCAACAAAAAGCAATTCATCAGGCACAAGAAAAAATCGGATCAAGGCGGCGGCGGGGGCGGCGGTGCGGGCCGCACATTGCCCGGCGTGCCAGCTAGCGAGGGCCAATCTGAGGGTCGCACTAAGGACAGCGGGCGGGTTGCAGGGATGCATTGGGACGGTGATGACCAGAAAGTCTCGGGGCAAAACAAGGAAACATTCCAGCTAAAAGGCGAGAAGGGAATCGGCTGTGCCACGGATGCAAATTTCGACATCAAAGCGCAGAACGCGACGCAATTTGAAGCCGGCAAGCACGTCCGCAAAGGAACTACGTATCGCGACGGCGACACCTACACGCAAGGAATCGAGCACGCCTCCGATCACATCGCCGGAGGTGGTGCGAGCGTTGGTTCGCTACCTTCCGCGCGCGTACCGCTCGTGGCTGGAGGAGCTGGAAACGGCCTCCCCGAGAACACACCAGACGGATCGCAAAGCATGAGCGCAAGCGGGCAGCCGGGCAATATCTCGCTGAAAGGTATGGCCGCGGCGATGGGGATGTCGTCGGTCTCCTCGAGCGGTGAAGGCCCGCCTACGGGCGGCGGCATGAAGGCTGAAATGCAGCAGATGCAACAACAGCAGCAGCAAGACCGGCAGCAGCAGCAGGAGAAAAACGACGAGTTGCTGCGGCGTATTATCAGGATCGAGGACCACTTGGGAATTGGACCGCCACCATGATCGTTCAATATAACCCGCCGCAACACATTTGCGCGCCACCACCGCCACGCTGCCGGACGCGAAGCTATCCGCTGTTCCAGCCGCCGATTGCCTCGCGCCGCATCCCGCTATGCCGGCCGCCCAACTGCGAAGGCATTCAAGAGGGCGATCCCAATTTGCACGTCAACAAAATGGGCACGCTCGACCGCAATGATTGGCTGCGCGGTTGGGTCATCAAGCAGCTGTTCACCCGCGGCCAGGTTGAATGCGGTGATCGCGATTCCGGCGAGCATCCGCCATACATCAAGCACCCGCGCCTTGGTGGTTGGTGGGCCGATGCCTTCCGCGGCAACACGTCCGTCACCTCGCGCGGTTCCGCCTTCCGCAGCGGCTCGAAGCTGTGGACGCTGCAGTGGAACCACGTCACCAACCAAACGCTGATGCAAGCCAAGGACTTCGCATTTGAGGCGATCAGCTACCTTGTAGCATGGGGCATTGCCTCGAAAATCGACATCGTCCCGTGGTACATCTCGCGGCGAGTCATGCGCTTGGACATCACCATCAAAGGCCCCGGCGCCAGCGACGTGAACATCACCGTGCAAGGCTCGGCCATGCCCGACTCGCGCTACCTTTGGGAAGAGTACAAGAACATTGCCAACATCGACCCGCTCGGCAAGCGCTACCCGCGCTCGGTGCCAACTGCGGAGGCCGCATGAGCTACGACATCGCTGCTTTAGAGCTGGCGCAGCACTTCCTGATAGACGAGCCGAAAGCGCTGCGCGATCGCGCCGGCGAACTCGCGCAGGTCATTCAAGACGCGGTCGACAATTGGATTGAAGCCGAGCACGAGGAGCTCGAGCCCCCGGAGACAGCGTAATGGCGGTGATGACCGACATTAGTTGTACCCTCCCGAGGCCGAGCATCGCCGAGCTTCACGACCAACTTGCGACCGAGATGAGCAAGCGCCTCCTCGGCGGCGCTCCCGTGCTGCCGATGACCACCGAGGACGTGCTTGCGTTCGTCATGGCGGGCGCGACAAATTTGATGCACGGTTGGGTGACGCAAGCGCTGCGCGAGAACGACCCGGCCAGCATGTGTTGCGACAACCTCGTCAAATACAGCGCACGGCACGGAATCAACATGCGGGCGGCGACCCGCGCCAAGGGCTACGTTGCGATCAGCGGCGAGCCGCGCGCGCCTATCCCCTCCAACATTCGCTTCGTCGGCGAGGCCTCGCGCGAGTACAAGCTTGACCCCGGCGTCACTTTCAATCCGACCATGCTCGACCTCTCCGGCCGTGCCGCGCTCCGGGTCGTCGCCGCCATCGGCGGCGCCGAGTTCAACTTGGTGCCAGGTTCTCCGCTCACGGTTTCAAGCACGCTTCCCGGCATCGACGGCGATGCCATCGTCATCGGCAACGGCCTCATCGGCGGCACCTCAAATGAGACTTGCGAGCAGCTACGCGCGCGCGTGCTTGCGGCCGAGGCCTCCGGCGTGTTGAGCACGAACGAGCGATGGTACATCGAGCAAACGCTGCGCTATCCCGGTGTGACTCGTGCCTGCACCGATCAATGCGAGGGTTGCTGCGATCCGGCCCACGTCGAAATCTTCCCCATGATGGAGGGCGTCTATGGCGACGCCGTCACCGCGCCTTACGGCGTGCCGCCGCTTGAGGTCATCAACGAGATGGACCGCTGGATGTTCGGCAGCGAGAACGGCAAGGGCCAGGGCATCGCGCCGGTCGGGATCACCGGCCATTACGTCTGCGCCAGGCCCGCCAAGATCAATATCGTGGGCCACTGCTTCCGCCATTGTGCCAACGTTGCCGTAGAGCGCATCACCAAGGCCCTGCAGACCTATTTTCGCATCATGTTTTGCGTCGGGAGTCGGATATGCAAGGAACACGTCCGCAGCGCCGTCTACACCGCCGCCGGCGAGCCGTGTTTCAGCGGTGTATCGTTCCAGGTCGAGGAGGGCTTGCGACGCGAGGACGCGGCCTACCTGGTGATTGATTGCGGTTACCTGCCGATCCTCGGCGATGTCTCGGTGTCGGATGAAGCACAATGACTAGGATGGATGTCATCGCCATCGTGTTGGTCGTTATCGTCATGGCGATCGGCGGGTATATTCGAGCATGAACGACATTCCCGTCATCCCGCAATTTCTCGAGGCAGCTGGCACGGTCGGCACGCCGTTCGAGTTCACCATCACTGCCACGAACAGCCCGATGAGCTTCGATGCGACCGGCCTGCCGCTCGGGCTCAGCGTCGACACGTTCACCGGCGCTATCTCCGGCACACCGCAGGAGGACGGCGTCTTTGATGTCGTGCTTGAGGCGACCAACGCCGACGGCACCGGCACCACGACGTTGCGCCTGCAGATCGAGCCGGCTCCGCTGGTCGGGTTGCCCGTCATCACGAGCCCGCTGACCGCTACCGCCAGGCAAGGTGTGTGGTTTTCTTACACAATTACCGCAACCGGCGATCCGCCCATCACCTTCGAGGCCACCGAGATGCCGGCCGGTCTCTCCATCAACGAAACGACCGGTGTGATTTCAGGAGTGCCGGTAAGCGACCCCGGCCTTTGGCATATTCCGATCAGTGCGACAAATGCTGTCGGCACCGCAACGGCGACGCTGGCGTTGACGTTGCAACCGGCTTTGCCGCCGGCGCCCATTCCTGAAATCACCAGCCCGGACACGGCCACCGGCACGGTCGGTCTGCCGTTCACTTACGTCATCACCGCGCGCAACGCGCCGACGCAATTCTATGCAACTGGCTTGCCCGATGGCCTCGCCATCAATACGCACACCGGCAGCATTTTGGGAACACCGAGAGAGCAGGGCACTTACCACGTCCAGCTCGAGGCCAGGAATGCAGGCGGCACTGGCACCATGATGCTGGTCCTAGTCATCTCCCCAACGCCGGACGAGCGGCCATGCCCGCCGCCGCCACACGTAAAGAGCACGAGCGGTCCCGACGTTCCCGGCATTCTTTGCTACATCCCGGACGGCTGTTGTGGCCCGCTCCCGTGCCAGATCGATGAGTTTGCTTTCATCTGTCAGATCCGCTCGCTTTTGCCTGAGGGCGACCCCTATAACAACACGGCTCGGCCGATTGCCGAGGTGCCGCCGCAATACGGCGCCGTCACGGTCGGTTGCGCCCGCGTCGGCTGCGAGCAAATGGTCCTCGGTAGCTGCTGCGAAATGGAAGTGATCCCGTGCGAGGTCGACCCGGTGGCACCGCAACTCGCCGTCGTGGATACCTTCGGCGCCGCGGCTTACAAGGTTGTGCTCGCGCTCTGCGAGATGCTGCTCGAGCTCGACCCGTGCACCACTAAGCGGCTGATTCGCCAATGGGCCACGCGCATGGGCATCAAACATCCGGACCCGTGTGGGTCAGGCTGGTCCGATCGTATCCTCATATTCCTGATCTGCTTCATCACGCAATTGCGCTACAACCAAACGGCGGTCAATTGGGAGTATTTGACCAGCATCGCCAGCCGCATGGGCGCCGACATCAAGCTACGCTACGCCGGCGCCTTCAACGAGACCGCCAACAGTGACGCACCGCTCCCCGGTTGGTGGTCGCTGGCGCGCGACGCACAGCATTGCCCGCCGCGCGATCCTTGCCCGCCTGACCCTGAGGCGCAACTCGGCGGCGCTTACGAGCAGGCAAAGGGCGGTCAGGCCATGGGCGAGGTCGCCTGCGCGCCACCCAACGAAAACTCGCCGCTGTCGCTCAACGTCATCGTTTGCCCGAGCGACATCATTATCCCCGAAAATTGTAATTTGCCGACGCCGCCGGCGTACCATCTTCCTCACGACCGCGAGATGTATGAGGCGTTCTGGTGGCTCCTGCCGCAGATACTTCCGCGCGGGCCGCTCTACTGCATCTATGAATGCTGTCCGGCTGACTGCATCGCTTGAGCCCCACCCCTCGCCGCCTAGCCGTTTCATCCCGGATCGTATAAAACGGCCTTACCGGAAAGGGTTAGGCCGATGTCGGGAATCTTTCCGCCGCTGGACAAGGGTGGCAAGCCGCCCGGTGGCAACGTTTGCAACGGTTTTAGTCCTACCCATCCGGTGATCGGCGAGGGACCGCTGTACTTCGGCAACGATTGCGCAACCACGCTTCCCGATTGTGCAATGAATTCGGTCCTCAGCGAGCTCCTGGCGCTCAAGGACATCGGCCTCGACATTCCCTGGAACGCCAACCGCGTTGACAACCTCGGCGCCGGGCTGCGCGACGTGATTGCCGCCATCTATCGCGCGATTGACCTCAAGGTCGACCGCGCCGGCGACACGATGGAAGGGCCGCTTTTCCTGGCCCGTGATCCGCAGACACCGCTTGAGGCCGCGACGCGACGATGGGTCGAAGATCAAATTAGCGCGCTCAACACCGCGCTGCGCGCCTTTGTCGATGGCGAGGTTGCAGCGATCACCGCTGCGTATTCAGCCATGATCGCGCTCGTTGACGAGCGCAAGATTAACCGCAGCGGCGACACGATGACCGGCCCGCTGATTCTCGCACGTCAACCGGTCCTGTCGATGGAGGCTACGACCAAATATTACGTCGACACAACGGGCGGTGGCGGTGGACCTGGTGGCGGCGACGTCCAAGAGGCTCCTTACGACGACACGCTGTATGGCCGAATGAATGCCTCGTGGGTGCGCATTATCGACGATGGAGAGTACACATGAGCAGCGCGTTCTACATGCGCGATGAGGCCGGCTGTTACACACGCTGTCCGCCGCCCGCACCGATTTGCATTCCGCCGCTGCGGCCATCCCGACCCAACCTTGGCAGTTGGATCATTGGGCCGCCAGGGCCGCAGGGAGAGCCCGGGCCGCAGGGGCCGCCTGGCGATCTTACGTTCGTAACAACCGATCACACGCTCACTGGCAATGGCACGGCAGCAGACCCCCTGTCGATGCCGCGAGTTGATGGGGGAATCTACTAGCAGGAGGCAACGGAAATGCCACAGATCATTCAGTTCAAGAGACGAATCCCGGGTACCGGCGCACCGGCATCCGGCACAGGTCCCGGACAAGTCATCGCGGGCGAGCCCGCGGTGGCGATCAGCGCCGCTGGCGTTGCCGACCTCTACATCGGCGACGGCGCTGCGGTCAGGACCCTTGTTTCTGCTGCTCGCCAAGTCGAGGTCAGCGGCGATCAATCTGTCGCCGGCAATAAGACTTTTACCGGTTTAATCATTGCCGCTGACCCGACTCACCTAGACATCGGCGGCGGCAACGATGGCGACGTTCTGTCAACCGATGGCGCAGGTGCCTTGGATTGGATAGCGCCATCAAAAGGCGTCGAGATCGGCCCGACCGCGCCCGGTACGCCGGACGCTGGCGATGTCTGGTACAACACAACGAATAACGAGCTGCGCGTTTGGAATGGGACCGCTTGGATCATTCCCAACGTGACCGTTGCAGCGGCTGCGCCCAGCACACCATCAATCGGAAAGCTGTGGCTCAACTCCACGACCAACGTGCTCTCAGTCTGGAACGGGACAGCCTGGGTTGCTGTTACCGGCAATCGCAGCGGTACAGGAGGGACCGCGCCAGCCAATCCTGTCGAGGGTGACATTTGGTGGTCGAGCACGGGACCGCAAGTCTACATCAGTGGCGCCTGGACAGCAGCAACCCTACCCGGTTTCGCGGGCGTCGCCACCGATCCTCCGATCACCGGCGACGGCCAGAGCGCCACCCCGCTCGGCGTCACGATGGCGACAACCGCACAGATCGCCACCGGCACCAACACTGTTTTCCCAATCGACAGCGCGGGCTTGCGCTCACAGATGGGCGACGCCGCGGCCAACCTCGACACAACGGCAAAGACCGTTGTCCCTGCAATCAATGAGTTGGTTGCCGACGTCGATACGCTCACAAGCCAGCTTAGCGCGATCGCCGGCGCGTTGCGCTTTGTCGGCAATTACGACGCCAACGACAACGAGGTCGTGTCGGCCGACACCGGCACGCTCACGGTTGGCCAACCACTACCCGCAGCATCCGGCACGAATCAAGGCTGGTTTGTCATCGTCACAGTGGCCGGCACTGGTGCTCCTGCAGCTCCGGCAGTCGCGATGGAGGCCGGAGACTGGATCGTATCCACCGGCTCGGCGTGGATACACGTTCCGCTGTATCACGTGGCTATAACTGCCGCGAACGTCGGCATCACGACCCTCGATTCACAGCCATGGACGAATGTGCAGACGGCTTTGGCCGGAATCTTCGCGCTTGCGGCGAATGCCTTGAGCACGGTTGCCGTTGATGACGTGTCGATCGTTGGCGACGGAACGAGCGGTGATCCGCTCGAGGTCGCTCTTGTCGACGGGGGCACTTATTGACGCAAGTGATCAAGCTTAAACGCACGACGGACTCGGACAAGCCGCCGGCAACGTTGGCGGAGGGTGAAACCGCTTGGGGTTTGAATGACCGTCCTGTCCGCGGGTGGATCGGCACGCCGAGCGGCGTGGAGGAGTTGTTTGTCGGCACTGCCGTCGAGGACGCCGAAGACGATGCGGTGTATGGGCGTTCCAACGGCGATTGGGTGCACGTGCCGATTGTCGCGTCCAGCGCTCCCGCCAATCCGCCGCCGTTCTCGTTGTGGTGGAATAGCACAACCAACGAGCTGAGCCTGCGCAGTGGTAGCGCATGGGTCAAGCTGGCGGTTGACGACGGAGAGTACGACTGATGCCGATTCAAATCCGCCGCACGGCGACGCCGGATAATCCGCCAGTAGGATTGCTACCGGGGCAACTTTCGGTCGAGATGGCAAGTGATCCGCCACGACTGTGGGTCGGCGTTCCAACATCGATTGATGCACTCGGCCGCCGCGAGATTGGTCGCGGCCCCACTTCAACAGTTACGTTGCTCGGTGGCTTGCTGTCTTACATATCGCCGACTGAGTTGAGATTTTCGGGGTTCCGCGGCCTGTCGGAGGTCAAGCATAACGGCCACGTTTGGTTTCTCCCGCCAGATGGCATTGCTATTCCCAACACTAATGTGCTGGTTGACGGCGTGGTGGGTAATCTTTCTGCCAACAGAACCTATTACGTGTGCTTGACGACGGTACCCGGTCCTAGCGGTGACGAATTAGCACCGAACTTTGTACCGTTTACAGATGCCTCTCACATGGCGAGCACGACTCCCGGCAATGAAGGTACAGAAATCATCGCGCGTGGTGATCCGTTATGGAATCAGGTTCGCTTTCTGATCGGCAATGACAACGCTCCTGATGGGACGATGACGTATCTTGATCAGGGACCGAACAACCTCACAATCGGGAATGCCCAGACGGCGGCCGGCTTTCAGCCGCGCTACAGCACCAGCGGCCCGCCGGGAATGCAAACGAGCATTCTGTTCCCGCTCACAATAGGCCCATGGTTTCAGGCCGGCGGACGGCTTGAGGTGCCCGCAGGTCCGCATTTGGCGCTCGGCACACAAGACTTTTGCTTCGAATGCTATTTCACCAACACGAATAACTGGACCACGCTCGTTCAAGCTCCTGGCAACGTGTGGCGCGCGGAGGTGCAATTTGCTGGCGCGCCTTGGCTCTATGTTCGATTTCCCGGCCTCGGCGTTACCAATGCTGCTATCGGTCTGCGGCCTCTTGCCCAGCCGCCAACGTGGCATCACTTTGCCCTATTCCGTCGCGGAAACCAACTTTTTGCAGCGCTCGACGGCGCGGTTAGAAACCTTGCCACATCTCCGGTTGCGGTTTCCGACCTTGTGCAGCCCTTCCTCCTCGGACATGCGGTGCTCAATACCGATTATGGTCATGCTGGCAACATCTGCAGCGCGCGCTTGACAGTCGGGCACTCGCGCTACGTTCCGCGCCTGATTCAGCCACCGCAATTCGGGGGAGCCACAGCAGCGGATGTTGGCTACATTCTCCCGCCAGAATTACCTTTGTCGTCATCGCCTCTCATGCCGCCGGACGATAACCAAACTGTAATCGGGTTGATACGAACGACTATCTCTGCGCAATTTGCTGACGATCTGCGCCAGCGCTTCGTCGCCTCATGGTTCAATCGCAGCTTGAAAGGACTAGCAGGCCCGCATACGGACGGTGCGACAACCTCGGCTGCAAATGCGATAGAGATCAATCCTGAAGGACGAATCGAGTTCGTGAGTTGGGATGCCACGATTCCGGTTGGGTTAACGGGCTCGGCTTGGCCTGTTACCGTGCCAGGAGGAGCAGCCAACGGCAGCGCTTTCGCGATGATCGGCATCGACGGCCCGAATCCCGTAATGCCATCCACGCTGCAAGGCACCAACACTCTACAGGAAGGCATACCGTTGGGCGGTTTTGCGGTGACTCCGGTGCCTGAGGGTTACCACTACTTCACGCCATTGGGTGGCGTAGCTGGTGGAATGAATTGGTCGATGTTTCGCCTCGCTGCATCAGCGCTGCTGTTCACCTAGGGAAAAGAGACCAATGCCAGGACCGCCGCCGCCGCCCGAAACCTCACCCCTTCCGTTCCAGCCCATGGCGGAGCCGCCGCCGGTTTTTGGGCCGAACTTTGCCGGGGAACTCGTCGCCGCCGGACTCATCAACTTGCCACTTTCGTGGACGCCGGACGGGCAAATTTTCGCCCGCGAGAATCTAACTACTGAACAGAATCGCATCCTCGACGCCGTCATCGCAGCGCATGATCCGACGAAAACGGCTGTGCCGCAGATCATCTCGCGCCGACAATTTTTCCAGGCTGCAGCGCTCTATGGCATGATCAGCTACGACGAAGCTTTGGAGGCGATGCGCGGCACCATACCGCCGCGCATGCAGCAAGGTCTCGATACCCTACCGCCGGATCAAAAATTCGCAGCTGAGATGTTGCTGATCGGCGCGAACGAATTCGAGCGCAATCATCCGCTAGTCGATAAGTTCGGCGAAGTCATGGGCATGACGGTGGCGCAGGTCGACGACATCTGGCGAAGGGCAGCAGCATTATGAGCGGCATTTTCCCAGCGTCGTGGGACGGTGGCATTCCGCCAAACGCGCAAACGCCGGAGAATCCGCCGCAGGCGTTTCTGCCGGATCACTACGCTATGCCGCCGGACACCTCGCCGCTCTATTACGGCATGGGCTGCGACATCCGCATTCGTGCGCCTGTTCTCAACTCAATCATTTCCGAAGTTATAGCGGTGTGCGATCGCGCTGGCTTCGCGTACCGTGCTGACTCGCTGCGAAATCTCGTCACCGCGATTATGTATCTGATCGAGCGCGGGCGCTCTGGCGTTATGATTCGACAGAGCGCGCCAACGCTCTACACAATTGAGCTCGACCCTGCACCGGTCAAATATACCGATTTCATGACGCTCACACTCGTGCCCGATCAAGCGAACGTCGGCCTAGTTCGCATCAACGTGAACCGCCTCGGTGAGGCGCCGCTGCTCTCTAAGACCGGCGCGGAGATGGCTGCCGGTGAGCTCCGCGCTAATGTGCCATTTATGTGCTGTTACTTCGGCGAAGTGTTCACGCCGACCGCACTTGGTCCATTGCCCGCTAACGCGCCTCCTGTCCCCGGACGGTTTTATAAGGTGAGCGCATGAACGGCCGAGGCATTTTCCCGCTCGACTTTGATGGTGGTCTGCCCGCCAATCCCAATTTGCCGACCTATCCGGCGCAGGCGTTTCTACATCGGCACAGACTGCCGGTCGATACTGATGCTTTGTATTATGGCAACGCCTGCGACGTCCGCATTCGGCCGCATGTGATCAACTCGCTGATCAGCGAGATTGCCTCGATCGCCGATCGCGCCGGTCTCGGCTACCGTGCATCGTCGTTACAAAATGCCGAGACTGCCGTCCGCTATCTGATCCAGCGCGGCCTGCCGCATGCTGCGATGCTCATTCAACAGAACCCTTGGCACTTTACTTTCCGCGTCGATCCACCGCCGCCTTGCTACACCGATTTTATGACCTGCACATTTGTCCCGCGCATGCCGCCGGACACTGATTACAATCAGGGTTATGTGCGACTCAACATGAATGGCTTGGGGTATGTGCCGCTTTTTAGACACGATGGCACGGAATGCAAACCCGGCGATTTACTTCCGCTCAAACCTTTTATGGCGGCGTTTTTTGATGGTGCCTGGTACATCATCGGACGCATCCCGCCAGAATTTCGACCAGGAGGAATTGACCTCTGGGTAAGGACGGACGGCAACGACGCGACTGGTGACGGCACGCGTAACACACCTGATAAGGCTTTCAGAACGATTGATGGCGCGTTTCGCAGCGTGGGCGAGCGATTCATGGCAACGCCGCTGTTTACGGCAAATATCAAATTAGGGATTCCAGGACATTACGAAGCTGGCTACCTTGGTCCATTTGGAAGCAATCTCTCGATTACAGGCGGCGGAAGCGACGCGGGTGGGTGGGGTGGCGGATCGCGATGGGATTATCGCATTCTCAGTAGGTATTACGTTGGCGAAAGTATCTGGACCGCACTTGCCTTCATGGGCTGCAACAACGTCGTGTTAACTGGCATAAACATGCTTTTAATGAATGCAGGCCAGAACGCGCGATCGCTACTCGTTGGACATAACACAACTCTCGCTACTCGAAATTGCGCTTTCGAGGCACTCGCTTCAAATCCGTTGGGATATTTTATTGATATTCGGGACAGTCTTCTCGCCTTTGACGAAAGTCCAGGTACGAACACATGGTTTCAGGGCAATGGCAATACTCTCGCAGGCGCCGTGACCATGTCACGCGGCGTTTGGGGTGGCCTGATAGGAGGCATGTTAATCAGCAACAATTTTCATTGCGTATCGGCATATCTCGGGATGAACACACTCTCGGCGGCAACTTTTGGCGGCCCCGGCAGCAATGCTTGGGGCGGGGTCACGGGAATGCAATACGCCGTCAACACCAACTCGATTTTCTATCACAACCTGTCCCAAGCAACCGGCCCCATCCCCGGTACCATTCCCGGCGTGTTCGGCCTCGGTGCAATCGTTGTGCCCGGTTAAGCGAGGTGATCAAAAATGACTGATGGAAACGGCAAAGACCCAACACCGTCGACTGCTTTAACAACGCCGACACCGATGCCGCACGCGGCGTGGCAGATCGCACCGCCGGGGCCGACCGACGCAGCCGTCGATCCGCCACCATGTTCACCCGGCGACGGTGCTGCAATCACGCCACGCGCGCCGCTCGCCGACGAGTATCATGCGGATTATCCGCCTCCACTCCCGCATGAAATTCCGTTCCCAAATTTCGTACCACATCATCTCGTCTACGGGCCATTTGCAGCACCGCGATACACAACTGATCCAGAGACCAAGATCGGAACAGAGACGCCAGCAGCGCGATTGAAGGAATTGGAGAATGCAAGTCATGACAACGCGGCCAAAGGGTAACAAGTGAATCCTGGCGTCCCAGAGGAAGCTGGCCAAACCGCGCGCAGCCTGATCGACGCATTCAAAGCGCAGCCGTTCACGCTGGCGATGGTGTTGATGAACTTCTTTTTGCTGGCCTATCTCTATTATGCGGGCGTTGTGGCACACCAAGAGCGGCAAAAAGAAACGGAGTTGCTCTACGAGAATCGCAAATACGTCGGCGAGCTTTTGGCAAATTGCTATCCGGCACCGCCACCGCAGAGGTAAACGATGGCCTCGTTCGCGCTAAGCTCGGGTCACGGCAAGTTTGTCAGAGGGGCAAAAGGCCCGGCCGGATGGGGGCTCGACGAAGTCGATGAGGCCCGCCGCCTTCTCGCCGAGCTCGCGCGCATTCTTAGAGGCACCGGACATTCGGTTAGCACTTTCAATGACGACACAAGCAAGACCGTCAGTGCCAACCTCTCGACGATCGTAAGCTGGCACAAAAAGCAGACGCGCTCGCTCGACGTTTCGATCCACTTCAACGCCTTCCAGCCGACGACCACCCGCAACATGGGCGTCGAGGTTTGCTACAAGCGCAACCAGCCGCTCGCGAGCAAGGTCTCGCAAGCTATTGGCAAGGCCGCAACGCTTACGAACAGAGGGGCAAAGGTCCGCAATAATCTCGCCTTCCTCAACGGTCTCACCAACGCCATCCTGCTCGAGGTCTGTTTCGTTGATGCCAAGATCGACGCCGACCTCTACCGCACGAATTTTTCTCGCATCGCCGCTGGCATCGCCGAGGCGATCGGCGGCGTGCCGACAACGCCACCGCCACCGGAACCGCCGCCCGGCCAGCGCCCGGTGGTCAAGCGCGGCGACAAGAATGCGCATGTTGGCAAAGTCCAAACCATCCTCGGGTTGCCGAATGACAATGATTTCGGCCCGACCACTGAAGCGGGCGTGAAGGCGTTTCAACGTGCCCACAGCGTGAGCGCCGACGGCGTTGTTGGCGCGACGACGTGGCGGCTGCTGGACGAGCTCGAGCTTCGCATCGATGCCGGCGACGACGGCATCGCCGAGGAGCTCGAGGGCGCCATCGACCAAGCGGTGATCCGCAGCGGCGTGAACGGGATCACTTGGCCGAATCGCGGGCGCGCGCCGGGTGGCTATTACCTCGGCATGGCCAAGACGTTTGCGCTCGCGGTCGAGCGCTATAACCGAGGCGATGGTGCTGCCACCATCATGGCGATGGCCGAAACCGGCGATCCCACCAAGGACGCGCTGACGCATTACAAGGCTGAATTCGCCAAGCTTGGCATGCGCAACGACAAGGCCGGGCTCGATACATTGCGGCACTTATTCGCGCTGCTCGTCGGCTTGGGCATGCGCGAATCGACCGGTAACCATTGGAAGGGCAAGGACCCGGGGGCACAGAACACCACGGCAGACACGTGCGAGGCAGGTTTGTTTCAAGCGTCGTGGAATCTCAGCACTGCTTCGAATGAGATTAAAAAGCTTTTCGAGGAATACCGTGCCGATCCAAACGGCCTGCGCGAGAGCTTCGCCATCGACGTGCCGATCAAGGCTGCGGAGGTCGAAACCTATGGCACCGGCCTCGGCACCTATTACCAATGGCTGGCGAAATACTGTCCGGCGTTCGCCGTGCTGATGACCGGCGTGGGCGTGCGGCTGCGGCGGGCGCATTGGGGGCCGCTCAATCGGAGGGAGGTGACCCTTGAGCAGCGCGTGTGCGATTTGCTCTCGCAGGTCCAAGGCCTGGTCGAAGCATATCCTCCGCTTGAGCCGGGGCCGGGCGAGCCGGAAGAGCCGGAAGGGCCGGAGCCGCACGCTCCGACGGTCGACATCGCCGTCGCGGTCGCCGGCGATGTTGTGGTCAAAGCGCCGGAAGTTGTCGAGGCCGAGCCGAGCGAAGATGCGCCCGAGGTCGAGATAATCGTGCGCGCTAAAGGCGGCGTTGCGGTGACCGTCACGACCGGCAATCCAACCGACGTGGCTGACCACGAGCTCGTCGGCAAGATTAGGCACGATGGCTGATGCAGTGGCTTTGGGCAGCACTATCACGATGGTTTCGCCCGCGCCCAAGCGGAGCGACGGAGGCTAGCATGGATGGCATCGGCTCGTATTCGAAAGCAATTGTTTCAATCATCATGGGGGCGCTCGTGATCGCCGAACAGTGGTGGGGCCGTGAGTTGGGCATCAGCGAGGAGTGGGTAACGACTGCGCTTGCTGTCATCTGGCCGATTCTCGTGTGGATCATTCCAAACCGTGATTGACATCAGCCTCCTTGTCCGCATTGGCGGGCGCCTGATCACCCATCACCAGGAGATCGCGCGCTTGTGGCCGCAGATTTATTCGACCATTGTGCAGGCCATGACACTCGCACCGGAGGTGCGGCGGCTGATGGAGTTAATCGCTCCTGAATTACTCGATCGGAGGTGACGTCATGACGATCGGATTAGCGTTCTGGATTCTGATGCTGATCTGGTTTGTATTCGGCGTGATCATCCATTTCGGAGTTTGGGCCACGCCCTATGTCAGCATGGGCAACACGCTCTTGTTGTTCGTGCTGTTCTTGCTTCTCGGCTGGCGTGTGTTTGGTCCACCACTCCATGGCTAAGCTCTCGGGCGCAAACGTCGTAATATTCATTTTTCTGGTGCTGGTCATAGCGATGATCTTTGTTGCACTCATCGGCTATCTCTCCGGGTCTTGGGGGCCTTATCAGTAGACCCTATTGCAGTTTGCTTTGTGCGTGCTTCTCGCAGGCGGCCTCGGCTGCGAGGCTCGTCGCAAATTTCCAACCGAGGTCGATGCGGGGCCGATCGCTCGGGCCTTCAATTGTTTTTGCGCTCGCGCCCCATACCTTGCGCAGCATGTCGAAGCTGAGCACGTATTGATGCTCTCCGGCCACGCTGATCCACATCAGCATATGCAGGAAGGGCGATCGGGTCGCGTGCCACATCACGGTCGGCATTCCTTCGGCGACAGTCTGCGCTTGCGTTTGCGTTTAAAGGAGGCGGTCACGTTTCGCCAAAGCCATCGCCCTCTTCACGCCAAACAAGATCCTGAGCTAACATCGGCGCGTAACCCACACTTGGTTCCTCGGATACCTCGCGCCCGGCCGGGCTGGCCTCAACCTCCCGGCCGGGTTTTTTTGCTGCCGTCAATCTCCCAAAAGGCATACAATCCGGTAAACCGGAAACGGTACGGCAATGGCAAAACCCTGCGCGTGGTGCGGCGCTCCCGAGCGCCAAGAGGGTACTCGGCTCTGCGTCGACTGCAACAAAGTGATCGCTGCGGTCCCGGTGCAGCGGAGACAGTCGCCTCTAACGGGCGAGCCCTCTCGCCGGACCGACTATGTCTCCCAAGGGACGGGACGGGAAAACCTAGGCGATGTTTCGCCGAAACGCTTGTGAAACATCGCGGTCATTTTCTGTTATTCCACATGAACCGCTTGTGGAGTGTGACCACTGTGTGACCACTCGCTGCATTGCCACGCTGGCTTTTGCCGCCTTTGTTCACCTTTTCACCCACCCCGCGCGCGACCGCGAAAATCGGAAAAACCAATGATTTCATAGACATTTAGCCCAAAAGAACAAACGAGCATTTTGACTGGCACCGGCGTTTTGGGTACTCCAGGTCGCAGGTTCAAATCCTGCTGCCCCGACCACCGCCAACCTCCTGAAATCACTAGCGAAAAATAGGACCACATCGGTCCTATTTCTCGCTTTTCCCCGCCAGTATGGCCACTTGTGTGGCCACCCCTTTTTCAACCGCTGCTTGAAGTTGCGCTGCTTCCAGGGCGGCCTGCGCTGCCTCTGCAGCCGCTTGTATCGCCGCTAACTTGTCTGTGTTCTGCACGTGCGCATAGCGCATCGTTGTTTCGATTCGCCGATGGCCAAGCACCTCCTTGACGAGCGCTAAGTTACCGTGAGGCGTGCGCAACAAACGTGACGCTGCAGTATGGCGTAGGTCATGGAAGCGGAGATTTTTCACGCCCACCTTGCGTTTGAGGTTTCGCCAAGTGGTCGAGAGCCCGCTTTGCTTGATCGGCTCGCGAGTGCCGACCCGGCGGCTTCCGCGCGCCTTTTGCACGAGATACGTGAACACGGCTTCGCGATGATGGCCGCGCAAATCCCAGAGCAACTCGCGCAACACCTCTGGCATCGGGGTCGGTTTATCCAGACCGCCCTTGAGTGCCCGAAACGTGATCAAACGATTGCCGAAATCGATGTCTGACCATTTGAGGTTGACGCAATGTGAGAGCCGACGGCCGGTCAAGAGCGCAAAGCGCAGGATCGGTTTGTAATCCTCCCGGCAACCCGCAAAAAGGTCACGCTCCTCCTCGATTTGGCACTCGCGATCACGGCCAGACGGCTCCGGCAGCATGAATTTTTTCCAATCGATCCTACAAATTTCGGCCTCATACACGTTCGCTGCATGCCGCAACACCTTGCGCAGCGGCTCAGTGACTGAACGATTGACGGTCGAATGCGCGAGCCTGCCGCCCTTGCCAGCACACTGTTTCGCTTCGCCGCGCCGGCGGCTCACGAGCCGCATGACCACCGCGCCATTGATTTCGTCGAGGCGCGTTTCAGCACCGATCTCGGCCTGCAGCCAGTTCAGCGACCAGGCGGTTTTGGTAGCGCCGGCATGGTGCTGGCCGACTTCGTCCCAATAGTGCCGGCAGGCTTCATCGAAGGTAAGCGTGGCAGCGCGCCCCTTAAGGGGCGCGTACAGTAATGCCTCGTGTTCGCGTGCCTGCCGCTCGTCGGCGAGGACCACCCGCGCCTCGCGCTCCACAGTCTTGCCGGTCGAACCGCGAAAGCGTCGGCCGCCGACCTGGAATCTGTACCACCAGAACGGCGACCGCGGCTGCTGATAAAGTCCCTTAGCCATTGCTCTCCTCCGCGAGATCGTAGACCGACGCCACATTGCCGAATGGCCGCCATCCTTCGACCCTATCGAACAGGACCTCGTTGAGGCTGTCGGCAAAAACGATCTCCCCGCTGTTGTGGATATCGGCGGCTCGCTCCTCGACGTCGCTGGCACTCTCTCCGCAATTGATGCCCATCTGCCAACCGCATTCGCCTGCGAAAATGACCGCTCCCGGCTTGTCGATTTCCACATACTCGCAGAGCCGCGGCGGTGCCGTTTCGTCGCACGAGTCTGCCAGGTCCTCCACCCCATCCGCCCAATAGATGCCGACCGGCTGCTGATCCTTGATCATTCGTATTGCATAGAGCTTCATTGCTCCTCCTCCGCCTCGTTCCTCGCAACAGCATGGTGTGAGAATGGTCGAGGCGCGTGATGATCGCAGAAACGGCGCGCACGGTGGGCTTGCGCTTGCTCGTCATGAGCCGAGAAACAGCTTGCCGAGGACGACCAGTGTGAGCGCCAGATTGATGCCGACCATTCCTTTCAACACTGCGAGGTCGGTGCGCATGGCCGCGATCGCGTCCTTGAACTCCGCCACCTCGACTGCGGCCGCGCGCGCCTTGTCGTCGGGAATGTTGGCCGCGCGCAAGGCGTCATAGAGTTTTTCCAGCATGATCGGCATGGTTGCCTTACTTGCCTTTCGGCTTCTCTTTGTCCTTCAACCGCTTTGCCAGCTCCACGAAGCTAACCGGCTCGCTGATGCCGAGCGGAATACGCGGGCGCCGCTTGTGTGCGCGTTTCAAGGCGGCCCACTGCTCAGTTCGCCGCCGTCGAGTGATGAACTTTTCCACATCCTGGCGTTCAAACATTCGACGGATTTTCTTACGCCCGCCGCCCACGTCGATGTAACTCAGCTCGCCTGCGCGGCAGAGCTCGAGCAGCTGTTGCGGCTTGACCCGCAGGATCTCGGCCACTTCGCGTGGGGTAAGCAGCCGCAAATCTTCCGCACCCATACGCAACTCCCTGGATTTAATCACAAAATTGCCGATGTCAATACCGGGAGGTATTAACTTTTGTTAGCTTTCTGGGCTTACCCGGCTCCAGAACACCTTGGCGTCGGCGAGCGTGAATCGGCGGTGAATGCGTTCGTTGCCGGCACCGAAGCGATGCGACGGCAACGTGCCGTTGCTGAGGTGCTTGCGCATGGTGCGCTCGGAGATTTCGAACGCCTCCGCCAGCTCGGGCAGGCTGAGCCATTCGCGGCCGTTGCTGGATCGGGCGGTGCGCCTGAACAGCGCAAGCACGCGCTTGGGCAGGCTAGGCGCTGGGCTGGCTGCCGCCATTGGCATGGCTCTCTTGGTCGTTCTCGCTGTTTTCGGCATTGGCGATGATCGCCTTGATCTCGCGTTCAAGCTCCTCCGTCGGAGGCGCAGCGTTTTGCGCAACTTCCATCGCGCGTGTAATTACTTTCGCCATCTGACTGCGCACATCGTCGAGCATCTTGGTTGTCTGACTGCGCACATCGTCGATCCGATTGCACACATCCTCCCCGCGCGTGAGAATTTCTTGGGCAAAGCGCAGATATGCCTCTTTCAGCCGGTCGCTTGCAGCCAGGCGCGCGCGCTCAGCATCGATCGTGCGATCCTTGTCCTCCAAGACCTGACCCTTGACCTCAATGTCGTTGCGCAATTTCTGCACGAGTGCGTGCAGGCGCTCATTCTCGTCGTACAAGTTCGAAACCGCCTTTGCGTGCTCCTGCACGGCCGGATGGATGGTGCGCGGGTCCGCCATTGCGGGCGGTGCGGCTCGCGGCATTGCAGGGGGCTCGGCTTTCTTGTCTTGGGCGTTGCCGCCGCGTCGCGCTAATATGGACATGCTTCGTCCTCCTCTCTTGATGGCTAGACGGTTGCTTTCATCGCGTCCTGCCTATTCTCCGAACCACCGCACGAGGCGAAAGCCGCCGTTGCGGCCGTTATGGCTTTCGATGTCCCAGCCCATCCGGCGCAATTTGATGCGTGCCATCGGAACGTCGGGACCAGGCCGCCTGATGCCTGTGCGCAGGCCAAGCTCTTGCCCGCTCACAAGCGTCTGCGGATCCTGGCAGTGCTGCACCCAGAGCACCTCGACGATCCGCTGCTGCCGCCGCGAGCCGCCAGCAAGATGGGGGCCATCCTGCGACGCCATTTGCCAATTTCTGGGACCTTCCATCATCAGTGTGCTACCGGCGATGTTGTTGCTGTTTTCTGGCGCGCGCGGAGCATGCGGCAGACGTCGCCCAGCACGCGGTTAAAGTCGTTTTCCCATTCGTGCGTGGGCTCAAACGCGGCTTCAGCAAACACCTCGCGGTTTTCGTCATACAGCACGATGTGAACGAGCCCACATTGCTTGTTCTCGCAAAGCATGATGTCGAGGCTGTCCGCGCGTTTGGTCTGCATGGTCATTGCCGGGATTTCCCTCGTTGCAAGGTTGGCCGCGCCCGACCACGTGTTCCGGTGGGAAGGCTGGGCGCGGCCCGTGTCGTGACTTCGGCGTGTTGGCACAAGCGGAAGGTGTCACGACACATTCCGTAAATCATCGATGCGGAAGCCGATCTCCTCGCCGGCGCGGGCGTCGACATAAGGGATGACTTCCCGCCGGATGATCTCACGCGCGTCGTCCCAAAAAACCTCAAGCTCCGCTCGAGTCATGTCCGCCATGCTGTGCGGCACGAAAAGTCTCGCGCTGTCGGACGGCCACCGCACTGCATCGCAGTGCCCGCTCTTGAGCGCCAACCAAGCACGCACGTTTCTCGTCGGCCACCCCATCGCCTCGCCGACCAGACCAAAGGCTACATGCATGAGCGCTGCAAACTTTTCCCGGTTCTCGGACACTCCGCTCACGTGGTCATCATCCCATCATCGTAGGTGACGCCTTTGCCGTACTGCCATTCGACGACGACGAGGTCGCCGCCGTCCATGATCATCACGCGCTTGACGAAACCGTGCTTGGCGCCCACCGATCGCGTGTAGTGTTTGAATGCTTGCATCGCTTCCTCGCCGCTGACATAGCGGCGCACGTATTCGTGGCTCCCGTCCTCGAAAAATTGCGCCACTGAAAATTGCTCACGCCTGCTCTCGCTCATTGGGCGGCTCCTGCTCGCTCGCCTGCTCGCCTTGCTCGGCCTCTTTGCGTTCGATGATTGCCATGTGATGGCGGTTGATGGCGGCCTCGAGCTGAGTGT
>Ga0066903_100000402_pt1 | contig 26491 bp, 24 predicted proteins | sample PanSoiMetaGPlot1_FD_67491 | JGI IMG/M metagenome (GOLD analysis project Ga0066903, IMG submission 67491) | Tropical forest soil microbial communities from Panama analyzed to predict greenhouse gas emissions - Panama Soil - Plot 1 (version 2) | ecosystem: Environmental > Terrestrial > Soil >... | reverse complement strand
GGAATCCGGCGCTCTGCTACGGGGGATTCAGCATCGCGCAATATCCTGTGTCACTTCTCATCGACGACCCGATTCCGCAGGGTCCCCAATTCTGGCGAGGAGATTTCCACCACATCGCCGGCTTTGAGCCAGCGCGGCGGATCGGCGCGGGGGGCGAGTTTGACCGGCGTGCCGGTCACGATGATGTCCGCCGGTCTGATGGTCATGAAGGTGGTGACATAGGCGATGAGGTCCGCGAAGGAGAAGATCATGCTCGCGGTGTTGTCTTCCTGGGTGACTTCCCCGTTGACTTTGACGGTGAGATGCATCGGCTTGGCGGGATTGATCTCGTCGGCCGTCACAATGAACGGGCCGAGGCTGCCGGAACGGTCGAAATTTTTGCCCTGGGTGACGTTGAACTTGCCGTGGCGCAGCCAGTCCCGCACCGTCCCTTCGTTGCACAGCGTGTAGCCCAGGATGTAGTCCTGCGCGCGTGCCTTCGGGACGTGACGGCCCTCGCGGCTGATCACCATCGCGATCTCGCCCTCATAATCGAACTGCACTGACACCTTGGGGCGCACCAGTGCCTGGCCGGAACCCACAAACGAGCCCGGGTGGCGATAGAACATGCTTGGATATCGCGGCACCTCGGGATCGTTGAAATCGGCATTGCGGTTGGCGTAGTTGATGCCGATGCAGAGGATTTTCTCCGGCGCCAGCAGAGGCGGCAGCAATTCGATCTCGGAAAGCGGAAAGTCGGGCCGCACGCCGGTCAGCGCCGCGCGCACCTCGTGGATCGCGTTGGCCCGGATCAGGTCGACCAGCGTCGCAAAGCGCGGGCCGAATCGCACCCGGAAATCCACCACGCCGTCGCCCACCACAGCCCCGAAGCTCGCGCGCCCGCGAGCGATGTAGCTTGCCAGACGCATGACCGCGCTCCACAATCGCCGACGCCGTGCGCGTCGAATCGAAACGGCAATGCCCACCTCGTCGCCATATACACCGAAATACAGATGAAAACCCTCTTCATCGACTGCAATCCGCAATTCGAGAAAGTCTTCCGCAGGGTGCATCGCGCCGACGATCCCGCCGTCACGCTCAACATCCATCCGTTCGGGTCGAGCGATCTGCCGCGACTCCTCGACGGCTATGACATCTGCATCGATGACCATTCCTACATGCCGACGCCGCAGATTGCGCAGTGCAAGTCGCTGCGCCACATCGTGTTCTGCGGTACCGGCGCATCGAGCTACATGGACGTGCCGGCACTGGCCGAGCTCGGCATCACGGTCCACACCTATCGGGGCTATGGCGATACCGCGGTGGCCGAGCACACCATTGCGCTGGTGTTCGCGTGCGCCCGCGATGTGGCGCTGTCCGATCGCAAAATCCGCGGCGGCACCTGGCAGCCGCTCGAAGGCGTGCAGCTGTTTGGCAAGACGCTTGGCGTCGTCGGGCTCGGCGGCATCGGCTGCGAGGTCGCCCGCATCGGGGCGGGCATCGGCATGACGGTGATCGGCTGGAACCGCACGCCGCGGCCGGAGGCCGGCGTGCCGGAGGTGCCGATCGACGAGCTGCTGGCTAGCTCCGACGTGATCTCGCTCAACCTCTCGCTCACCGACGAGACCCGGGGCTTCCTTGATGCCGCCCGGCTCGCCCGCATCAAGCCGGGCGCGATCCTGGTCAACACCGCGCGCGGCGCGCTCGTCGACGAGGCGGCGCTGATCGACGCGCTGGCGTCCGGGCGCATCAGCCGGGCCGGGCTTGACGTCTTCCATGCCGAACCGATCAAGCCCGATCATCCGCTCGCCCGCCTGGACAACGTCACCCTGTCGCCGCACGCCGCGTTCCGGACCCCGGAGGCGTCCGAGAACCTGCTGCGGTGCGCGCTCGATATCGTGCGCAAGGTGCAGGGCTATCCGCCGGTGTGAGGGTGATCTGTCGACATCTTTCAAGGTCACCCGATCGGCAAAGGTCGCGGTATCCTCGAGTTCCCTGCTGGCAGGGAGTTTGGCAGGGAAATTTTTGGAATGCCGCACGTTTTCGCACCTTTCGATATCGCTTCGTGCCGCAATTGCAGGGTTGCTGACAATTCCCTGCTCCGTCGTGGCAGGGAGTTCATGTGACCGGGGCAGGGATGCCCCCCGTTAGGGTAAGGAATTCGTCCGTCGGAGCAGGGAGTCGCCGTGATAGGCGCTGCAATATTTACTCGCCGGCACGTTGAGTATGGAGAATGCCGCCATGACCGAACATTCCCGCGCCATCGCACTCACTGTGAACGGCGAGGAGGTGCGCGAGACCGTGGAGGCGCGCACCACGTTGGTGGATTTCCTGCGCGACCGGCTTGGGCTCACCGGCAGCCATGTGGGATGCGAACAAGGCGTGTGCGGCGCCTGCACGGTGCGGCTCGACGGCGTCATCGTGCGCGGCTGCCTTATGCTCGCGGTGCAGTGCGCAGGCAGCACGGTGGAGACCATCGAGGGCGTGTCGGATGCGGGTGAGATCGCCGACCTGCAGGAGGCGTTCGTGCGCCGCAATGCGCTGCAATGCGGCTTCTGCACACCCGGTGTGCTGTTGAGCGCGCAAGAGCTGCTGACGTCTTGGGAACGCGCGGGCGATGGCGTCCCCAGCCGCGAGGTCATCCGGGTGCATCTGGCGGGAAGCTACTGCCGCTGCACCGGGTATCAGGCGATCGTCGATGCCGTAGAGGCAGTGGCAAGCGCGAGGCTGGGATCGCAGGCGAATACCTCTTCTCCCTCCCCGTCTTCGGGGAGGGCCGGGGAGGGGTCCTTTCCAAGGCACAGCCGCGCAGATGAACCCCACCCGACCTCGCTTCGCTCGGCCACCCTCCCCGAAGACGGGGAGGGACTAAAGACGGGGCCAACTCCACGGCAAGGACTCGCGGCGCGCGCCCCCACCCTGCCCTCCCCCGCAAGCGGGGGAGGGAAAGAGGCCCGCCCATGAAAGTCACCCCCGACCTCGCGTCCGAGCTCACCGCGCTCGACCGGCCGAATTCCTACATCGGCCGCGCGGTGCCGCGGCCGAACCTGGCGCGGCTCACCCAGGGGCGTGGCCAGTATGTGAGCGACGTGACGTTGCCGCGCATGGCGCATGTGGTGTTCGTGCGCTCGCCTTACGCCCATGCGCGCATCAGGTCGATCGACGCGGCGGCCGCGCGGCGGGCGCCCGGCGTGATCGCGGTCGTCACCGGCGCCGAGCTGGCGAAAATCATCACGCCGTGGGTCGGCGTGCTCACGCATCTCAAGGGCATCAAGTCCGCGCCCCAGCACGCCATCGCGGTCGACGTTGCGCGTTGGCAGGGTGAGGCGGTGGCGGCCGTGGTGGCGCGTACGCGCGCCGAGGCCGAGGATGCGCGGGCGCTGGTGGCGGTGGATTATGAGGAGCTGCCCGCGGTCACCGACCCCGAGACCGCGCTCGATCCGGCGACGCCCGTGATCCATGCCGACCTCGGCGACAACCTCTGCTTCGAGCGCCGCCATGAGGGCGGCGACCCCGACGGCGGCTTTGCCAAGGCCGACGAGATCGTCGAGGCGACATTCGTATTCGGCCGCCACACCGGCGTCACCAACGAGCCGCGCGCTATTCTTGCCGACTGGAATCCGGGCGACGCGCGCCTCACCGTCTATCAGGGCACCCAAGCGCCCCACATGATGCAGAACCTGTTCGCGAAGCACTTGGGGTTGGCGGAGCACCAGGTGCGCGTCCTCACCAAGGACGTGGGCGGCTCGTTCGGTATCAAGGTCCACACCTATGCGGACGAGATGGCGACCGTGGCGCTCGCGAAGCTGTTGTGCCGCCCCGTCAAGTTCGTCGCCGACCGCAGTGAGAGCTTCGTCACCGACATCCATGCCCGCGACCATCGCCTCCGCGCCAGGATTGGCGTCACCCGCGACGGCGCCATCACGGCGTGGGAGATCGACGACCTCACCGGCATCGGCCCCTACTCGGTCTATCCGCGCACCTCCGGCATCGAGGCGAACCAGGTGGTGAACCTGATTGGCGGCCCTTACACGTGTCCGAACTACCGCGCGCATGCCCGCGTGGTGTTTCAGAACAAAAACGTGATGTGCCAGTATCGCGCCGTCGGCCATCCGATCGCGACCCACGTCACCGAGAGTTTGGTCGAACTCGCAGCCGCGCGCATCAAAATGGACCCGCTGGAATTGCGCCGGCGCAATCTCATCCCGGACGACGCCTATCCGGCCCAGGGCCCGTCCGGCATCCGTTTCGAAAAGCTGTCGCACCACGAGGCGCTGGCGCATCTCGACGCCATGATGAACTACGCCGGCCTGCGCGCCGAGCAAACTCGTTTGCGGGCGCAGGGAATTTACCGGGGCATCGGATTTGCCAGCTTCGTCGAAGTGACCAATCCGTCGGCCGCGTTCTACGGCGTCGGCGGCGCCCGCATCTCGGCGCAGGACGGCGCCACCGTGCGGCTCGACGCCACCGGCGCGGTGTTCTGCCACTCGGGCGTGACCGAGCAGGGCCAGGGCGCCGAGGCCGTGATCGCCCAATGCGTGGCATCGAGCTTCGGGGTGCCGCTCGAGCGCGTGCGCGTCGTCACCGGCGACACTGACAACGTGCCCTACGGCGGCGGCACCTGGGCGTCCCGCGCCGCCGGCATCGGCGGCGAGGCAGCGTGGCAGGCCGGCAAGGCATTGCGCGAGAACGTATTGGCGGTGGCGGGCCAGGTCTTGCAGGCGGCGCCGGCGAGCCTGGATATCCGGGGTGGCGTGGTGGTGGATCGCGCGGACGGCCGCGAGCGCATCGGCCTCGACGAGGTCGCCCGCATCGCCTACTTCCGCCCCGACACCCTGCAGCCCGGCTTCCAGGCCGAACTCGTCGCCACCCGCCATTACGTCCCGAAGGCATGGCCGTTCGCCTTCACCAACGGCATCCAGGCGAGCCATGTTGAGGTGGACATCGAAACCGGCCGCGTGACCCTGCTCAAGCACTGGTGCGTCGAGGACTGCGGCACCGTCATCAACCCGCAACTGGTCGACGAGCAGATCCGCGGCGGCGTGGTGCAGGGCCTTGGCGCGGCGCTATTTGAGAAGTGCGAATACGACGCGCGCGGCCAACTGCTCAACGGCAACATGGCCGATTACCTGGTGCCGATGGCGGCCGAAATGCCGGACATCGAAGTGGGCCATGTGGTGTCGCCGACGGCGGACTCCGAGCTTGGTGCAAAGGGTGCCGGCGAAGCCGGCACCGCGGGCGCGACCGGCGCGGTGGCGAATGCCGTGAACGACGCTCTGCGGACGCTGGGCGCGCGGGAGATCACGGAGGTGCCGATTACCCCGGAGGTGGTGTTAAGGGCGGTGGGGAGGGGGTGAAGTACTACGCGTTGGACTCTGTGTGCCCGAAGTCCCATGTTTTCCGATTCGACTGCTGTTAGCAATGATTTTCAAAAAATCAAAAAGTGAGTTAGAAAACCGCACAGGCAGTACGGCAGTCCGCCCGCCGATCTCAGTAGCTTGGAGAGGCAGGCCATCGGCGCTCTCGTTGACGTCGGGCTAGAATGCACGAGGAAATCTACTCAACTTGGATTTGATTAAGAGATGAAGGATGGCGATGGATTTCACGAAGACTGAACAAGAAGTAGTCGTTCTCAAAGCCATTTGGGAATTGATCGGAGAGATGGTGAATTACGAAATGTTCTTGAAGCCGGAAAGCACCGCTGCTGTAACCAGCGTTATGTTCAGAACGCGGGTACACCAGCGACTGTTCAATATCCTGTTGGTAGACTTCCTATCTCAGCCCTCTCCATGGCCGTTCGGATTACCGATGCCGCCAAAGGAGACTCTAAAGTCTGATAAATGCATACTTTTTCATCTAAGGCGAATTTGCGACGATCCACAATTTAATCCCGCAAAAGGTGATATTTTGAGAGAACCGTTAACTGCATTTGCCCGATGGCTTGAAGAGGAGTGCTTTGTAGAAAATGTTTGGTTACCTTCAATTAATGTAGAAACTAACATAAGAGTCAGACGTATTTCATTCATAAAAATTTGCGGAAATATTGCAAAGCATAACTTTACCCGACGCAGCATGAATGTAGGTAATATATGCGATATTTTGAAATCAAATGGCCACGATATTAGTGTATATGAGGCGTATCTTGCTATACCTGAATTCTATGATTGGTTTCATGATCATGTATTAAATTATCACAGCAGCGCAATAGCTGAGTTCTTAAACAATATGAGATGGGTTATATATGAATATTTAAGACCAGAGTTTGATCGATCATTTACGAGAGATGATCCGAACTCAGCTCCCTATCGCTTCATATATCCTTCTGATTGCATTAATCAGGTGGTACGCGCCATGTATTGGGATTTAATGAATCTGGTGCGCACAGAGCCGTATATGCCGAGGTTTGAGGTGACAAAGTATCTGAAAATGAGATACTAAGCGCTACATTGCAGCGCCGAAACTGGAAGTAGTATATGATGGCGCATCATATTGCAGCGATGTGGCTGGCAGCACGTCTTCGCTAGCAAAGCGGCTGACCACGCTTCCCTAGCCCGCTTTACGGCGTCATAATTATCCAGCGTTTCATGTGTCACGGGAACAATGCATGCGTGACAGTGAAGCCTTCATCCGATCGCTGCCGTTGAAGCGACGGTTTTACGATCGCAACGAGCGGCGCCGTTACGAGATCGCTCTCGTCACTGCGGCGAAGCTTATCGATGATCCGGCGACGTTGAAAAACGGGTCGGAACACATGGAACGACACATGAGCGCGGACTCCGCTCAGGCTCGCTACTACGCACTTTGGAAGGAGCTCATCTCGCGCGATCCAAAAGAGATCGTTCGCGAACTCCTGGCCGATACCGACCGTGGCGCATTGCTGAGGGAGACGAGCCCGGTGTTTTACGTTCTTGCAGGCGCCGAGCGCGAGCAAGCGTTAGCAAGGGCGCGTGAGGAGTATCGGGAGCTTGCCGGCCCGCCGCCATCAGGACGTCATGGACTTTGCTGATTAGCTGCACCGTTATGCATCTATTTATCATTGCTGATGGGCAAGGACCGCACCCGGATGCGCGTTTCCTCGATCACGACGATGCTGCCTTCCGCCAACGGTCCCTCGATTTCCGCGAGGTTTGCGAGCAGGAGAGCGACCTGCCGCAATGGGCGCCTTTCGGTCCCACCCCGAAACAGGATTACTGAAGGCAAGCGTTCCGATTGCTGGGCAAGGATCGCAGCAAAGTCCGTATCTGCCGACACCAGGATGCGGCGTTCAGCCCCGGCGCGAGTGAAAACAGCTTCGTCATCAGCCGCCTGCATGCCGTAGTCACGAACATGCACCGCATCGTGCCCGCTCTGTCGCAGCCGTTCCGCCAAGACGGGCGACAGCGCATTGTCGATGAGGAATTTCACGGGACAGTGAGCGGAAGTGCGCGTTCCCGCACCGCCTCCGCCGCATATCGAAGCGCCTCATGGAGGTCGTCGCGTTCCAAATCCGGATAGGCACTCAATATCTCGGCCTCGTTCATCCCATCGGCGACCATGCCGACGACAGTCGCCACCGGAATGCGCAGCCCGCGGATGCATGGCATGCCGCCCATCTGGCCAGGGTTGGACGTTATGCGCGTGAACTTCATGGGTGCCTCCGCGACTTGGTTTCCACCCTAATTGTATCACAAACGGTGGGCGGGGGCCGCGGGCTCTCCATACGGCCGACACTGGCAATTCCCATCCGCTACATTCCAAGACAAAATGCAGCACGGGCCGCAACGAAGTCATTGCCAAACTCAAGGCCGTCGAGCCGCAATTGCGGGCGCACGGGGTGGCGGCGCTGTACCTGTTCAGCTCCCATGCGCGCGACGAGGCACGCAACGACTCGGACATCGATGTCTTCGTCGATCCGGGCACCCAGGATTTCTACAGCCTCAATCATTTCGTCGGCGCCTACGACGTCATCCGGCACGCCGTTCCGGGTCGGGACATCGGCTACGGCACGCGCGAGGATTTGTCCAAGTACATCCGGTCCACGGTCGAAGAGGAGGCAGTTCGAATCTTCTGATGGCCGCGACCAAGTCCCCATTAATGCGTCTCGGGCACATTCGGGACGAAATCGCAAATCTCCTGCTGCTGTTTGCCGGGGTCGACTACCCCGCATTCGCGTCAAGCTACGCGATGGTGAGAACAACAGTGCGTTACCCCGAGATCGAGTGGCATGCGATCCGCAGCATCGGCAACATCCTGCGCCATGAATACGAACGCGTCGAAACCGCAATGCTTTGGCGCGTCGTAACCGAAAGCCTGCCTCAGCTTGCCCCCGTCATCGATCGCATGATACGCGATTTGAAGAAATAGGCGCATTACATGTCTAAAGCCGGACCTAATCCGCATTACGGGCCAGCCAATGACCAATCGACGCCGCGGCAGAGGCCGACCATGCGGCAAAGCCCAGAATCATTCCCGTACTTGACCACAAAACCACGTGACTTTCGTAGTCTAGGCTGCGGCCGTAAAGCTCAATTGTGGTTTCCGGGAGGAGATAAATGGCCGCCACAAACGCGACAGCGGCGGCAGCACCAAACCCGATGGAATAACCAATATCGACGATATCGTAGGGTGCTCTCAGCACGAAACGCAATCCGATGGCCAGACATAGGCAAAAGAACACACCTAAAACTGCCCATTCAAAGCCCCCGGTGACAAATTCGTAGATCTTGCTTGCGGTGCTTGCCGTATCATAGTTGCGTCTCAATTGTGAGAGTATTTCTGGCTCAACTTTTGCGGTGGCGAGCTCTTCCCAGTTAACGAACGAAACGCCCAGCGAGTAGTTCGGCAAAATGGCCATGCCGCGGTATGCAGCCATCCAAACCGATACTGCTATGATGGGAACCAAGATCAGTTGCCGCATGTTCTTGAGCGGCGTAAATGTCCATATCGCGGCGGCTAGAGCAAAGCCGAACAATACCCCTACGTCCGGTGCCACATCGAAAATGTGAAATCCAAAGACCGACTTACCGGCAAATGGCAGAAACGAACACATAGCACCCGCTATCGCTCCAACTGCGGCAAATTGCGAGGCGACTTTTCTGGCGTACGAACTCCGGCCGAGATCATCGACAGCAGCACTCGTCTCGGCGGTAACGTTCCCCAGCGGCTCGAGAATAGTGATAGCCTTCAGGTACGATGGAATCTGATCAATCGGCGTCTTTCGCGCCATGACCGGAAGCAAACGTCCGCTTGGGTCCTTCCACTTCCGACGTGCAAAAGACAACTCCGTTAACGTATAACGACCATCCGCTATGGAATCTGGACTAATGAGAAAAATAAATATTTCTGAGGCTTTGACCGCCCGTTCAATTCGCTGGTCATAGCTTGCGCCTGGAGGAAGATCGTCTCGGTCAAGGAAGACCTCGTGGCCACGGTTTCTGAGAGAGAACGCGATCGACTCGGCAACCGCCTTGTCCTCATTGGCATGGGAAAGAAAGATTCTCATATGAAGATCACCCCCAGCGAGCGTAGAATGAATTGACCGCAGCGACACCCATCTTACGAGCCAATCCGAGCGCCGTTATATGACCGCACGAAACTGAGGGCACACCGGGCCCGCATGGAATCCCGCATATTATACCATTCGACAGTGGCGCATTGCTGTGAAAGACCAGTCCGGTGTTTTATGTTTTTGCAGGCGCCGAGCGCGAGCAGGCGCTTGCACGGGCGCGCTGGGCATATCGGGAGCCCGCAGGCCCATGACTGCGCACCTATACCCCCCGCCCGTGATCAAACATCAAGCGCGCGGCCGGCGACGTTTGTTTGCCCGACTTTGCACGTACGAGCGCGGTCATGAATAGCTCGGCCGGCCTATAACGCATATCGCCCTCAAGCCAATTGCATGCGTCCGCGCGTGCGCGCGGAAGAATCTACGCCGCGGGAAAGATATGTCCCGGAAAAGGGCGACAACGACGCGAAGTTTTCCCGATTGTGCGCCGCCGCATGCCAGATCTTTTTGCTGTCCCGAAAAGCGGCGCGGTAGAGCCAGAAATCGCCGCCAAATTGCTGTAATCAGTAAACTTTCAGCCACGCGTTCGTGATGATCCGGCGCCTTGTGCGATGCAGAAAGGGCACCATTTTGTGGCCAGGGCAACACCCTGACAAACGAGACAGCCCCGATAACGGGATAACCCCCGAACAACACATGAGGTTGATCATGACAACGAATCTGAAACTGGCTCTGTCCGCCCTGGGCGTCGCTGCGTTGGTAGCATCTCCCGCAATGGCAAAGTCGCATGTGCGCACCCACCAGGCTGCGCCGGCATTCGTCAACGTGCCGTACGACGCGCGCGCTGCGGTTCAGTCCTATGCCCCCGCGGTGACCGTCTATGGAGCGGATCTGCCGACTCAGCCGTATCGGTTCGGCGGCCAAAGCCGCGACTTCCAGTTGAGCCACGAATAAGTCGCGACAAGCCGAGCCGGGTCAACTCCGGCTGGCCTATTCGTCGGGCGGTCAACTCCGCCCGGCGAATATTTTTTGCGAACCGGGCCATTCGGCAACGACGAGCGGCCGTTGCGCGTTGCACAGCACCTGGGCCGACTCCGCTTAATTCACGACATAGACAAAAGGAGGGAGCGCATTACGGTAGCCCCCCTGCGGTTCTTGCTCGCTCGTAGAGTCACCAGTTTTTCTCGTGCCCGGTAGTCTAGTCAACGGTTATGAGCGCGCGCGCTTTTGGGGGGTCGATACGAACTGTTGCGACGATCTTCTGAATCTCAGCCCTGGTTCCGGTTTTCTCGTCCGGACGCGTTCCCGCACCCATCATGAAGAAATAGTCGCCGCGCGGCACGATCCAGAGTTCCGACGTTCCGGCCACCTGCCGACCTTCCATCTGAGCCGTATAGTTCAACCGCATATACGCGCCCTTTAATCCGGAAACCGTGACGTCGGAGGCGGGTTGGACAACCTCGATATCTTTCAAAGCCCGCTGCAATACCGACAGGATAGCGGCCGCGATCTCCTTTGCATCTTTGCCCTTGAATAGTCCGAATGGCTTGATGTTGACCTTGAAGCTTGGATTAACGTCAGCGAACGGCTCAGGATACTTCGCCATCGCGACAAGAGGGGCCGTTGTGTATTTTTCCCAGGCCTCTTGCAGCTCTTTATCCGAAAATTGGAGGCCTTTGACGGCTGCTATATTCTGTTCAGCCGTAAGAAAACTCCATCCTGCCGGCTTGACCACATGGAAACCGGCGATTGGACTGTCGAACCGCGCTAACCACTCCGCAGCACTCACGGATGTAGCGAGCAGACAGGCAATAAATGTTGCGCCGATACGCCCCATTTCGTCCCCCGTTTTGCGATTCGGTTTTGCGGTAAGCCCGAAGCCGGAAGCGCTGGTTGATCCCGCTCAATGATGTCATCCCTGTGACATCGAGGCGGCATCGCGCTCCAAGATGATTCCGGTGGGCTTCGCCAGATTTCGCCTTACAAAGCGGAGCTGATATTTTTCGGCAGGCGACTCGACTGGATGCCCCGCCGTCGCGGGGCACGACCAACGCAACGCGTCAATGCGCCTGCATCGCAGCCGCCGCGGCCGTGCGGGCAGGCGGCATTTCCATGGCGGCGACGCGGTTCTTGACCGCCTTCTGGACCTTCTCGAACGCGCGCACCTCGATCTGGCGCACCCGTTCGCGCGATACTCCGAATTCCACCGCCAGATCCTCGAGCGTCACAGGTTCATCGGCGAGCCGCCGCGCCTCGAAGATGCGGCGTTCGCGATCGTTGAGCACGTTGAGCGCATCGGAAAGCGCGGTGCGCCGATTGTCCAACTCCTCGTTCGCGGCGAGCGTGGCTTCCTGGCTGTCGCGATCGTCCATGAGCCAGTCCTGCCACTCGCCCGAATCCCCGTCCTCGCGGATCGGCGCATTGAGCGAGGCATCGCCGCCGAGCCGGCGGTTCATGTCGACCACGTCCTGCTCGGTGACGCCCAGCCGCTTGGCGATGATCGCGACCTGGTCGGGCCGCAGGTCGCCTTCATCCAGCGCGGAAATCCGGCTCTTGGCCTTGCGCAGGTTGAAGAAGAGTTTCTTCTGGTTGGCGGTCGTGCCCATCTTGACGAGCGACCACGACCGCAGAATATATTCCTGGATTGCCGCCTTGATCCACCACATCGCGTAAGTTGCGAGACGGAACCCCTTTTCGGGCTCGAAGCGCTTGACCGCCTGCATCAGGCCGACATTGCCTTCCGAGATTACCTCGGAAATCGGCAGCCCGTAGCCGCGGTAACCCATGGCGATCTTGGCCACCAGACGCAGGTGGCTAGTTACCAGCTTATGGGCGGCCACTCGGTCGCCATGCTCACGCCAGCGTTTGGCCAGCATATACTCTTCCTGCGGCTCCAGCATCGGGAACCGCCGGATTTCGTCGAGATATCGGGACAGGCCCGATTCGGCCGTGATGATTGGCAAGGTAGCGGCTTGGGCCATGACAGCGCCCTCCTTAATGTTGTGCCCCCGACATCGGCAGGCAGAGACCCCAGACCGCTTTCATCGAGCCGGGTGGGGCCGGGAACTTTATCGCTCCGGAACTTCCGGAAATTTGCTGCGTCCGCGAACGATCATGCGGGACGACCATACACACCTTAGTCGGGCGAAAACCAGCATGGCGGCGTCACTTCACCGTGACGGAGAAGTGACCGTCGTTACCCATGATAACGTCCACGCTAACAACTGGTTGCAAACAATGCGTTATTTTCGCACGTTGCAATCCAGTTGCTGTGCACACGGCTGTTCTGCGACGAATTATCTAGTCCCCAGCGCCAGACGCAGCCTGACCAGCTCCGAGGGAAGCTCGGAGCGGAATACCATTTCCTTTTCGCTCGTCGGGTGTGTGATGACCAATAGATAAGCGTGGAGGGCCTGTCTTGAAAGGGCCGCCAGTGCCGCCCGCGCCGGCTCGGACAACAAAGCCGCCTTGGTCCTGAAGCCTGGGCCATAGGTATCGTCACCCATCAGTGGATGGCCCATCGCGGCGAGGTGGACGCGGATCTGGTGGGTGCGCCCGGTCTTGAGCCGGCAATCAAGCAGGCACGCCACCCCGCCGTCATCCCGCTTTGCGCCCATCAGCGGCGTGCCATGCTGCCCGGGGGCCGGCGGGAAGCTTTCCAGCACCTCCCATAAGGTGATGGCGTCGCGGCCGCCAGCCCGCACCGTCATCCGGTCCCGGGCCTGGGGGTGGCGGTCGATCGGCCTGTCGATCACGCCTTTTGGCCGGTCCGGCACGTCCCACACGAACGCCAGGTAGCCGCGCTGCAGGGGCCCGGTGCGGCCATGGTCGGCGAACTGGGCCGCGAGCGCCCGGTGGGCATGGTCGTTCTTGGCCACGACCATCAGACCGGTGGTGTCCTTGTCAAGCCGATGGACGATGCCGGGGCGGCGGACCCCGCCGATGCCGGACAGGCTGTCGCCGCAGTGGGCCAGCAGAGCGTTGACCAGCGTGCCGGTCCAATTGCCGGCCGCCGGATGGACCACGAGGCCGCGCGGCTTGTCGATGACGATGATGTCGGCGTCCTCGTAGACGATCGCGAGCGGGATGTTTTCCGGTCTCGGCTCTGCGGGCTCTGCCGCCGGCACCGTGACGGTGATTTCGTCCCCCGCATTGACGCGGTGGCCCGGATCGAAGATCGTGCGGCCGCTGATCGCGACGCGCCCGGCGAGAATAAGCGCCTTCAGGCGCGAGCGCGACAGATCCCTCACATGGGCCGCAAGCGCGCGATCGAGCCGCTGGCCGGCCTCCACCGCACTGATCGTCGCGGTCTCAATGATTGGCGCATCCACCTCCAGTTCGCTCATGAGCAATCCTGATACCGACGACGATGAACCGCTAAGTCCGGCGCAGGCGCAGATCGTCGCGCGGGTGCGCTGGCTGATGCTGACCTCCGGGATTGCCACCGTGCTGGGCATCGCGGTCGTCGTCACCGTCATCGGCTATCGCGTTTTCCGCACCGAGGGAAGACCGGGCCCGGTGGAGGCCACGACGCTGCTGCCCAAAGGCGCCCGCGTGGTTTCGACAGCGGTCGCCGGCGACCGCATCGTCGTTACGGTGGATATAGGCGGCACGCTCGAGGTCCGCACCTTCGATGCGAAGACGCTGAGCCCGGAGGGTCGGCTGCGGTTCGTGGTCGAGCCGTGAGGGAGGCGGCACAACGGTTCCTGGTCGATTTGATCCGATCGATCGTCACGCATCGAGCGCAGGATATGGAGTGGAAAACGCGGCGCGTCGCCGATCTCGTTGACCGCGCCTGCATAGGATCTTGACCTTTGGTCATGAGCCGCGGTGTTCATTTATTGCGGCGAGACGGTCGATCAACTCAGAAGCCAGACTTCTCGGCTGTCGGCACCGGTTCGAGCCCGATATTGAAATAATCGTCGTTGAAGGCCGGGCACTCGAATTCGGCCGGTTTGGCGTTCGGATTCACCACCCGGTGACGGTTTCGCGTACCCGACCACGGCTGATAGAAGGCGCCGGGATCCTCGACCGTGAATGCGACTTCGAGCGTATTGCCGCCGTCGATCAGCCGGAACCGCTCGACGACGTGCAGCTTGTCGGTGTGCGGCGTGCGGTAGGAATCCACGAAGGTCTTGTCATTGAAGCCGATCGTGTCGACGACCAGAGTATCGCCTTCGTAATGGCCGACCGATTCTCCGTACCAGGACGGTTTCGGATTGGCCGAATGCGGCACGTCAAGCCAGATGTGGCGCGCACGTCCGGTCAGAAACAGCACGACTTCCCGGGGCGTCTGGATGATATGCATGAGACCGGGGTTGAGATGGAAAGCCGGAACGCCGGTCTCCCAGCATCTCGCCTCGCGCGTTTCGCCATTGCGGCCCCGCAGCACGAGTTCATTCTGCCTGCTCAGCGCTTCCCGGACCCACGGCAGCAGATTCTTGGCTGCAGCGTTGTCGAGGTCCGCCACCCGATAGGTCGGCTGAATCCGCATCTCCCGGGCCACCTCGTTGTTGACATACGGGTGGGAGGGTCCGTCCGTCACCGGACCGAGCCCGTTCGCCGGACTGGCATAATCGTTGAACAGGCGCGCAATTGCGTAGTCGGGCTGCTTCGGCGCCACGAAGCCCGCCCAGGCGACACCGCCGGGCGTGGAGAGATCAAGACCCGGAGGCGCTCCGGTTCTTGATGCCTCCGCTGCAAGGGCGGGGGCGAATGCAGCAGGGCCGCAGAGAGCGCCAAGCATGATCGCGCCTACCAGCGTGCAGCGCTTGTGCGGCAGACCTCCTATCATCGTCATTCCCCTTTTTCATTTCCGGTCACGCCCATTCGGGCGGCCTGCATTCATGGATCAACGCCCCTGACACCCTTTACGCCGGAAATATCGCGGTGCGTATCGTTGCAGGCGTAATCCTCGAGCCTTACGTCGTTGCGCTCGTCATAGACGAACCGGGCCCGCCAGTCCCGCTCATACATCCGCGGATCATGGATCGTAATGACGTCTTCAAGCTGGTTCCCGAGTTTGCGGATGCGTTCGACCGTGGTCATTTCATCGCTGTGAGGCAGGCCGGTCGCATCAAGGAACGTGCGGTCGTTGAACCCTGCCGATTCGACGACGAGTGTGTCGCCGTCCCAATGACCGACCGAGTGGCCGTTATATTTGGCATCAACCAGCAGCGCATGGGGCGAGGGCAGCGGCCTGTCCATAGCGATCACGCGCATCTGATGGTTCATCTCGTATAGAAAGGTCACCTGGCCCGCCGGCACCTGAAAGATCTCAAAAGGGTACGGAGTGGCGAGCACGCGCGGCACACCGTCGGGCACGCAGACGCGGCGCGCTTTGTCCACGATGGAGCCGTCCTTCAAGCCCGCCTGATTCGCGGCATAGGCGGCTTTCCCGTCTGCGTTGAGGGGCGGATCACCGCTGCCCAGCACCTGGATTTGCGGGCTGTAGCTCGTCGCCGAATAGGTGCCGGAAATGTCCGGTTCGGCGCCCGCAGCGGAACTGACTGCCATCGCCAAGGCGAATGTGGGGCCGAGGCCGAAAACGCAAATGACTTTCATGGTGCGCCCTGTCGGGAAGATTTTACGGCATCGAAGGTTCTAGCGGAGCGGGTCAACTGAATTGAAGGGTCCGCAAGACATTCGCCTCCATAAGGGCGGCCCTTGTGGCCGCCCAGCAGGCCACAGCCTGCGGCAGCGCGCGGGCGGGCACAAGGCCCGCCCCTACGCAAATGCGGTTCCCCTTCAATTTTGAAGAAGCACATGACTGGCCCGCCGCCAACCGTGATCGCAATACGGCCACGCGGCGCGATGCAACCGTTATGGCGAGGAGAGCTTTCACCGCTTCTGTAGCCGGGGCTGAGCACAGCGAAGCCGGGGGGACAGCCTGGCCGCGTGGCTAGGCCGCCACGCATCTATGAGGCGTGCCGTGCCGTCCCCGCGCGAGCTTGTTCGATAAGCCCCCACAGTGCTGGCGGTGACAGCGGCAGTTCGCGGGGTTCCACCCCCAATGCGCTCAGCGCCGCCGCGACGGCGTTGGCGATGACGCCCCCCACTGGAATAATGCCTCCCTCGCCGGAGCCTTTGACGCCGAGCGGATTGTTAGGCGAGGGATATTCTTCCAGCGTTACGGCACGCAAGTTCGGATAGTCGGTGGCCAGCGGCACGAGATAGTCGGCGAGCGACGCCACCAGCAGCTGGCCTTCCGCGTCATAGGCGAGATGTTCGCCGAACACAGTGCCGCATCCCTGCACGGCGGCGCCGATCACTTGGCCGTGGAGCGTCAGCGGATTGACCATGCGGCCGACATCGTCAACCGCCAGATAGTCGAGAATCTCGACATGACCGGTGCGGGGATCGACGACCACATGCACCGCCGCCGTGCCGTAGCTGTAGGTTGACCGTGAGCTCTCGAAGATGCCCTCGACGGAGAGCTTTCCGTTGGCAAGTTCCGCCCAGGTTACGCTGCGCCCATCGTCCGCCTGCGCGATGCCATCGCCGAGCCGCAGTTCCTGCGGCGGCACACCCAGCCGCGTCGCGGCGGCAGCACGTAGTGCGGCGAGCAGATTGTTGGCCGCATCCACGATGGCGGAGCCGCCCATCACGGTGGCGCGAGAGCCAAAGGAACCGACACCCGCGCGCAGATAGGTGGTGGATGCGTGCCGCACCTTGATCCGAGACAACGGCACATGCAGCGCATCGGCCGCGATCTGCCCCATCACGGTCTCGACGCCCTGGCCGACGGCGGACGACCCCACATAGACCGCGACCGTGCCGTCGGCCTCGATCTCCATGCGCGCATGCTCGCGCGGACCCGAGCCACCGCCTTCAATGAAGCAGGCGACGCCAATGCCATGGTAGCGCCCCTCAATCAATCGCCCGTTCAGACGTGCCTTCTCGGCCCAACCGAACTCCGCGATGCAGCGGTCGAATGTGCGGGTGTAATCGCCGCTGTCACACTGGGTTTTGCCGAGACCGTCGTCCGGTGCGATCGGTGGCAGCCGATACGGCATTTCGGACTCCGTGAGGAGGTTGCGGCGACGGATGTCGAGGCGGCCGAGACCAAGATCGCGGGCTGCGAGGTCCAGGAGCCGCTCGCAGAAGAAAGCGCCCTCAAACCGGCCCGGTCCCCGGAAGGTTCCAGTCGGCGTCTTGTTGCTTACCATCGCATGCGCCTGGAGCCGCAGATGCGGTACACGATAAGGCGCGGCGAGGAACTGCGCCACATTGCGCACCGGCGTCGTGCCGTTCGGCCGTACATAAGCACCGATATCAACGAAAATATCGCCGCGAATGCCGCGTATAGTGCCGTCGCGCTCAAGCGCGATCTCGACATCGGCCTCCGCTTCACGCGCATGCGCAATGGTCATGAAATGCTCGCGGCGGTCCTCGACCCATTTGATGGGGCGTTCGTACCGACGCGCCGCGAAGGCGCACAGGAAATCCTCTGGATAGAATTCGCCGCGTGCGCCAAACCCGCCCCCAACGTCGTATTCGATGTAATCAACCGCGCTCTCCGGCAGGCTCATCAGGGCGGCGAGAGTGCGGCGATTGAAGAACGGCAGCTTGGCGGCACCCGACATGGTGAGGTGCCTGCCATTCCACTCAGCGAGCAGGCCGCGCGTTTCCATCGGAAACGCGGTCTGGCGCTGCACCCGGAACGATTCCCGCCGTGTGTACGGCGCATCGCGGAATGCCGCCCCGACGTCGCCGATCTCGGCCGTGAAGGTTGTGGCGCAATTGACTGATGTGCCGGGAAACAGCAGCGTGTCAGCCGCCATGGAGGCGCGACGGTCGGCGACCACCGGCAGGGGAGCGATATCGAGTTCGACTGTAAGCGCCGCGTCCTCGGCAAGCTCCGGCTCATCGGCCAGCACCATGGCAACCGGCTCGCCCACATAACGCACGACTTTCGTTGCGATGACCGGCTGCGCGTAGGGCGCAATGGTGGGGTTCGGCCGGCGGAACGGAATGGTGGGGATTGTGGGGCCGATATCGGCGCCGGCGATAACAGCCCGCACGCCGCGAATCGCCAGCGCGGCGCGGGTATCGATACCTCGAATAGTGCCATGCGCCAGTGGGCTGCGGACGAACGATGCGTGCCACTGGCCGGAGCGGGAAAGATCGTCGAGGAACGAGCCGCGCCCGCGCAGGAAGCGCAAGTCCTCGATGCGCTCGATCGGCGTCCCGATATAGGTATTGCGCCGTAGGTCGCTTGTGCCTGATCGGGGACTAGGTTCTCTCATGTGTGCGGTGCCGTCCACCAACCGGGCTTAGTCACTCCGGGCCGCCACCGCCAGAGTGGGCAGCGAACGCGCACCCTGCCACACTTGGCAGGCACGGCGCGGAGAGTGCGCCTTCTGCCTACCGTACAAGCGATTCCGGCCGATTGGAACGCATCCGAAGCCGATTGGAACGCGCCCTAATTCGTGCAACGACCCATAAAGGAGTTTAATTGATTAGGGCCCATACCCGCGGACGCACCGGCATGAGCGCAGTTGGAAGCGCGGTCGCCGAAAGTTTCCCCCGGCCTGGTCGGCACCGTAACGGTTCTCCCCCGCGCCGTATAGACCTGACGTGTCGATCGCCCTTCCGTCAACCCAGGTGACGGCGTGACACGGTGCGGAGCCAAGTGCGACCCCCGGGGCGCCGGCACGGGCGGCGCCACGTCGGGGATTGCCGGATAGCTCGGCGACGATGATGAAGGCAATGACCTGATCGGCGGCGGCGGCGTGAATTGAGATTGAATGCCCTGGCTATAAGCCGGCTGCAGGGCCAATACGGCGCTGCCCGCCAGCACCACGGACGCGATGGCAAATCGGGTCATGGACGTACTCCTTGGAGGCCCCCGGACACATACCTCCCCAAAACACCTAACAACGAATTCCCGCAACGCCAGCCACGTGCAACCGTGTCGATGCTACGCGACTGGTTCCTCTCATTTAAGTGCAATCCGCATTTAAGCGAAAGGCCCCCGCAGCGAGATCATACTCCCAGCGCCAGCCTGACGAGCATGCGATAGCCCGGACCCAATATGGTCACGAGTACCCCGGTAGCCGCAACAAGTGCGAGCACGAGCCCGGCATAAGGAGCGATCCTGGAAATGAGCTTGTCCCATGCTGGCACCGCTGCGGCGAGCAAATGTGCGCCCGTCAGCGGTGGCAGCGGCAGGAGGTTGATCAGCGCGAACCAGACGCTGAGTTCGCCCGTGACTTCGATGAGCGCAAAGGCGGTCACGGAGGCGGTATCCGGCAACAACGGTAACAGAAACGGGCGCACCACCCGCAGCGCTACGGCACTGAGCAATGTCGCGGCAGCACCGGCCGCAACGACAACGATCACTGCGACGCGACCGAGCCGCAGCCGTACGGGATCGATCGCGATCGGCCTGATCCACCCGACCGAGAACAGCACGCCGGAGGCGGTACCGATGATGTCGAGGTGCGTTACCGGGTTGAAGCTCAGCCGCCCATCATGGCGCGGGCCGTGGTCTCCCATCGCGACCGCCGCGGCGGCGACCGCGAAGCCGTGCACAGCCGCGATGAGCACATAGGCAATGAGGCGCAGCACCAGCTGCTGCAGCGTCAGATCGGTCACGCCGCCACCGCCCGGTTTTTGCGCCCCCACACGGCGCCGCCGCCCTATTTCTTCAAGGTCATTTTGCGCTGTGCATCCTGGTCGGCGGTCAGTTCCTCAGTGCCGGCCACATAGCCGTTGTTGCTGAGGAGAAAAGCCGTCACGTCTGCGTAGGTTTGCGCGGTGAGTTGCCCGGGCCGGTCCGGCGGCATCAACGTGTTGACGTAACCGAACAGCGCCGAGACATCTCCCGAACCCCAGTGCTGGCGGAAATACGAGCCCTTGAGCGGTGCGCCACCGAACTCGCCATTGTCGAGCGTCGAGCCGTGGCAATCCTGGCAGTTCTTCTGATAGATCGACTTGCCGCGCTGCACCTGCTCTTCCGTGAATGTGGGCGGCCGCTGCTCGCGGCTCTGCGCGTTGGCATGCATGATCGCGCCGACTACGATGGCGGCCGGAACGGCAAGGAGAATTATGCAGCGTACGCTTCCGGGGGGGTGATACGTGAACATGAGGGGACTCCAAGACCAATTGCCGTTGGTGGCGATTTTGTCCACAAGGGTAACGCAAGATATATGGCAAATTCGGTTCAGAATCTAAAAGGCTGGTTCATACCTGTTCCATCGGAAATGGAAGGGCAGCAGCACGCGCCGACGAGGTCCGCGCTTGCTTTGGAGCGGCGGTACAGTCAGTTTCTGCACCGGAAATTCGGGAGTTAGCGTAGATCGGAGGATCGAGTTCCGATGAAACGTCGATTGATGGGAGCGTTGGTTACTGCCGCGGTTGCGGTCTTCGCACCTCCAGAGCTTAGTCCGGCAGTTGCGCAGGAAAGCTACCCCAGCAAGCCGATCCGGATCATCGTGCCGGAAGTCGTGGGCTCGGCCGCCGATCTGTTGGGGCGCATCATCGGACAGCAGATCGGCGAAGCCCTCAGCCAGCCGGTGAACTATGAGAACCTCTTTCTCGAGACCGGTATCGAGAAGGGGATAAAATCCGCACCCGACGGCTACACGCTGATTTACGGATCATCCGGCAATCTCGCCCTTCTTCCGCACGTGAAGAAGGTCTCGTTCGATCCCACCAGGGACCTCACACCGGTCGCACGGTTCGTAATTCAGCCGACGCTTCTCGCCAGCAATCCATCGCTGCCGGTGACCACCGTGCAGGATTTGGTTGCCCTGATCAAAGCCAATCCCGACAAGCTTCGGATGTCGACCGCCGGGGCCGGAACGGCCGGGCACTTCGCCGGCGAAATGTTCAACGCCATGGCGGGCATCAAGCCCGCGGTGGTTCACTACAACGGTGGCGGTCCGGCGATCGAGGCGGTCGTCAACAACGATTCCCAATGGACCATGGCGCCGATCGCGGGGCGCATGCCGCACGTGCGCAGCGGCAAGCTGCGGGCGCTCGCCATCGGCGGCACCACCCGCCTGTCCATGTTGCCGGACGTGCCGACCGTCGCGGAATCGGGCTACCCTGGGTTCGATGCGGTGGGCTGGGGCAGCATTTTCGTGCCGAACGGGACGCCGCAGCCGATCATCGACAAGCTCGCTACGACGATTGCAGGTGTCGTCACGCGGCCGGAGGCGAAAAAGCAGTTCGCCGAACAAGGCACTGAGCCCGCCGCCAGCACTCAGGCCGAAATGGCGAAAACACTACGCGATGACTATGCGCGCCTCGGCGCGTTGGCGAAGCGGCTGGGCGTCAGCGTGGAGTGACGGCGGTCGGGCCGTAGGTCATTGACATCTGAACGCAATAATCCCCCTCTGCCGCCATCTCACGATCGCGCGCGCAACATTGCGGTCGCCCCTTCATTCACCTTGAACGTTTCGCCGTCGACCACCACGCCGTAAAACACGGCCGCCTCGTGCACCGACACATAGCCCTGCCGCACGTCTTCGCACACATCCTCCACCGGCCGCTCCAGGGGCGAGCCGTAGCCGCCGCCACCGCCGGAGCGCAGGCGGAAGGCGTCGCCGGCCCTGATCTGCGCGACCAGCACCTTGGCGTTGGGGAATTCAGTCTTCCATTGGGTGCCGAAGCGCAGCGCCACCGCATTGCTCCGGCCGTCGCGGCCGCCGTCAAGGCCCCACGGGCGGCAATGAGCGCGCTCGATCTGGGTGTTGAGTGTTATGTCGGCACGCGCGCGCACCACCCGCTCGACTCCGAGGCCGCCGCGGTGGCGACCGGGGCCTCCGGAATTCGGCACCACGGCATAGCGTTCGACCACAAGTGGGAATTTCGCCTCGACCTGCTCGGTCGGCGCGTTATGGGTATCGCCATCATTGATGCAGACGGTACCGGACACACCGTCTTCCGAGCGCTTTGCTCCCCAGCCGCCGCCCAGCGGACCGAAATTGCCCATGAAGAATTCAGACGTCTTGGGATTGAAACCGTGGAATTGCGCGACCAGGAGATCGGCATGGTGTCCGGCGATGACGCGATCCGGAATGGCCGGCGCCAACGCCTTAAAGATGGTATCCACGATGGTCATCGGGAATGTCATCCACCATCGCATCGGCGCTGGCCGCGTGGCGCTGACGATGCGTCCGGGCGGTACAATTGTCTTAAGGCTGCGGAACGAGCCGTCATTGATTGGATAGTCGGTCGGCGAGGTCAGGCACTTGTAGGCGACCTGGGCGCAGGCATGCCCGGTGGTGATGCCGGAGTTATAAAAGCCCCGCACCTGCCGCGACACCTCGGTGAGGTCGATCGTCATCTCCTCGCCCTTGACCTCGACGCGCACCCTTATGGGGATCGGCTTGCCAACCGAAATGCCGTCGTCGTCCATGAAGGATTCCGCTTCATAGACACCGTCCGGAATCGATCTGGTGCGGGCGCGCGCCGCCGCCTCGGAGCGGTCCATGATGGCCGCGATCGCTGCCGCCACCTGGTCGCGACCGTAACGAGCGGCGAGTTCCAGAAAGCGCCGCTCACCGGTCGTGACCGCCGTCACCTGAGCCCGCAGGTCGCCGAGGGCGCGGGTTGGGATGCGCACGTTCTGGCTGATGATGTCAACCAGGTCTCGGTTGACCTTGCCGCGGTCCTGATACTTCAGAATCGGAATCTGCAGGCCCTCGGAGTAGATGTCGGTGGTCATGCCGCCGAGTGTGCCGCCGATGTCGATCCAGTGCGCCATGCAGCATGAAAACCCGACCAGCACGCTCTTATGGAAGATCGGCAAGGTCAGCGTGACGTGGTTGAGGTGACTGCCGGTGATGTAGGCGTCGTTGGTGACATAGATGTCGCCCGGTTTCATGTTGTCGCGGCCGAAATGACGGATTTTTGCTTTCACGGTCTCCGCCATGCCGCGAATGAACATCGGCAGGCCGATGCCGATCGACACCGTCTCGCCATCCGGCGTGAACAGTCCAACCGTAAAGTCCAATGCCTCGTAGATGATCATGTTGTAGGCGGTGCGCATGAGGTTGGTCTTCATTTCCTCGGTCACCGCGATAACACCACTGCGCACGATCTCGGTGATCACCGGATCGAGGGTGGGCTTTTTCGGGCGCTGCTTTGCGGGCTGCGTGGTTTTTCGCGACACCTTAGTATTTCTCCTCCGGCGTAGGATCGGTCGAGCGACAGCGAGACCTATCTTGGGCAATGCAAGCGGTGCGGTCGTCAATGGGTTTCACTGCCCGTCCCACGATTTGCGATTCTGATATCGAGATTTCCGAATCCATCGACCTCCAGCGTGTCGCCGGGCGTCAGCACTGTCGTTGACGCATGCTCCTCGATCAGCGCAGGCCCTTTGATGCGATTGCTGGCCGTGAGCACTTCGCGCGCGAAGGTGCGCGTCTCGACAAAGCCGTGGCCTTCAAAATAGACCGGCCGCTTGCCGGTGCGTGCTGCTTTGGGCGGTGCCGCGCCGCCGCCGGCGATCTTTTCCAGAACGGGCTTGCGCATGACACCCGCGACCGTCGTGCGCAGGCTGACGATTTCTGCGCGCTCCGCTGGCGCGCTGGTGCCGTAACGCAACAGATGCATGTCGTCGAAGTGGCGCTTGATGGCGGCGCGATCCTGTCGTTCGAACACCCGCATCGGCAGGTCGACCGTGACGGCATGCTCCTGGCCGACATAGCGCATATCGGCGGCACGTTTGACTGTCATCTTTTCGGGCGTCACAGAGGTGCTGGCGATGGCGCGCCTGCCCTCGGTTTCAAGCTGGTCGTAGATCCGTGCAATATCGTCGAACGACGCGTCATCGAGCCGGGTCGGCCAAGTGCGCACGTAGTCATAGCGCAGGTCTGAGTACAACATGCCGAAGGCGGAGAACACTCCCGGCGCATTTGGAATGATGACTCGGCGAATGCCGATCTCGCGGGCGACGGCGACGGCGTGGAGCGGACCGGCGCCCCCATAGGCCACCAGCACGAAAGCGCCGGCGTCAAGTCCGCGCTCGGTCGTCACCGTCTTGACGGCGTAGGACATCGTGGTCGCGGCGATGCGCAAGATACCGTCGGCCGCGGCGGTCAGGCTCATCGTGAGCGGCTTGGCCACATGGGTTTCCAGCGCCATCCGGGCTGCCGCGATATCGAGTTGCATTTCGCCGCCGAGGAAGCGGTCGGCTGCGATCCGCCCGAGAACGAGGTTGGCATCGGTGACGGTCGGCTCCGTGCCGCCGAGGCCGTAGCAGGCCGGCCCCGGCTGGGCGCCGGCGCTTTGCGGACCAACCCGCAAGGCGCCGTCCTCGATCCGGGCGATTGAGCCGCCACCGGTACCGACCTCGGAAATGTCCATCATGGCGATCTGGATCGGCAGGGCCCGCTCATAGCCGCCGATCAGCGCCGCTCCGGTCGTCAGCGGCTCACCCTTATGGATAACGCCGGCCTTGGCGGTGGTGCCACCCATGTCGAACGCGATGGCGTTGTCGAGGGCGAGTGCGTCACACAGCGCCTTGGTGCCGATAACGCCCGCCGCGGGTCCGGATTCCAGCATGCGGACGCAGTGCGATTTCGCCTGCTCAGCCTCATAGAGGCCACCGGTCGACTGCACGACAAGGAATGCACCGTCGAACCCGGCCCGCGTCAAGTGCTCGCTGATTTCGCCCAGATACCGGCGCACCTTCGGACCGATATAAGCATTGGCGACGACGGTCGAGCAGCGCTCAAACTCCCGGTATTCCTGGGACAGTTCGTGGGAGGCCGAGACGAACATTGCGGGATGGTTCGCCTCGAGCAGCGCCTTGGCGCGCGCCTCATGATCGGCATTGCGATAGCAGTTCAGAAACAGAATTGCCGTTGCGTCGACGCCGAGCTTGTCGAGTCGTTGGCCCAGTGCAGCGATCTCGCCTTCATCGAGCGGAATATCGATTCCGCCGTCGGCCAACACGCGTTCGCGCGCCTCGAAGCGCAAGGCGCGCTCCACCAGCGGCACATGCTTCTTGAAAAACAGATTGTAAGCGTCGGGCCTGTTGATACGGCCGATCTCGTAGATATCGCGGAAACCTTCCGTGATGATGAGCGCAGTCTTGGCGCCGGTGCGCTCCAGGATGGTGTTTATCGCCACCGTCGAGCCATGCAGGAAGAGTGTGGCGTCGGCGTACGCGGTACCGGCCTTCTCCACACCGGCCGTGATTCCTTCGACAAGACTATGCGGCGTCGACAGTGCCTTGCCGAGCTTGAGCTTGCCGGTCGTAGCGTCAAACGCCGCCACATCCGTGAAGGTGCCGCCGATATCGGCCGCAAGGCGCAAGTTGGGCCGTCCCGCCGGGGACCGCGATCGATTTGGAGACTTCATCTTATGGGCTGAACTCGATTATCGGCGGGCGCCTCGGATTGTCGCGCCACGTGGCCCTACAACGAATGGGGCAAGCAGGGCAAGATCGCGCTGTACTGGTGTTTATTCGCGCTTCGAGGTCGTGTGCTGGATTTTTGAGCAACAACGTGCCGGCGGTTCACCATCATGCAGAATTGCTATCTCTGATGTTTTGACGGGGTTTGCAGCGCATCAATTGGCCGAATTCTTTCCCGATCGACCGAACTGGGAAAATTCGTGGTACACTGCGGAAAATTGTGGTCGGTCGGGTTGTGACGCATGGTGACGGCTGGTGCCGGGCGCTTCGAATCATGCGAGGGCCGGTCTGCACTGATGAGTTGGCGACGGATGCGCCGGAACCGGCGACATGCTGGGCTTCAACTTGGGCAAATTCAAATTAGCGCGTCCAATTCGGACGATCCGCTCAGGGAGTGAAAAATGATATCCAAAAGGCTTTTGACGACCGTGAGCTTGGTGGGTCTGCTGGCCGGCTTCGCCACCATGAGCGCGAATGCGCAGACTGTTGCGGCGCTGAGCGGCAAGGTGTCTTCTACCGAAGAAGGCCTGATGGAAGGCGTCCTGGTCAGCGCCAAGAAAGAGGGCTCGACCGTAACCACTACCGTAGTGAGCAACGCAAAGGGCGAATTCAGTTTCCCGGCCGACCGGATGGGGCCCGGCCATTACAACATC
>Ga0066903_100000401_pt1 | contig 26495 bp, 19 predicted proteins | sample PanSoiMetaGPlot1_FD_67491 | JGI IMG/M metagenome (GOLD analysis project Ga0066903, IMG submission 67491) | Tropical forest soil microbial communities from Panama analyzed to predict greenhouse gas emissions - Panama Soil - Plot 1 (version 2) | ecosystem: Environmental > Terrestrial > Soil >... | reverse complement strand
TCCGCTGGCTCGTTCGCTTCGCTCACTCGCTATCGCCGGATCGTCGTCCCACATCAGATCGCGGCACAGGAGCAGCGCGACGGGCCGGTTGGCCGACTGCGCGAGCGTCTGCGCTTTCTCGATCCGCCGCGCGACGTGCGAGGGATCGTCGAGGTACGCGAACGGGATCCGCAATGCGCGCAGCAGATCTTCGGTCACGCCGCCGCCCTCGGTCTGCCAGGGATCGCGCTCGCCGAACTCGCCGCGGTAGCTGATCAGCATGAGGAGCGGGATGCGATAGAGCTGCGCGCACGAGACGATGCCGTTGATCGAGGCGAGGAAGCCGTGATTCTGCATCAGCATCGCCGACTTCACGCCGGCGAGGTGTGCACCGGCCGAGATGCCGACCCCTTCCTCTTCCTTGGCGAGGCGCACGAGCGTCATCTCGGGATCGTCTTCCGCCATCCTGATGAGGTGGACGAGCCACGTTTCCGGCAGGGCCGACACGAGGCGGATGCCGCCTGCCTTGAGGGATTCGTAGATGACGCGCGAGCTGGAGACCGAGACCGGCACGCGGGGCACTATATCGCCCTTCGACTCGCTCAGCTCGCTCCGGGCCTCGCAATCCGACACGGCTGTTGATTTTTGAACGTTGAATGTTGATTTTTCAACAGTGCGGTGCTATGGTCGGGGCATGGCGCGATCGAAGCCCAAGTTGTCCCGCCGCGAGCAGGAAGTGATCGACATCGTCTACGCCCGCGGCCACGCCACCGCCGCCGAGGTTCGTGAGGCGATGGACCACCCGCCGACCGACGCGGCCGTGCGCACGACGCTGCGGATCCTCGTGGCCAAGGGCCACCTCCGCATCGTCGAGGATGGACCCCGATACGACTACTGGCCCACTGTACCGGCCGATGCGGCGCGGCGGTCTGAACTGCAGCACGTGCTACGGACGTTTTTCGGCGGCTCCACCGAAAGCGCGCTCGCCACCCTGCTCGACATCCAGCCCGGCGCGCTGACCGACGACACCAGGCGGCGTTTGAAACGTCTGATAGACACGGCCGCGAAGGCCGGCCGCTGAGGCGGCGCCGGAGGCACGATGACGATCGTCCTGATTCTGCTCAAGGCGAGCCTGCTGCTGGCAGCGGCGCTGCTCGGCACGCGTCTGCTGCGGACGGCGCCCGCCGCAACGCGGCACGGGCTCTGGAGCGTCACGTTCGTCGCGCTGCTCGCACTGCCGGCGCTCGACGGCACCATCCCGGCCGTGCAGGTGCCCGTCCCCCGCGCGTGGACCGCCATGGTGCCGGGCTCGTTGTCAGGCCCGACGCCGGTTCTGAAGGCTGCGCCTGGGCCTGAAGACGCGCGGCCGGCGCTGTCTTCGGGCAACGTGCGCGCAGCGCACGAGACGGTCGCCACATCCGTTCCAGCGTCATGGTCTGCGCCAGCGTTCCGGACGCCATCACTCGGCACGGCGGCCCGGCTGGTCTGGCTCGCGGGAGCGCTCGCAGCGGCGGGCGTCCTGCTGCTGTCGCTCGTGCGCGTGCGCCATCTCGCACGCACGGCCGCCGACGTCACGGATCCGGCGTGGCGCGAAGCCGCCGATACGATCGGCGCGCGGCTGGGGATCCGCGGGCCGGCGCGCGTGCTGATCAGCGGCGCCGTGCGCACGCCGATGGCGGGGGGCGTGTGGCGGCCGATGATCTTCCTCCCGCCCGACGCCGCGTCGTGGTCCGGCGAGCGGCGCGACATCGTGCTCGCCCACGAGTTGTCGCACATCGCGCGCCGCGATCCCCTGCGCCACCTCGCCGCGCGTGTCGCGGTCGGGTGCTACTGGTTCCATCCGCTCGCATGGATCGCGGCGAAACACGCGTCGCTCGCGCGGGAGCAGGCCTGCGACGAAAACGTGCTTGCGCTCGGCATCCGTCCGTCGGACTACGCGCGCGTGCTGCTCGATCTCGCGGACACGATGGCGCGGCCCTCGCGCGCCGCCGCGCTGTCCATGGTTGAACGAACGCTGCTGGAGGCACGACTCATGTCCATTCTCGAACACGGCATCCGTCCGTCACGGCTGCGGCGGTCTGTCGTCCCGGCCGTCGCAGCGGCGCTGCTCGCCCTGACACTGGCGGCCGCGCAGCCGGCCGCGCGTGCCACTTCTCTGCAATCGCCGCCGCCGGTGCCGTCGCCGGCTTCGCCGCAGACCTCGCCCTACACGACCTGCATGCTCGACCGCGAAGAGCGCACGGGCTTCAGCGGCTACACGAACACCGACGAACGCGGGGTCATTCGCGAACGCGTGGGCACGAGCAACGGCAGGCTGATCATGCAACAGACCTTCGATGACATGCGCGTCTGCATGATGGCCGACGGAGATGGCACGACCACGAACGATCGCGCGCTGCCGTCGGTATGGGCGGCGCGCGCGCCGTCGGTCGTCATCGAGACCGCCCGCGGCGGAACGCGCACGCGCCTCAGCGTTCTTCGTCACGCCGGCGGCACACAGACGAGATGGCGCGTCGACGACGCCGACCGTCCGTTCGACGCCGCCGGTCAGGCCTGGCGCGACGCGGTGCTGGCCGTGCTCGATCGCGCGTGGGAGATCTCGTCCCTGCGCGGCGAGGCGAGCAGCCTGCACGGCGACATCTCGTCGCTCCGCGGCGAAGAGAGCTCGCTGCGCGGGGAGATCTCGTCGCTGCACGGCGAAATCAGCTCGATGCGAGGCGAGCAGGCGTCCGTCCGGGGAGAAGAGAGCATGCTGCGCGGAGAGATCTCCACAGCTCAGGGAGAGGTGAGCTCCCTGCGCGGCCAGATCGCCTCCGAGCGCGGATCCATCTCCTCGCTCGAGGGATCACGGTACGGCCTGGCCAGCGCCGACCGCGATCGGCTCAACGCGGAGATCAAGGCGCACCAGGACGAGATCGCACGCCTCGAGCGCGACGTGCGCGACTACGACGTCGGCGCAAAGGTCGCGGCCCTCGAAAAGCAAGTCCGCGAGCTGGACGCCAACGGCAAAGTGGCGGCGATCGAGGACCGGATCCGCGCGTTCGACGAAGCCGGCAAGGTCGCCGCGATCGAAAAGCAGATCCAGGCGCTGAACGTCGAGGGCAAGAGCGCCGCGATCGAGAAGCAGATCCAGGCGCTCGACGTCGACCGCCGCTCGCGGCAGATCGAGGACCGGCTCGACGAAGCGGTCCGCCGGCTTCAGCAGGCGCTCGCCGCGATCAAATAGACATGCGCTTCTTGAGCGCCGACGCCTTCCAGAACCACGGGCGTTCCCGCCGCTTGAGATAGTCGGGCATCGTCTTTTTTTTGCGGAGAATCCGGTCGGCCATCTCGCGCGCCTCGGCGGGCCGGCCCGTGGCCGCGAGGAACGACGCGTAGTTGTACTCGGTCTCCGAGAGCGTCGACGTCTCGAGCACGGACCTGAACAGCGCCTCGGCCTGCTCCTTCTGACCGAGCCGGGCCTGCGTGTGCGCGTACAAGCCGGCCGCACGCTGATACGCGTACTTCGGATCGCGCGCGAGCACCTGCTCCAGATCCTTCGCCGCCGCGGCGAAGTCGTCGAGGCCGATCGCGGCCAGGGCGCGGTGATAGATCGGATCGAGCTCGTCGGTACGCCCGATGACCGTGTCGAAGCACGCGCGCGCCTTCGCGTACTGCTTGTCGTCCAGGTAGAGGTCGCCCAGCTCCTCGAAGTTGCCGATCGACGGGTTGTCGAGCACCATCCCCTGAAGGCGCTTGATCCGCTTGCGCCGCGGGAACACCTGATAGGCGCTGCCCAGGAGCCGGGCGTCGGGCAGGACTTCGACCGCCATGTAGACGAGCGCACCCAGCCCGCCGCCCATCAGGATGATCCAGAGCCAGTACGTGTCGGGCCGCCGGCGCACGAAGTGCAGGATCGCCAGCGCCTGAAGAACGATGCCGTACGGGTAGAACAGCCCAAGCATAAGGGTCCCGGGACTATACCGCGTCCGACCCCTTCTACGAATGACGACTTAGTTCCGTCGTTAAGTCAGAAAGGATGACCTTCGCCATTGACTTCGCTACGATGCTACGCGTGGCTGCCCCAGTCGTGTTGATCGTCGACGACAACGTCGACGCCCGCGAGATGTACGCGATCTACCTCGAACACGCCGGTTTCCGTCCGCTCGAAGCGGCGGACGGCGAGGCCGCCCTCGACCTCGCGCGCCTGGCCCAGCCTGCCGTCATCTTGATGGATGCCACCATGCCGCGCATGGACGGCTGGGAAGCGGCCCGCCGCCTCAAGTCGGACGAGGCGACGAAGGCGATCCCGCTGATCATGTTGACCGCCCACGCGTTCGACGAGCACCGCCGCCGCGCCGCCGACGTCGGCGCCGACAGCTTCCTGCCCAAACCGGTGCTGCCCGACGACCTGGCGATCGAGATCCGGAAGGTACTCGCCGAGCCGTAAGGGCGCGGAGGACGCGGAGAACAGGCAAGCCGCGGCAAACACGGGCAGACTATCGCCGGTACGCAGCAGCCTGGATTCCGTACAGCTGCGAGTACGGGCCGCCGGCAGCCATCAGCGCGTCGTGCGTCCCGGACTCGACGACGCGCGCGCCGTCGAGCACGACGATGAGATCGGCCATGCGCACGGTCGAGAAGCGGTGCGAGACGAGAATCGTGAGACGACCGCCCGCGCCGGACTTGCCCTGAGCCCCGTCGAAGGGGCCACGCGCCGACGCGGCGTAGCGTTCGAAGAGACCGTGTTCCGTTTCGGCGTCGAGCGCGGCCGTCGGCTCGTCGAGCACGGTGACGAGCGGCGCGTCGCGCATGAAACCGCGCGCGAGCGCGAGCTTCTGCCACTGGCCGAACGAGACGTCCACGCCGCCCGGCCAGGTCGGACCGAGCTGCGTGGCGAGGCCGGACGGCAGCTTGGCGATCACGTCGCCGGCGCCCGCGCGGCCAACCGCGACGGCTGCCGCCGGACCGTCGTCGACACGCGGCACGTCGCCCACGCCGATCGTCCGCTGCGTCGTGAACTCGAAACGGTAGAAGTCCTGGAACGCGCCCGCGAGACGCGACCGCCATTCGTCGGCGCGGATCCGCGCGAGCGACGTGCCGTCGACAGTGATCGCGCCGGACGAGGGCTCGTAGAGCTTCGCGAGCAGCTTGACGAGCGTCGTCTTGCCGGCGCCGTTCTCGCCTACGATCGCGACGACCGAGCCCGCCGGCAGCGTCAGCGTGACGTCTTCGAGCACGAGACGCGACGTGCCGGGATACGCGAACGACACGTGGTCGAAGCGGATGCCCTGGCGCAGTGTCTCCGGCGCGTGCGCGTCCGCGGACGCGGTCAGCGACGCCGCGTAGTCCTCGAGCCACGCCAGGCGCCGCGAGCCGTCCATCCAGAATCCGCGCAGGAAGCCGAGCTCCCCGACCGTGCCCGACACATATCGCGACAGGCTCGCACCGGCCGCGAGCACGAGCAGCACGGACTCGACGCGCGCGTGCAGTCCCAGCGCGACGAACACGATGGCGCCGACGTAGCCGGCGGCAAAGATCGCCCACGCGAGCGCATGCCATCCCGCGGACACCCGGCGGACCGCGGCAACGGGCGCCGAGCCTCGCTGCCACGCGTCGCGCCGCTGCACGACGAGGCGTTCGCCGATACCCGTGACGCGGACGTCCTTGCCGGGCGCCGCCGTCGTCGCCACCGTGAAGAGATGGCGTGCGAGGCGGTTCGCCTGTGCGGACTGCTCCTGGACTCTGCGCTCGACGGCCGGACGCCACGTGGACGACATGAAGGCCGGAATCGCGAGCACGCCGAGCAGGAGGAGGGCAACGTGGATCGACGCGAGCAGGACCAGCGTCACGGCGAGGCCGAGGATCCACGCGCACGTCGAGAACAGCGACATGTACATGTGGTCCAGTACGAACACCTGGTTGCGGAGCATCGAGAGCCGATCGAGATACTCGGGCCGTTCCTGGTGCGCGATGGTGACGATGGAAGCCTGCAGCGCGGCGACGTGCGACTCGAGCGCGATCGTGACGCGATCGCGGAAGCGCCGCTGCACGCGCATCTGGTAGACGCCGAGCAGCCACATCGCAGCCGACGACAGTCCCATGCCCACGGCCGATGCCACGACCAGGCGGGGCCGGTGGTCGACGATGCCGCGGCCCAGGGCCAGGAGCCAGAGCGCGATCAGTGCGCCGGGCAGCACCGAGATCTGCGACAGCACGAACGCCGTGATCATCAGGCGGGGTTCGTGGCGGTAGCCCAGCCGGCACAGCCGCCACATCGACGACAGGGCGGGCGGCAGATCAGCTGAGGACGTCATACGTCTTGCCTTCTTCCTCGGGCTCCGCGAACCGCTGCGCCTGCAGATCGAACATCCTCCTGTAGCGTCCGTCGAGCGCCATCAGCTCGTCGTGCGTACCGAGCTCGATCGCGCGTCCCTGTTCCAGCACGCAGATGCGATCGGCGAGGCGGACGGTCGAAAACCGGTGCGAGATCAAGATGATCGTCCGTCCGCGCGTCGCGGCGAGGACGCGCTCGAAGATCTCCATCTCGCCGCGGACGTCGAGCTGCGCGGTCGGCTCGTCGAGCAGGACGAGCCCGGCGCCCTGCTGCACGGCGCTCAGCGCGCGCGCGAGCGCGACGCGCTGCCACTGCCCGCCCGACAGATCGATGCCGCCGGTGTAGCCGCGGCCGAGCACGGTGTCGAGCGGCGCGAGGTCCGCGGCGCCCGCGGCCGTCAGCGCGCCACGGATCACTTCGTCCGGCGCACCCGACGGCGCGACGTTGTCGCGAAGCGGCAGCTCGAACCGCGTGAAGTCCTGGAACACGGCTGTGATCCGCGACCGCCACGCCTCGATCGACAGGTCGCGCAGATCCACGCCGTCCACCTCGATGCCGCCGTCCTGCGGGTCGTAGAAGCGGCAGAGGAGCTTCGCGAGCGTCGTCTTGCCGGCGCCGTTGCTGCCGACGATCGCGAGCGAGGTGCCCGCGGGGATCGTCAGGTCGAACCGCTCGAGCACGGGCGCCCCGCCGGATGGGTACGCGAACGTCACGTTGCGAAAGCGGACCTCCGCAGCTGGAATCCCGTCGGCCCGGCGCGAGCCGGACGGCAGGGCGCCGAGCGGCGCCATCGCGCTCTCGAGCCTCAGGACGGCGCCGACGGGCGCCGCGGCCCCGTCGAGCGCCCAGTTCAGCTCGCCGAACGCGATGAGCGACGTGCCGACGGCGATCTGCGAGAAGGCGACGAGCCGCGCGAGGCTGAGCGTGCCGGCGAGCGCGTCGTGCGCCATCGACCAGAACACGAGGACGTTGGCGCCGCAGAGGATGAGCACCGTCAGCAGCATCGGCTTCTCACGGAGGCGTGTCGCCTCGTACTGGAGCCTGTGCAGGACGGTACGGTTCGCCGTGAAGCGGCCGATCGCCCAGTCGGCGAGCCCGAACAGGCGCAGCTCTTTGGCCGGCGCGGGATCGACGGCGAGCCGGAACGCATACTCGGCGTCGCGCTGTGCGGCGCGGACCTCGGGCGTGTTGCGGTCCTTCCAGACCGCGCTCTCGCGCAGCAGCCAGTGCGTGCTGCCCCACGCGCCCCCGAGCACGAGCGGCGTCCACCAGTTGTAGGCGAAAAGTGCCAGTGCGGACGCGATGCCGCCGATGAGCCCGAACAGGCCGCCCGCGATGAAGTCGAGCGCAATGTTCAGGGGCGGACCCGTCATGCCCATGTCGAAGTTCTGCGCGACCGTGAGGTCCGATGCGAGCGCGGGGTCCTCGAGGTGCCGCATGCCGGGCGGACGGATGCACGCCAGCGTCAGCCGTTCGTAGAGCCACGACGCCATGCGGTCGCCCAGGTTCGCGCTGATGGCCACCTGGATCGGCGGGAGCACCTGCAGCAGCACGAAGGCCGCCGCGGTGATCGCGAGCGGGACGCCGAGCGGCGCGCCGCGCGTCACGGCCGCGACGAGCACGCCCATCGCGACCCCGAACGCCGGGCCGAGGAGCCCGCGCGCGACGAGCACGCTCCACCACGCCGCCGCCAGCACCGGGTCGGCTTTCGGCATCGTCGCGAAGAACTTCCACTCGTTGCGGTCGGTGAGGCGCATGCGCTTCCAGCTTCCAGCTTCCAGCTTCCAGCTTCCGGCTGTGGCAGTATATCGACCAAATGCTACGTATCCTTGGGCTTCTCTCCGTGACGCTGACCGTGCTGGCGCACCCGCCGACGCAATCACCGAACTTCGAACGAGTTCCGGACGGTGTGCGCGTGCAGACGCCGAACGGTGTTTTGTCGCTTCACGTCAAGACCGACGCGATCGTTCGCGTCACGTTCGCGAAGACGGCCGACTTCCGCGGCGACGATATGGTCGTGGTCGGGTCCAAAGACGCGGCGCCGACGTGGTCGATCTCGTCCACGGCGGCCACGGTCACGCTGAAGACGGCGAAGCTCCGGGTGAACGTCTCGCGCGCGGACGGCGCCGTCACGTTCGCCGACGCCGCGGGGCGGACGATTCTCGCCGAGGCGACGGGCGGACACACGTTCACGCCGGCCGAGGTCCAGGGCGAACGGACGTCGCACGTGCGGCAGGTCTGGAAGGCGAATGACGGCGAGTCGCTCTACGGCCTGGGGCAGCGACAAGAAGGCAAACTGAACATCAAGGGCTACGACTTCGATCTCTGGCAGCGCAACACGGTCGTCGAAGTGCCGATGTTGGTCTCGAGCCGCGGCTACGGCATCCTGTGGGACAACACCGCGCCGTCGAAGTTCGGCGACATCGCGCCGTTCGAGACGATCCCGGCGGACGCGCTGGTGGACGTCAAGGCGCAATCCCCCGCCGTCCGCGGCTTCGAAGGCACGATCGTCGCGCCGGCGACGGGCGACTTCCAGTTCCAGGTGTACTCGAACGGCTCGACGCAGCTGTGGCTGAACGGCGTGCTGCAGATCGATCACTACAAGCAGAACTGGGCGACCGAGTACGACCAGTTCAAGGTGCGCCTCGAGGCCGGTCAGCGCTATCCGATCAAAGTGACCAACGCGGAGGGAACGACCCTCGAGCTCCGCTGGAAGCGGCCGGTGCCCGACCAGACGTCCATGTGGTCCGAGGTGGGCGACGGCATCGACTACTACTTCATGTACGGCCCGGAGCTCGATCAAGTGATCGCCGGGTATCGCGCGTTGACCGGGCAGGCGACGCTGCTGCCTGCGTGGGCGTACGGGTTCTGGCAGTCGAAGAACAAGTACAACACGCAGGACGAAGTGGTGAAGACCGTGGCGGAATTCCGCCGCCGGCAGATCCCGCTCGACACGATCGTCCAGGACTGGCAGTACTGGCCCCCGGATCGGTGGGGCGATCACGAGTTCGAGGCATCGCGCTATCCGGATCCCGACGCGATGATCAAGGCGATCCACGACCAGCACGCGCGCTTCATGATCTCGGTGTGGGGCAAGTTCTATCCGACGACGGCCAACTTCAAGGAGATGGACGCGATCGGCGCGCTCTATCCGACCACCGCGAAGGACAAGACGAAGGACTGGCTGAACCGCGAGTACTCGTTCTACGACACGTTCAACGCGCCGGCGCGGAAGCTGTTCTGGGACCAGGTGAATCGCGCGCTGTTCCGCCGCGGCGTGGACGCGTGGTGGATGGACGCGACCGAGCCGGATCTCGTGCAGCCGTCGCCGCCGACGCTCGAGTCGACGAAGCGGTTCATCGATCGCACGGCGATCGGCACGGCGTCCCGGGTGATGAGCGCATACCCTCTGATGAACAGCAAGGCCGTGTACGACGGTCAGCGCGGCACGGCGCCGGATCAGCGCGTCTTCATCCTCACGCGGTCGGGCTTTGCCGGCATCCAGCGCTACGCGACGGTCACGTGGTCGGGCGACATCACGTCGACGTTCCAGACGCTGCGGAAGCAGATCACCGCGGGCCTCGGCTTCTCGATCGCCGGCACGCCGTACTGGACGAATGACACCGGCGGCTACACGATGAGCCGGCGCCTCGGACAGGCGAAGGACGGCGACGCGCTCGACGAGTGGCAGGAGCTGAACGCGCGGTGGTTCCAGTTCAGCACGTTCTCGCCGATCCTGCGCGTGCACGGCACCGATCGTTCACGCGAGCCGTGGAACATCGGCAGCGAGCAGTCGCCCGTGTACCAGACGCTGCTGACCTTCGACCGGCTCCGCTACGCGCTCTTCCCCTACATCTATTCCGTCGCCGGGGCCGTCACGCAGGACGGATCGACGATGATGCGTCCGCTCGTCATGGACTTCCGCACGGATGCGAAGGCGCGCGACATTGCCGATCAGTTCATGTTCGGGCCGGCGTTCCTGGTCAATCCGGTGACCGAGTACAAGGCGCGCACGCGATCCGTGTATCTGCCGGCGGGCCCTGACTGGTACGACTTCTGGACAGGCAAGCGTTCGGCCGGCGGCCAGACCATCACCGCGGACGCGCCGTTCGATCGGCTGCCGATCTTCCTGCGCGCGGGGTCGATCGTGCCGGTCGGGCCGGAACAGCAATACACCGGCGAGACGCCGAACCCGCCGATCACGCTGTATGTCTACGCGGGCGCCAACGGGCGGTTCTCGCTGTACGAAGACGACGGCCGCAGCTACGGCTACGAGCGCGGCGAGTTCGCGCGCATCCCGATCGAGTGGAACGACGCGTCGCGGACGCTGACGATCGGCGCGCGCGCCGGCAGCTATCCGGGTATGCCGGCTTCGCGGACCTTCACCGTCGTCCTCGTGACAGCCCAGTCGCCGGTCGGCTACGGCGCGACGGCGAACAATCCGATCACGTATACGGGGGCGTCGGTCAGCACCCGGCTGCGCTGAGGCCGAGATCGAGGGAATGGCGACGCTGCATCTGATCTCCGGCCTCCCATGCTCCGGCAAGACGACCTACGCCACGAGCTTGCGTGCGGATCTCGATGCCGCGTTGTTCTCGTTGGATCGGTGGCTGATCACGGCGTTCGGTCGCTATGAGATCGCCTCGGTTGGTCATGAGGAACATACCCGCCGCGTACTCGCTTGCCGGGAGCTCATTTGGAGCTCGGCTTCGGAACTGCTCCAGCGGTCCGTGGACGTCATCCTCGATGACGGCTTCTTCCTCCGGCATCACCGGGCCCGGCACGTCTCACTCGCGGCGGCGGTTGGTGCAAAGGCGAGAATCCACTACATCAACACGCCCGCTTCGATCATCCAGAAGCGCCTGGACGTACGAAACGCGACCCTCCCGCCGTTCAACTTCTACATCGACTTGGCGACACTCGTTGGTTTTGGTTCGTTGTTCGAGATACCCACCTCTGAGGAGGGTGCCGACGTGGTCGTCGTCACGGATGCAGGAAACCGGAGGATAAGCATTCAGTGAGGGAAACTCAGACACTACGGCAGCGCAGAAGAGCGCTCGCGCTTTGAAATCGGAGGACACCTGGCGACACAGGACTGGCCACCGTGGTGGGCGTGGGAACTGGAATTGAGCGCGCATGTGTTCAAGCGCATGGAGGATCGCGTTTTCGATGAGGTCGACCTCCGTCGAATGCTCGAGTATGCGAGCCGTTGCCGCGCTGACATTCTGGACGGCCGATTCGTCATCGAAGCCCGGCACGCAGCCAGGCCGTGGGAGGTCATCGTGGAGCCAGACGAACTCCGACAGATCCTCGTCGTGATTACGGCGTATCCTGTGGACTGACCATGAAAGACGCGTACCTCGAGGTCACGTTTCGACGCGGGCGGCCAATTGCCGCGTACTACTACCTTCCGCGCGCATCCGGGCAGAAGGGCGCGCGCACGCGTCGAGTAGAGCCCGGTTTGATCATCGATTTCGCTGCGGAGGGCCAGCCCATCGGCATCGAGATCACTGCCCCGGCGAAGCTCTCTCTTGCCGTCCTCAATGCGGTTCTGAGAGAGCTAGGGCAGGCGCCGGCGACCGAGGCGGATCTGGCGCCCGTCCTGGCGGCGTGAGGCCACGCGCGTCTACGAAAGGCAGCCTCTCGCCAGTTCCTGGGCTTCTGGCCGGGCTGATCCTGACGTTACTCGCGGTCGTCGCCTACTCGTGGTACATCGGCGCGCGCATCGCCAACCTGCGCGCGGTGCAGACCGAGCTCACCGACCGCAACCGCCGCGACTCGCTGCAGCTCCTCCGCATCCAGAACGATCTCAACTCGCTCGCGCTCGCGATGCGCGACATGCTCGACCCCGAGGAGCACTACAGGCTCACGGCCTGGTCCGCGCAGTTCCAGCGCATCCGGACGGATCTCGAAGACGCGCTGACACGCGAGCAGGAAGCCGCCGTCGCGCGCCGCACGCCGGAGCAGCGGCAGTACCTGGACGACTCACTCGCGCAGTTCTGGGCGGCGTCGGACCGGATCTTCGACCTGGCGGCGAACGGCCATGAAGACGAAGCGCGCGCCGAGATCCGGCTGTCGCTCCAGGCGCGGCAGGCGGCGCTGAGCACAACCGTCGCGCGGCTCCTCGTGCAGAACAACGAAGCCGAGGAACAGACGGCGCAGGACGTCCAGAACATCTACGTCGCCGTGCAGCGGCGGGTCTACCTGTTCCTCGCCGCCACGCTCGTCGTCATTGCGGCCACCGGGCTGTATCTGATGCGCTCGAACCGGCGGCTGTTCGCGCGCCTCGCCGCGCTCGGCGACGAGCGCCGCGAGCTGGCCCAGCAGATCATCACGGCGCGTGAAGGCACGCTCCAGGAGATCTCGCGCGAGCTGCACGACGAATTCGGCCAGCTGCTGACCGCGATGGGGACGATGCTGGCGCGCGCGGGGCGGAGGATGCCGCCGGATTCGCCGCAGGCGGCTGAACTGCGCGAGATCGCCGGCGTGGCGCAGACGGCGCTCGACCGCGTCCGCGGCCTCTCGCAGACGCTGCACCCGTCGCTGCTCGACGACCTGGGCCTCGACGGCACGGTGGAGTGGTATCTTTCGACAGTGGAGCGCCAGTTCGGCATGGACGTGACGTACGAACGCACGGGCACGCCTGCCGCGCTCGATCAGATGACGACCGTCCACGTCTACCGGGTGCTGCAGGAAGCGATCAACAACGTGGCGCGCCACGCCGGCACGCGCGAGGCGTGGGTGCGGCTGCACCACGACGCGTCGGGCCTGCGGCTGGAAGTCGAGGATCACGGACGCGGCGTCAAGCCCGAAGGACGGCGCGGGCTGGGCCTGATCACGATGCGCGAGCGCGCGGATCTCGTGGGCGGCACGATCGAGTTCGCGCAGCCGGCCGGCGGCGGCACGCTCGTCCGCTTCACCGTCCCGGCGCGCAGCGGAGCGGCGGCGTGAACGTCAAGAAGATCACGGTCCTCCTTGCCGACGACCACGCCATCGTCCGCCGCGGGTTCCGGCGGCTGCTCGAGGACGACCCCGACATCACCGTCGTCGGCGAGGCGAGCGACGGCGACGAGGCGATCCAGCTCACGGCCGACCTGAAACCGCGCGTCGTCGTCATGGACGCGGCCATGCCGAAGACGAACGGCCTCGCGGCGACGGCGACGATTGCCGACAGATGGCCGAGCGTCGCCGTGCTGATGCTCAGCATGCACTCGGAGCAGACGCTCGTACGGCAGGCGTTGGCGGCGGGCGCCAGGGGCTACGTGCTGAAGAACGCCATGGACCTCGATCTGGCAGCAGCCGTGAAGCGCGTCGCGGCGGGCGAGACCGTCATCGATCCCGCAGTCGACGTCGCGCCGTCGCCCGGCGAGAAGAATCGTTTGACGCCGCGTGAGATGGAGGTCCTGCAGCTCATCTGCAAGGGCCTCTCGAACAAGGAAATCGGCGTGCAGCTCAAAGTCAGCGCCAACACGGTGGCGGTGCACCGCGCGAGCATCATGAACACGTTCGGCGTTCACAAGACGGCCGAACTCGTGATGTACGCGCTGCAGAACGGGCTCGTGAGCCCGCTGTGAACCGCCGCGACTTCCTCACGCAGTCGGCTGGCGCGCTCGCCCTGGCGGCGTTTCCCTCGGTGGGACGCGCACAGCCGTCGCCCGCCTTCCGCTTCACCGACGTCACGACCGCGGCCGGACTCCGGTTCGTGCACAACAGCGGCGCGTACGGCGGCAAGCTCCTGCCCGAAACGCTCGGCGCCGGCTGCGCATTCCTCGACTACGACAACGACGGCTGGCAGGACATCCTGCTGGTCAACGGCATGGACTGGCCCGGCCACGCGAAGCAGCGGTCCACGCTGAAGCTGTACAGGAACAACCGCAACGGCACGTTCACCGACGTCACGAAGGCCGCGGGGCTCGACGTCGAGATGTACGGCATGGGCGTCGCGGCGGCCGACTTCGACAACGACGGCTTCACCGACATCTTCATCACGTGCGTCGGGCAGAACCGGCTGTTCAGGAACACCGGCAAGGGCACGTTCGTGGACGTGACGAAGTCGAGCGGGCTCGGCGACCGGATGGGGTTCAGCACGTCGGCCGTCTGGGTCGATTTCGACCGCGACGGGCGGCTCGATCTGTTCGTCTGCAACTACGTCCGCTGGAGCGCCGAGCACGACTTCTTCTGCAGCGTCGACGGCACACGCAAGGCCTACTGCACGCCCGAGGCGTTTCACGGCGACACGTGCTGGCTGTTCAAGAACCGCGGCAACGGCACGTTCCAGGACGTCACCGAGACGTGCGGCATCTTCGACACGAGCTCGAAGTCGCTCGGGGTGGCGATGATCGACGCCGACGGCTGGCCGGATCTCTTCGTCGCCAACGACACGCAGCCCAACAAGCTGTATCGCAACCAGCGGAACGGGACGTTCAAGGAAGTCGCGGTCGACGCGGGCGTGGCGTTCAGCACCGATGGCAAGGCGCGCGCGGGGATGGGCGTCGACGTCGCGGACTTCGACGGCAGCGGGCGCGCCGGCGTCGCGGTCACCAACTTCGACAACGAGATGATCGGACTCTATCGCCCGCTGGAGAAGGGGCGCTACGAAGACATCGCCGTCCGCGCGGGTATCGGTGCGGTCTCGCGCAACACGCTCGGCTTCGGTTGCGCGTTCGCCGACATCGATCTCGACGGCGCGCTCGATCTGCTCGTCGCCAACGGGCACATCGACGAGACGGTGCGCCAGATTCAGGGACACGCCGGCTACGCGCAGCCGGCGCAGCTCTTCCTCAACCAGGGCAACGGGACGTTCCGCGACGTCGCGGCGTCGGCCGGCGGCGGCTTCGCCACGCCGCGCATCGGCCGCGGCCTCGCGGTCGGCGACTTCGATCGCGACGGCGATCTCGACGTGCTGCTGACGACGAACAACGGCCCGGCGGCGCTCTTTCGCACCGACCACTCCGGCGGCCGCCGCTCGCTCCGCTTCAAGCTGACCGGCACGACGTCGAACCGCGACGCGATCGGCGCCACCGTCCGCCTCTACCACGGCGGCACGTCACAGTCGCGGCTGGTGAAGAGCGGGTCGAGCTATCTCTCGCAATCCGAACTCCCCGTCACCTTCGGCGTCGGGGCCCGCGACGTCGTCGAGCGCGTCGTCATCAGCTGGCCGAGCGGCGCGACGCAGGAGTTCAAGAACGTGGCGACCGGCAAGGAGTACGGCTGCGTCGAAGGCGGCCAGCTCGCGCCGCTGCCGCGCTGACCCAAACCGGGGTCAGACTGGGGTCAGACTAGGGTCAGACCAGGGTCAGACTAGGGTCAGACCACCTTCGCCGACTTGCGCGATCGCAAAAGCTGCGCGGTTGACGAGTCGCGGGGGTGTCAGTTATTGCGCGATCCGGACGCGCGCGAAGCCGACGGCGAACGTGTTGGCGGGCTTGCCGGCCATCAGCGCGTTCCAGTCGGCCGGCTGCTCGAAGCCGGTGTAGAACACGCTGTAGGTGCCATCGACTTCGGGCACGAGGCCGAGCGGCGTGCGCACTTCGGGCGACCACTTCCCTTTCGATCGCTGGATGACGACGGACTGCCCGGCCGACCAGTCGGTGCCGTTCTTCGACCAGCTGAAGCCGATCGCATCCGGATCCCTCGTCGCGTCGTAGACCGCGGCGAACGATCCGTCGCGCAGCCTCTCGACGATCGGGTTCTCGATGAACGTCGGTTCGATGGGCAGCTCGGGTCCCTGCCGCCGCGTCCACGGACCGCCGATCGCGGAGGCGGACGCGAGACCGACGCGCCAGTGCTGGATGGGGACCGACTCGGTGTTGGCGCTGCCGTAGAGCGCGAGCCAGCGAGCACCCACCTTGTAGGGGAAGAACGAGTCCGTGCCCTGCAGCCCTTCCCACGGCTGCGAGTCCGCGCCGGGCTGCATCACGATCGCGACGTCGCGATACGGCCCGCCGACGCCGTCGATGCCCTTCGTCTGCGACGCCGCGCGCCAGATGCGTCCCTTCTCGTTCATCCGGAACTGCTGCGGCGTGTTGGGCTCGGCGTGATACGCCACGTAGAACAGATTCCAGCGCCCCTCGCGGTCGTCGTAGACGGGCAAGGGCGACCAGAACGACGCGCGCGGATCCTGGCCGGCGAATTCGCCGGACGATTCGAACAGCGTGGACACGCGCGTCCAGTGCAGCCGGTCGTCGCTGCGCCAGTGCGCAAGCCGCATCTTCACCCAGATCGGATCCCCGATCATCTCCGACGTGAACAGGTGGTAGGTGTCGCGCACCCTGACGACGCGGCCGCCTTCGAAGCCGTATTTGTTACCTTTCGCACCCGCCGTCCGCGTGGTAATCACCGGCGTCGGATGCTGCTCGATCAGAACGAGCTTCGGCGCAGGCGCCGCCGCACTACTCGACAGCACGGCCACTGCCGCGACTACACACATCCGCTGAATCATGAGTGCCCTATGATATCGTGCTCGCGCCAGCGCGAACGGAGGCTGCGATGAAACCTGCCGTCACGGCTGGCTTCCTTGCGCTGACCTGCGCGATCAGCGTAGCGACCGCGTGCGGGGGCCGCGCGGCGCCTCCGTCGGGACCGTCGACGTCCGCGCCACAAATTGGCGGTAGCTACAGCGGACCTACGGCGGACACGAGCACTACGCCATCGCAGCAGGTGTCCACGTGGACCATCAAGTTCACACGTGCGGGTGACACCAGCGCGCGGTTCAGAAGCTGCACGGGGACCTTCACCATCCAGCAGACCGGTTCCAGCTTTACGGGCTCGTTCACCCAGGGAGGATCGTGCGCCGCGGTGAGCGGTGAGGTGGCCGCCGGCACGGTGCGCTCCGACGGCGCGGTCACATTTTCCCTGATGGGGCCTGCGTCCGATGCGCTGTCGTGGACCGGTTTCTCGCAGTGCGCGGTCGCGGTATCCGGCACCATGGACTTCACCGGCACCATCAACGGCGCCCTTCTGGATGCTTCGTTCGCGCACGACGCTCTCATCCAGTGTCCGAACGAAGGCGCCGTGTCGCTCAACGTCCGCATACGCGGCAATCGCTGACGGGCCGGCGCCAAACTGGGGTCAGACTAGGGTCAGACCACCTTCGCCGGATGTCGCTGATTCAGACCGTCGCACCGGTGCCGGAGATCGATCTGCGCGATCGAAGAATCCGCGTACCGTGGACTTCTTCGCACGGCACCGGCCGGTTGCGAAGCAGCGGCACTGTATGTCCGCGTGGTCCGTGTCATCCGTGGCCTGATCTTCTCCGCGCCTCGGCGCCCCTCCGCGAGAGTACGTGCGTGACTGGCGCCGCAAGTCAGGTACGCCGGCGCAGGTCAGGGACGCGATCGTCGTTCGGATCCGCCCAGCGATCGTTCGGGACGAGCGGCGTCCACCCGGGACGGCCGGGATCCTGATCGTAGGGATACGGGCCCAGCTCCTTATACAGCGCGGCGTACTGCGCGAGCTTCGCGCGATCCAGCGTCACACCGAGACCCGGACCCTTCGGCACCGCGATCGCGCCGTCCACGTACGGCAGCTTGCCGCCGGCGATGATGTCGTCGAGCAGATGGTGATAGTGCGCATCCGCGGCGAACGTCAGGTTCGGCAGCACCGCCCCCAGATGCAGCATCGTCGCCAACTGAATGCCGAGCTCTCCGGACGAGTGCACGGCGACGCCGAGCTGGAAGGTCTCGCAGACGCCCGCCGCCTTCACGCACGCGCGGATGCCGCCCCAGAACGTCGTGTCGAGCAGGATCACGTCGACGGCGGTGTCGAGCACGTTCGCCGACAGCTGCTCGAAATTGACGACGACGGTGTTGGTGGCGAGCGGCATGCGGACCTTTTCGCGCACGCGACGCATGCCGTGGAGGCCGAAGACCGGATCCTCGAGGTAGTCGTTGTCGAGATCCTCGATCGCCTGACCAAAGCGGATCGCCTGCTCGGCCGACCACACGGCGTTGGGATCGAAGCGGACGCGGTCGCCAGGCACGGCCGCGGCGAGCGCGCGGTAGCACTCGAGCTCGTAGTCGGGATGGAAGACGCCGCCCTTGAGCTTGTGCGACGTGAACCCGTACCGCTGCTTCAGCGCCTTCGCGCCGGCGACGAGCTGCTCCGCCGTCCGCACCTCGCCGCCCTTCTCGCCGGCATACCTGAAGAAGAGATACGACGCGAACGGGACGCGGTCGCGAAGCGGACCGCCGAGGATGTCGCAGACCGGCACGCCCCACGCCTGGCCCAGCACGTCGAGACACGCGAACTCGATCGCCGCCACGAGCTGCGTCCGGTTGTTGTAGAGCGATGCCGTGGGGTTCGCGAGCAGGAAGCGCATCTCCTCGAGCCGCGCGGGATCGCGGCCGACGAGATACGTGTTCAGCGCGAGAATCGCGGACTCCGCGGCCTCGCCGCCGCCGCCCATCTCGCCGAGGCCGACGAGGCCGGTGTCGGTTTCGAGCTCGATGATGGTGCGGACGAACCGGCCCCAGTGGCAGCCGTTGGCATGCCGCAGCGGCGCCTCGAGTGGAACGGTGACGGAGGTCGCGCGGATGTTGCTGATGCGCATAGTGTCGGTGCTAAAGGTGCTAAAGGTGCTAGGGGCGCTAAAGGTGCGGTGCTACAGGTGCTGTGGTGCTAAAGGTGCTGTGGTGCTAAACGTGCTGTGGTGCTGAAAGGTGCAATGCGACACGCACATTCACCACCGGTAGCAACCTCCAGCACCCAGCACCCTTAGCACCCTTAGCCACCTTTAGCACCATTAGCACCGACGCCCGGTCTCACCTCGACGTAGTCGAGCGCCGCCGTTTCCTGCGCGTCGGGCATGCCTTCGATCGTGATCTCGTCGCCAGGCTTCAGTGCCACTCCGGTGACGACGAAACGGCTCGACGAGGATCCGTCGATCTTGCGCGTCGGGATGCGATCGTTCGCGGTCCACTCGGCGACGACCTTGTCGCCCACGCGTACACGGTACTTCGCGGCGCCGGTGTTGACGTCGAAGTACTGCACGACGATGTCGTGCGTCGCCGGCGCGCCTGTGTACTTGAACGTCGCCGTGCAGGACTGCACGGGACACTCGACGGCGCCGCTCCCGGACGCCGTCTCCCATGGCGTGACCGTCGCGAGCTGGTAGCCCTTCAACCGCATCGCTTCAGCCTCGATACGGCCCGGATACGCGTCGACACGATTCGCGGCGTCCGAAATCCCGGACTCGTGATGGAACCAGCGCGTCACGGCGTCGCGCCAGACGATCGCCTGCCCCGCCTGATAGTCGAGCTGCTTCAACACCGCCTGGTAACGCTCGTCGTCGATCAGGCCGCGCAGCGCGCGCCAGTCGTCGACCCATGTCGCGACGGCGGCCGCGCCCTCGTAGTGCGAGTCGTAGATGAACTGGATGACGGTCTTGCCCGACTTCAGCGTCTGCGTGTACGGCACGTGGTGCATGAAGAGCAGCAGATCGTCGGGCGTGCGATCGACGCTCTCGTAGAGATCGCGGACGGCCGGCGGATACTGCCCGACGAACCCCGTGCCGGTCGCGACCGAGCGGTCCATGCCGACACCCTGCTTGTCGGCGCGGTGCCACTGGCCCCAGCCGTTCTCTTCCGACGCCTCGACGGCGACGCCGTAGTGGTTACCGACGATGTCGGTGAGCGTCTGGAGACCGAGCGGACCCGTGTAGTTCTCGAACGTGCGCCACGAGGTCAGCAGCAGGTTCGCAAGTGTCTTCGTCACCTGCGGATCGGTGCCGAACGTCTGGTTCGTCCACTCCGCCGCGATCGCCGCCGGTGTGAGGTCAGGGTTCCACGCGAGCCGGCCGAACGCGTACAGATTGGCCTGCGACAGGTGATTGTTCGTCCAGTTGTCGGCGTCGCCCACGTTCGCCACGCCGACGAACCCGCCGAGCGGACGATTGAACACGCGGCCCGCGACGATCGCCTTCACGGGCGCCGCCTGGTCCTTCACGCGCATGTCGAAGTCGAGCGCCTCTTTCCACATCGGCGCGAGGAACACGTGGTGCCGCGCCTGACCGAAGTATTCCTGCGTGATCTGCAGCTCGATCGCTTCGTTGGTCTTCTCGAGGCCGGCGAAGAGCGGCGACGCCGGCTCGCGTACCTGGAAGTCGATCGGGCCGTGCTTGATCTGAATGACGACGTTGTCGTCGAACGTGCCGTCGAGCGGATGGAAGTTGTCGTAGGCGGCGCGCGCACGGTCGTTCTTCAGGTTGCGCCAGTCCATGTGGTGGTCGTAGACGAAGCCGCGATAAAAGAGGACGCCGCCGTGGGGCTTGAGCGCCCGCGCCACCACGTTCGCGGCGTCGGCGTGCGTCCGTCCGTACGTGGACGGCCCGACGCGTCCCTCGGAATCGGCCTTCAGCACGAACCCCGCGAAGTCGGGGATCGCCGCGTAGAGCGCGTCGGTACGGGCCTTCCACCACGCCGCGACGTCCGGATCGAGCGGGTCGTACGTCTTCAGCTTGCCGATCGACTGCGGGCTGCCGAAGTCGATCGCGATGGCGACGCGGACGCCCCAGGGCCGCATCGCGTCGGCCACGCGCGCGATCTGCGGCACGAAGTCGCGCGAGATCACGAGCGGGTTGGCGTTGACGCTGCTGATCGCAACCGCGTCGATGCCGAGGGACGCCAGCAGGCGGCCGTACTCGCCGGCCTTCGTGAGGTCGTCGCGCACCTTGCCGCCGGCCCAGAACACGGATCGGCCGCCGTAGCCGCGCTCGATCGAGCCGTCGAGGTTGTCCCACTGGTTCACCCAGCGGATCGGCGCGTAGGGCACTTCGCGATCGTCGAGGGCGTCGAGCAGCTCGCCGGCCGACAGCTTCCGCAGCCAGGCGAACGCGCCGTAGAGCGCGCCGCGCGCGTCGCCGCCGGCGATGACGGTGAAGGAGGTGTTCCCCTGATGCACGGTGCGCAGCCAGAACGCGTCCGGCGGCAAGTCGGCCGACGGCGCCAGCGCCGGCGCCGCGGTCTTGATCGCGGCCAGCGTGCCGACCACCACCGCTCCGCTCGGTGGCAGCGCGGTCGCCGGCTCCAGCGGCCGTCCCAGCATGCCCTGCACGCCCTTCTTCAGCTCGTCTTCCGCGCGCTGCAGTGTGACGTCGTTGCCCAGCCGGTAGATGGCCCGAGGCACCTCCGCGCCCGCCCGCGCCGCGGCGTCGGGCGGCAGCGCCGCATAGCGCAGCCACGCCGCATGGCCGTTCTCAGCGCGAGCTGACGTGGCTACGAGCAGCGCGGCGAACATCCAGCACCAGAGTCGCTTCGTCATCAATCCTCTTTCGACCAGCTGCCAGCTGCCGGCTTCCAGCTCCCCGCTTCCGGCTGCTGAGACGGGCGGACGGCAGCGGCACAAAGATCACGAAGGTCACAAAGTTCACGAAGAAACCTAGATAGGTCTTCTTGGTGGTCTTTCTGACCTTTGTGGCCTTTGTGGCCGCTACCGTCGGTACGTCTCAGTCGCTCACTACTCAGCCTTGCCGCGCCCCTCGACGATCGTCACGTAGCGGTCGATCGGGAGTTCGGTGATCCGCTCGACGCGGCCGCTCGGCTGCGGCCACTTGATCTCGATCCAGTCGATCTTCGAGGCGGTGCCGACGCCGAGTACCTCGCGGACGTCGTGCGCCGAGAGATAGCTCCCGCCCGACGACTTGAAGCGGCTGCGCTTGACGCCGCCCGCCGACCACGTGATCGTGGCGCCGACCGCGTCGCGGTTGGAGCCCGTGCCCTGCAGCTTCACACCCAGCCAGTGGTTCCCCTCGCCGGCGGTGTTCTTCAGCAGCAGCGGCGGACCGCCGTTGTTGCCGACGATGACGTCGATGCGGCCGTCGTTGTTGTAGTCGCCGATCGCCAGGCCGCGCGCCGGGAACGACTGCTGGAACGCCGGCCCTGCCTGCGCGCTCACGTTCACCAGCTTCGTGCCGTCGTGATGGAACAGCAGCAGCGGCTCCTTGTAGTGCACCTGCTGCGAGTACTGATCGATCATGTCGTCGGGGTGGCCGTTCGCCAGGAACAGGTCCACGAGCCCGTCGTTGTCGTAGTCGAAGAACTTCAGGCCCCATCCGCTCAGCAGGCGCGTCGCCTGCGCGACGCCGTGCGGCGCCGCGACGTCGCGGAACGTCTCGTTCCCCTCGTTCTGGTAGAGCGAGAACATCTCCTGGTCCACGTTGGCCACGAAGAGATCCTGCCGCCCGTCGCCGTTGACGTCGGCGGCGTCGACGCCCATCCCCGATCGCGGCGTCCCGTTGGCGCTGTAGCCGACTTCCGCCATCAGCCCGATCTCGTCCCACTTCCCCTTGCCGCGATTGATGAACAGGAAGTTCTGCACCGTGTCGTTCGCGACGAACAGGTCCAGCAGGCCGTCGCCGTTCACGTCGGTGGCGACGACGCCGAGGCCCTTGCCGAGCGCTTTCCTGATGTCGGTCCCGGCGCTCACCTCGGTGAACGTGCCGTCGCCGTTGTTGTGGAACAGCAGGTTCGGCGTCGGCTTGAACACGCGCGGGATGCAGTAGAAGCGCTTCCCGAGCTTGTTGTCGCCGCAGATCACGTTGCTCTTGAGCGAGAACTCCACGAAGCTGCACAGGAACAGGTCGAGCTTGCCGTCGTTGTCGTAGTCGAACCACACGGCGCTGGTCGTCCAGCCCGGCGCCGCGACGCCCGCCTTTGCGGTGACGTCGGTGAAGGTGCCGTTGCCGTTGTTCTTGTAGAGCGTGCACGAGCCGTACGCGGTGACGAGGAGGTCCTGGTAGCCGTCGTTGTCGTAATCGCCGACCGCACAGCCCATGCCGAACTGCGCGCCGCCCGCGACGCCTGCCTTGTCGGTCACGTCGGTGAACGTGCCGTCGCGGTTGTTCTTGTAGAGCGCGTTCTTCAGCGGCTTCGACGGCTGATAGAAATCGGCCGCGCCGCTGTTGACCATGAAGAGGTCGACCCAGCCGTCGTTGTCGTAGTCGAAAAACGCGACGCCCGGGCCCATCGTCTCGGGGAGGAAGCGGCTCGGCGACATCGCGTTCTCGTGCACCCAGTGGATGCCGCTCGCCGAGGGATCGATCGCCTCGAAGATCGGCGGTGCCGCGAACGCACGGTGACGCCACAGCGGCGCGGCGGCGGTCGCCAGGCCGGCGGCCGACACGAGACGAAGAAAGTCACGACGACTCCGACCGATGACCGATGACCGAGGTCCGAAGGGGTGCATGAATGCTCAATTCTATCGTGCTACGCTGCATCGAATGGCCCGGGCCGCCTTCATCCTTGCCGCCGCGTTGTGCGGCGTGATGCCCGTCGCGATCGCCAGCCGCCAGCCGCCGCCCGCCAGCGCCACGCAGCCCTCGTCTGCGAGCCCCGACGAAGCGAAGGTGCGCGCCGTCTGCGGCGTGTGCCACCTGCTGCCGCCGCCCGACGTGCTGCCGCGCGCGGCGTGGCGCGGCGAGTTCGTCCGCATGATGTACATCCGCGAGAACCGCCTGCCGCCGGTCGGCCGCGGCGCGCCGCCGGTCGATCTGCCGGCCGACATGCAGCAGGTGCTGCCGTACTACCTCGAACGCGCGCCGGAACATCTCGCGGCGCCCGAGTCGTGGCCCGCGCCCTCGGAATCACCCCTGCAGTTCGCGCGGCGGGGCATGACGATGCCCGACATGCCGGGGACGCCGGCGGTCTCCAACGTGCGCCTCGTCGACCTCGACGGCGACAAGAAACTCGACCTGCTCGGCACCGACATGCGCCAGGGCGTCGTGTTCATGGGCCATCCCGACAAGCCCGGCGCCCCGCTGTCGGCGATCGCGAGCCTTCCCCATCCGTCGCACGTCTCGCTCGCCGACGTCGACAAGGACGGCGTCATGGACCTTCTCGTCGCGGATCTCGGGACCTTCTATCCCGAGGATCACGACAAGGGGGCCGTCGTGTGGCTGCGCGGCACGGGCGGCGGCAAGTACAGCGGGTTCTGGCTCGACGGATGGCCGCGCGTGGCCGACGTCGAAGCGGCCGATTTCGGCGGCAAGGGCTGGAACGATCTCGTCGTCGCGGCCTTCGGCTGGCGCAGGACCGGCCGCATCGCGATCATGGAAAACCGCACGACGAATCCGCGGCAGCCGTCCTTCACCGAGCACGTGATCGACTCCCGGACGGGCGCCATTCACGTGATTCCGGCCGATCTGAATCACGACGGCAGGATGGACTTCGTCGCCGTGCTCGCACAGGAACACGAGATGGTCGTCGCGTACCTGAATCAGGGCGACTTCAAGTTCGAGCAGAAAGTCATCTACCAGGCGCCGCACCCGAACTGGGGATCCACGGGCATCCAGCTCGTCGATCTCGACAACGACGGCGACCTCGACGTGCTGCTCACGCACGGCGACACGTTCGACGACGGGATCGTGAAGCCGTATCACGGCATCCAGTGGCTCGAGAACAAGGGCACCTACCCGTTCACGGAGCACACGCTCGCACCGATGGCGGGCGTCCACCGCGCCCAGGCCGTCGACTTAGACGGCGACGGCGACCTCGACATCGTCGCCTGCGCGCTGCTCGCCGCGGGGTCGGACGTGGACGAAGCGACGCTGCCGGCGCTCGTCTGGCTCGAGCAGACGAAGCCGGGCGTCTTTGTGAGGCACACGATCGAAATGGGCTTCCCCCGCCACGCGACCCTCGACGTTGGAGATATCGATGGCGACGGCCTTCCTGATATCGTGACCGGGACATTTTCGATAGAGACCAAGGCGCAGGCCTGGGTCGACGTCTGGCTCACACGCAAGCGGGGCGAGTGAGACGGGCCACGGCCTGACGCTCCGGCAGCTCGCAGCGACAGCCACGCACGTACTCTCGCAGAGCTCGCGGAGATCGCAGAGAATTATTGAAAGAGAACTCTGCGCGCTCCGCGTCCTCCCGTGAGTACGTGCGTGACTGTCGCCTCAATTTGGGAGAAGAGTCATGAAGTACCGCATGTGGGTAGGGATCGTCGCCGCAATTGCGGTCTCGACAGCGCTGCACGCTGGCGGGGCCGACAAGCTCGTGTACGCGGACTTCGAGAAGGTCGAGAACGGCCGGCCGGTGAGCGCGCGCGGCGGACGCGTCGACCTGTGGGGCTACGAGGAGGACCACGTCCACAAGTCCACGTACAAGGGCGCGGAAGGCGTCGACCCGCCGGCGCCGCAGATCGTGCGGATCAAGCCGGACGATCCCAATCACGCGATGAAGTTCGACTACTCGCTGCAGGTGCCGAATCCCTATGCAGGCGTGGCGGTCGAGATCCACGGCCTGCCCGACGCCGACGGCAAGCCGCAGTCCGAGGACGTCTCGGGCTACAAGTTCCTGTCGCTGGACGTGTACGCGACCGGCATCCGCATCCTGAAGGTCGAGATGCGTAACAACACGAGCGGCAAGGACACGCGCGGGGCGTACCCCGAGAAGCCGTTCGAGGTGAAGCCGGGCCTCAACACCTACCGCCTGAATCTCTCCGGCTTCACGCAGCCCGCGTGGGACAACATCCGCGTCGACCCGAAGGACGTGTTCAAGAAGCTCACGTCGATCGCGATCTATGCGTTCTGCGAGCAGTGCGACCAACCCAAGCAGGGCATGGTGATCGTCGACAACGTCGTGTTCGAGAAATAGAGCGACGGCCGACGGCTCAGTGGTCGGCGCCGCGAAGAGTAAAGAAGGCGCTGCGCGACAGCTCACCGACACGGATGCGCAGCTCGTAGGTGCCGGGCGGGAGCGCGCCGATCGGGAAGCGGCCGACGTGCTGCACGCGCGGGCCGGCGCCGTCGGCGAGTTGGACCGGCGCTTCGGCGAGCACCTGACCGTTGCGCAGCAGCTGCGCCGAGGCCGTGACGCCGGACGTGCGGCCGTAGAGCGCGAAGTAGAACGGCAGCTCGCGGGACGGCCCGTTCACGATCGGTTCGCCGAGATTCGGGTAGAGAAGCGTGCGCCCGACGGACAGGGGCGACGCGCCGTTCGCCGTGTCGGCCGACAATTCCTCGGTACGGCTGACGAGCACGAGGCTGCTCATCCCCAGCGTCGACGGCGCGGGCGGGGGTACCTTGAGCGTGGTCGTCCGCGCGCTGCCGCGCTCCGCCGCGGCGTCGAGCACGATCGTCTCGATCGTGTAGACGCCCGGCTGCAGATCCGGCTCGCGATAGAAGAGGATCTCCCCCTTCCTGGCTGCCTCCACGTCCTTCGCATCGCCCGTCAGCAGGTACTGCTGGCTGAGCGTCTGCACC
>Ga0066903_100000400_pt1 | contig 26526 bp, 23 predicted proteins | sample PanSoiMetaGPlot1_FD_67491 | JGI IMG/M metagenome (GOLD analysis project Ga0066903, IMG submission 67491) | Tropical forest soil microbial communities from Panama analyzed to predict greenhouse gas emissions - Panama Soil - Plot 1 (version 2) | ecosystem: Environmental > Terrestrial > Soil >... | reverse complement strand
AACTTATTGAGGACAACGCGTTCCACCTTTTGGTTTCCAAGTTGGTTTTCTTGGTTCCTCACTTCACATTGGGAAAGTAGACATCAGCAGCCATCCCGGCGCGCAAACGATCGTCATCGCTGGGCAAACGAATTTTGACTCCAAATACTTGCCTGATCCTGTCCGCGACAGTTTGCACGTTGCGTGGGGTAAACTCGGCTTGCCGATTTATCTGCTCCACCACTCCATCGAAATCCTTCCCCGGAAACGAATCGACGCGAACACGGACGTGGTCTCCCAGTTTGATCAAACCCAGCCAGGACTCCGGAACATAAACGCGCAGCCAAAGGTGACCGGTCAGGATAAGCGTGGCGGCTTCACGATTCGCGGGCAGGACGTCACCTACCTTGACGCTAAGCACCTCAAGAATGGAATCGGCCGGCGCAGTGACCTGCATTTCCGCCAACTGCGCGTCGATATCGGCAAGTTGGGCGCGCGCCTGCGCGACACGCATCTTGGCCGCCGCGACGTTTTTCTCCTGGGTCTGCGCCGAGCTTTGGGCCCGCTCAGCATCACTCGAAGAAACGACTTTCCGCGTAAGTAAGTCCTGCTGGCGTTTTGCTTCATCGCGCAGAAACACCAATTGTGCTTCTTGAGCATCCGCGTCGTGGACTGCCGTGTCGATTTGCGCGACAGCAAGATCGCGTCGTGCGTGCAACTCTGATGCATCGAGTTGCACAACGAGTTGCCCTTCGCGCAAGTGATCGCCTTCCCACGCGAGAATTCTTTCCACGCGGCCACCCATGCGCGGTCCCACATGCGCTTCATCTACTTCAATGGTTCCCGAAACCGCCTTCCCACGACCGCCGCAACCGGCGAGTACGAGAACCAACGTCAAAGCTCCCGCTGCGCGCATCAAAGCCGAAATTCTTCGCGAGTCTGCATTCTTTCGCCGAGCGCGTCGATTTTCCCAAACGCATGACGTGTTCACGTTTTCCGCCCCTTTGCTGTCAGCGCGCCCTCGAGAATAATCTTAAGGATCCCGGCGTACCCTTTTTTCGGCATCATCCGGAGCTCCTCCATTTTCGCCGGATTCATGATCGATTGAACCATTGCCAGCAAGATTTCGATGATCAGTTTGGCCGGAACATCCTTGCGCACCATTCCCAGCCGTTGTCCGTTGACGAAAAATTTTCCCATGTAGCGCTGGATCAGCGCGGCCCGCCGACGCTCGACGAGTTTGAAAATCTCTGGCGCTTTCTGGCGCATATCGCGCACGAATGGGGGCTTGATCTCATCCAATTCGCGTTGCGTACCAGCCAATAACTCGCGCAAGGTCGCTGGGAAATCGTCCGGGTACGCACGTGTAACTTCCTTCAGCGTCGCTTCGACGCTTGCCAGTTTATCGGCCAGCACCGCCTCGAGTAGATCGAACTTACCCGGAAAATGCGCGTAGAGTGTTTTCTTGCTGATGCCCAGCTCCTCCGCCAGATCATCCATGGTCACACTGCGAAATCCGTGATTGAAAAAGTGGGTCCGCGCAGCCTCGACGATTCGCTGTCGGTTCGGATCCCGCTTTCGGCTTCGCTGCCGCGGCTTACGCACCGATTTCATATCTGTAACACCCTAGCACAATCAGGAAACTAGTCCAGTTTATTTAGTTTCCATCGCGAGCTCCAGGCATTTTGGAGATAATCACTGCTCCTAGGGTGCCACCGACCCGTGGAAAAGCCTTTCAAAAAGCACCCTGAATCGGCAACGTAATAAAGATGGCCGGTTACTCAGGGACGCCGCTTCCACAAAAGCTGGGAATCAAACCCAGCCTGGCCGTTGTCACAATCAATGCGCCAGCAAACTATCGCCGATTGCTCGGTACGGTTCCGGAACACGTAACTTTCTCCGCCCGCTTAAAGCCGAATTCGAGCTTAGTTCACATTTTCGCCAGGAAGCGCAACGAACTGGCGAAGAGATTGCCTATTTTGCGCGAGAAAATCCTGGACACCGGAACAATCTGGGTTTCCTGGCCGAAACGATCCTCCGGTGTGCTTACTGATGTAACAGAAGAGGTGGTTCGTGCTATCGCGCTGCCGCTTGGGTTCGTCGATGTAAAGGTGTGCGCGATTGATGAAACCTGGTCCGGATTGAAATTGATGGTTCGCCTCGAAAATCGAAAGTTGCCAGTCCGAAGATAAATGACTCTGGTCTCTATTCGATCTGCGTCCTGGGTGCTCGCTGTTTGAGAGTCAGGAGTTCGATCGACATCCCGACAAAGAGCACTAGGCTCGCGAAGAAAGTATTTCCGTAGAGTTGTGCGCCGCTTGGAGAGGCTAAACCAAGCGCAAGCAGCGCGAGCGCTAGCAGGCCCCACCACAGAACATGAACGCCTTTTCCCCCGAGAACTCGCTGCGTAATTACCGCGAACGGCAGCATCAGCCAGGAATAGAAGTAGCCGAACGAAAGCGGTGTGACCACGAGCATCAGCAAAAGGAGCAGCGCGAATTCGATGGCATCGCTCTCCGCGGTTCGCATCTTACGTTGAGGCATCACCGCGATAAACAAGATCCCGAATGCCAGTGCGATGCCAATGACAATGGCGTTGACGATGGGAAACTTAAGATCGGCGACATTTACGTAAACTGGCTGGTGTGGAGCGGAAGCCGCGTCAGCGTCAACATGGCGAAGCAAGCGGTTGGTCACGCCAATTAGCGATTGATTCTTCCAGGTGTAACTGCGCATCGGGCGCTGCCCAACAGTAACTTCGCTGTACTTCAACATTCCCGCGCGCCACTTCTCCACGTCGTGCCAAGCACGTTTAAAGCCTCGGAACGGCGCCGGTAAAATAAGAAGCAAAAATACAAGCGTCGCGACAAGACTAACTGCTGCTGTCCAATAACGCCGGTAAACGAGATAAATGAGGGCAAGTACCGGAAACGCTTTGATCGCAGCGGCAACTGCAATCAGTGAGCCGGCGGTGATCTCGTGTGTCGCTCGCAACGCGACAAACGCGCCAAGCATCAAAGCAAGTAAAACAAGGCTAGGCTGACCAAGGTGATAGCTCGACCAGATGTAAACGAGCACCAGGAGGCTAGGGATGAGGTATAGCCATGGATTTGTTGTGCGTTCGTCGCCTCGGGCGAGAATGGCGCTCAGCGTGGCGCTGCAAAACCAGGTCACGGAGTTGATCGCGACGAGAAGAAAAATCAATCCACCCTGCCCAAGCAGGCTTGCGGCGGCCAGAAAAAGCGCGCAGGGTGGCGGATACATAAAGTCGTATTTCCCCGCACGGAAGAAATAGATTTCATCGCCTGTCAGCACATGCTTGCCAGTGGCATACCAGAGCTTGTAATCGAAGATGGTATGGCCGCGCCAGTAGCGCAGGAGCGGAAGCGCAGAGAAGACGGTCGTCGCTACGAAAAACGCCGAAAGCAATACGCGAAATCCGAGTGAGTTATTGGATCGAAGATTGAAAGTTGATCTCAACGCCATACTTGGAAAGTCCTCACTCTGTCATGTTGAGCGAAGCGAAATATCTCTGATTATTCGAGTGATTCGACCTCAGGACGAACCGAGATTCTTCGCGTCGCTCAGAACGAGAGGGACGGCGATCCTGGTTCCACTCTCATTTGGCTGTGTGTCTGGCGAATCATTTTGGCGAGGACACCGGCGGGCGTGCCTTGTGCCAGTCTGTGCTTTGTTCGAAAGCATGCGCGATTTGCAAAATTCGCGCTTCGTCCATTGGTTTACCTAACAACTGCAAGCCGATTGGTAGCCGATGACCGTCGACGTTGGTGAACCCGCACGGCACGCTGATTCCGCACGTTCCAGCGAGGTTCGCCGCGATGGTGAAGATGTCGGCAAGATACATTTGCAATGGATCCTCAGTGCGTTCGCCTAACTTGAATGCCGGCACTGGCGACGTTGGTGAAATTAAGGCATCCACCTTTTCAAAAGCGTGCGCGAAGTCCTGGCGGATTAACTCGCGCACTTTTTGTGCGCGCAAATAATAGGCATCGTAATAACCAGAGCTCAAAACGTAGGTGCCCAAAACGATGCGGCGTTTTACTTCCGGTCCGAAACCTCCTTCGCGGGTGCGACCGTACAGATCGAGCATGTCCACGGGAGTTTCCGTTCGATATCCATAACGGACGCCATCAAAACGAGCGAGGTTGGCAGAGGCTTCGGCGGTGGCCAGAATATAATAAACTGCGACCGCGTAATCAGTATGCGGCAGCGAGACATCGACAACCTCCGCGCCTAACGAATTCAGCTGTTTTACAGCCGTGTTAACGGCAGCTTTCACTTCTGGATCAATCCCTTCGATCATGTATTCCCTCGGCAAACCCAGCCGGAGATCACGCAGATCGCTTCCAAGCTTTGCAGCATAGTCGGGCACCGACTCGTCGAGAGACGTGCTATCTTGCGCGTCGTGCCCCGCGATCGCGTTCATGACGAGCGCAGAGTCGCGAACAGTTTTTGTTAACGGCCCTATTTGATCGAGCGATGACGCAAAAGCGACCAACCCAAATCGCGAGACCCGGCCATAAGTCGGTTTGAAACCGACAACGCCCGAAAGGGCAGCCGGTTGCCGGATCGAGCCGCCAGTGTCGCTGCCCAATGCGCCGAACGCTGCGTCCGCAGCGACTGCTGCCGCCGAACCACCACTGGAACCGCCCGGCACACGCGACAGATCCCACGGATTGCGCGTCAATTTCAGGGCGGAATTTTCGGTCGACGAACCCATCGCAAACTCGTCCAGATTTGTTTTGCCAAACGGGATTGCACCCGCGGTGCGCAATTTTTGAACCACAGTGGCATCGTATGGGGCGCGATAACCGCGCAAGATTTTTGACCCGCAGGTACAAGGTTGCCCCATCACGTTGATGATGTCTTTAATCGCAAGCGGAACACCGCCCAATGGAAGATCGATATTCGCTTTCTCCGCGTCTTTGACGGCAGCATCCATATCAAAAGAGAGATAAGCCCCAACTTCTTCATCGACAGCTTCGATGCGGGCTCTCAGCGCCTCGATCACTTCGCGCGGAGAAACTTCCTTGCGGCGCAATAACGATTGCAGATCGGCAATGCTTAGCGCCGGCAGATCCTTGTTCGTCATTCGACTACTTTAGGGACGATAAAAAGATCGTTCGCTTTTCGTGGCGCATTGCTTAACGCCTGTCCCGCCGTAAACCAATCGCGCGGCTCGTCCTCCCGGAAAACATTAAAAATTGGAAGCGCGTGCGCAGCCGCTTCGACAAGGCTCACGTCAGCCTGGTGAAGTTTCGCGACGTAATTGAGCACATCGCCCAATTGTTTTTGGAAGGTTTTTGCTTCCTCTTCGGTCAAATTAATCCGCGCGAGTCTCGCGACGTACGCAACATCCAGATCCGCGGCGCCGGGCATGGCTGTCGTTCAGGAATGCAAATTGCTGATCAGCCAGATGACCGCTGCTGCAAGCGCCACCACAAGAAGGAGAAAAATGATTTGGCCGTCTCGTCGTTCCTTTCGCAATGAACGAGGACGCCGGGCACTTCTGCTTTCCGGCTGGTCTTGCGTGGCGACCGAGACTCGGAACCGTTTGCCTCCTCGATTATCTTTTGGCTCCGCCCGGTTTTTCTCGATCACCGGCACCTTTGCAACCAGCCGCTCGAGTTTCTCCAGCCTGTCGCGCAGGTCCGCTTCCTGTCGTGCGATTTCTTCGTGCCTGCGACGAAGCGGCGGGCTGGATTTAGGCGAACGACGAAACATCGCCATCACTTGCTCGCCAACCAAATGAAAAGAGCAAGAGCAATGGCGCCAAAGATAATCAGGGGCAAAGTGAGGGCGATGCCAATCTGGAACCACTGAGAAAATGAACGTCCGCCGTTGCTCTCATAAGTGTCCGTCACGGCGTCAGGGAGCGACGCATCGCCTTCGTTCGCACCCGCAGCCTGCAACCGGCTGCGTTGTTCGTTGTAGACCGTACGCGCCTCATCGACTGTGCTCAAAGCCCGGCTCAGTTCCTTGTGCAAATCGGACGGATTCCAACTCTTGGGATCGATCGCTTCAATTAATTCCAAATGCTGGCCGAAAGTCTCTCGCGCTGCGCGGATCTGCTCGAGCCGGCTTTGTGCATTGTATGCCTCCCGCTCCAGCACGACAAGCGAGCGAGTCAGCTTATCGGCCATTTCCGCGCGTCCGTGCTCCAATTCGTCCTGACGGCGACTCAGTTCTTCCAGCTCGCGCTTTTGTTTCTCGATCTGCTCCTGCTGCCGCTTGAGGTGGAGCAGCTGCTCCTGTGCCTTTTGCACCTGTGAATCCAGGTGCTCAGGAGAAAGGGCTTCGTCCTCGCTCAATTCGAGCATTTGTTCAGCCGGTCGAATTTTTTCTGGCATGACAGATCAGGATCCCCCGTCTGGGCTCGCTGAGCGCCACATTAAATCCCTAAATTGAGAATTCCAGATATTTCATTAGAGATGCACAAAAATTTTCCGGGTTAGCATCAACTTCATCGTCCAGGCATCATTTCCAACAGCAAACCTTTCAAATATTCTGTTTCGGGAATGGTCGGCACCACAGGATGATCAGGGGCTTGCTCGAATCGCCGCACGCGTCGCGCGGAACGCCGGGCGTCGACAAGCGCATCTAAGATTGTTTGCGAAAATGCAGCGTCGCTTACGTGATGCGAGCATGAAAAGGTCGCCAGCAGGCCGTCCTTCGATAGGAGCTTGAACGCGCGCGTGTGCAATTCCCGATACCCCCGTAAGGCGTCGCGCAATCCGCTTCGGGTCTTGGTAAACGAAGGCGGATCGAGAACAATCAAATCATATTGCGCGCCAGCTTTTTCCGCAGCGCGCAGAAACTGAAAGACATCCTGCTCGATCCATCGCACTTTTAAATTGTTCTCCGCTGTATTTCGTTTCGCGGCTGTGATATTCCCGGGACTTTCTTCAACGCCCGCCACATCCGCCGCGCCGGCACGCGCGCAGGTCAATGCGAATGCTCCCTGATTCGTGAAGCAGTCTAATACGCGACGACCGCCTGCGTGTCCGGCAACGACTGCGTAATTGTGCCTTTGATCGAGATAGAAACCGGTCTTTTGTCCGTGCATAGGATCGAGTTCGAACTTTACGCCTTCTATTTGGATCTCGATTTGCGATGGCGTCTTCCCGCGCAAGATGCCGCTGCGTAACTCCAATCCTTCCGCCTTGCGTACCGGCGCATCATTTCGCTCTACGATTGTGACCTTCCCGAAAAAATCGAGAATCGCATCGGCGACCAAATCTCTTCGCGTGTCCATCGCCAGCGTGAGCATCTGGACGACGAAATAGTTGCCGTATCTGTCGATGATTAATCCGGGAAGCCCGTCGCTTTCGCTCCAAACAACCCGGCAGAGCTCCGGCTCGATCCCTCGCCGCGCACGGTATTCCGCAGCTTGCGCGATCCGTCGCCTGAAGAAATCCAGGTCCAGATCCTGTTTTCGGCGCGAGAAACGGCGCGCCACGATTTGCGACTTCGAATTGTAGATGGCGCTACCGATCAGACGGTCATGTCCATCCTTGAGTGAAATCACATCGCCGTCCGCGGGTTTGCCAAAAACCTTCAAAACTTCGCTTGAGAACACCCAATCATGTCCGTGGAGAATTCGGGCACGCGGTTTGACAACAATTCCGGCCATGAGGAACTGAACGTCCAACGCCGAACACTCAACGTCCAACGCTCAATTGTCATTCCAAGCGAAATCGAGGAATCTCTGGATTAATTCCAGAGATGTCTCGGCTTCGCTCGACATGACACAGTGGAAGCGAGTTGAAAGTTGCGCGCTGAGCGTTGAGCATTTGCACATGCAAATCGCTACACAATCTTCCATCGAGGTTCCGGGAATCAAAAAATTGCGCAGCGGCAAGGTGCGTGAAGTCTTTGATCTTGGCGATACGCTTCTATTTGTCGTAACCGATCGCATCTCCGCTTTCGATGTGATCCTGCCAGACCCAATTCCTTACAAGGGCGCGGTCCTCAACCAAATTTCGGAGTTTTGGTTTAAGCGCTTCGACAACATCCCGAATCACCTTATCACAGCGAATTTCCAAGAGTTCCCGAAAGAATTGCAACCATTCCGTCAACAACTGGGCGGCCGCTCGATGATCGTAAAGAAGACGAAGCCGCTCGCCGTCGAGTGCGTCGTGCGCGGTTATCTAGCCGGCTCGGGTTGGAAAGAATACCAGGAATCGCAAAGCGTTTGCGGAATCAAATTGCCTTCCGGACTAAAACTGGCGTCACAATTGCCGGAGCCAATTTTCACGCCGGCGACAAAGGCAGAGCAAGGCCATGACGAGAACATCGACATGAAGCGATGCGCTCAGATCCTGAGCGACGAAATCGCGAATCGTGTAAAAAATTTGAGTCTCGAAATTTATTCGCGCGGCCGCGAGCACGCAGCGCAGAAGGGAATCATCGTTGCAGATACAAAATTCGAGTTTGGCACCATCGACGGAGAGTTGCTCTTAATCGACGAATGCCTTACACCGGATTCTTCGCGGTTCTGGCCCAAAGATGAATATGCGGTGGGCCAGAGTCCGCCCAGTTTCGACAAGCAGTTCGTGCGCGATTACCTCGAAACGCTTGATTGGGACAAAACTCCGCCCGCTCCGGAGCTGCCAAAGGAAGTTGTCGAGAAAACGTCCGCGAAATACCTCGAAGCTTTCCGTCGCCTAACGGGTAGCGAAATCGCAACGGGCTAGAATCCCGCTCTCAATCCACTTTTAGATGAGATCATTGGGGCACTTCCGTGAATGAAGCGAGGAGTGAACAATCCTATTTGGTTTTGGTTGTTGCTTTCGCAATTGTCATTCTTGGGTTGTTGATAACGAAAATTCCTTTTCATCTTCCCCGTTGAAGCCGTATCCCTAACTGGTTATACGCGGAGTCTTCCGTTTGAGACGAAAATGTCATCCTCCCGGCCCGACATACTATTCATCATGACCGATCAGCAGCGATTTGATACCATCGCTGCGCTTGGAAATACGCACATCTATACGCCGAACCTCGACCGGTTAGTGCGCGGAGGAATCAGCTTTTCCAGTGCATACGCTCCCTGTCCGATTTGTATCCCAGCGCGCTACACGATCCGCACAGGATGTGATCCGTTAACAACGCGCGCCTTCAGCAATGCAACACCAAAGCCCGCACCGGGACAGCCCGCTGAAATGGAAGCGCGTTGCGGGCCGTATCTGGGGCGCACAATGTCTCGCCTGGGATATCGGACTTTTGGAATCGGAAAATTTCATACATATCCGTGGAACGAAGACGTTGGTTACGAAACCTTGTGGCGTTGCGAAGAGACTTACCACCCGCCGGCGCGCGAAGGTGACGACTATGGTTCGTGGCTCACGCGCGAGCATCCAGCGTTCGATTTTCTGGAGCAACCTTTCGGCGAACGCACCGAGATGTTTTACCTGCCGCAGCGCAGTCCACTTCCGGCGGAATTAGGCGCCGAGTGGTGGACCGCCGACCGCGCTGTCGAAGAGATTGCGAAATCAAATGATTCACGGCCTTTTTTCGGGTTTATATCATTTGTAGGTCCGCATCCACCGCTTGCTCCTCCGATTCCTTTCAATCGGATGTACGATCCCGATCGAATGCCGGACCTGGTTCTCGGCAGCATCGAGGAAGATCACTTGGACGAAGAAATTCCCTTCATGCGATATGGCGTCTGGGCCGATGCGATTAACCCGGCGCTGACGCGAATTGCGAAGACCCGATATTATGCCGAGATCAGTTATTTGGATCATTGTCTTGGCCGTATTCTTGATGCCGTCGAAGCACGACCTAATTCGGAGAACGTTCTTGTCTGTTTTTTTTCGGACCACGGCGATCTTTTGGGTGATCACCACGGCTGGCAAAAACAAAACTTCTTCGAAGCCGCATGCCGCGTTCCTCTGCTACTCAGTTGGCCGGCGATCCTGCCGAAGGCGACTGTCCGGAACGAATTGATCAGTCTTGCAGACTTGTTCGGAATTGCGACTGAGGCTGCCGGGCAGTGCGAGGTGCGCGAGGGCGTGAATGTTCTGAAGATGCTGCGAAGCGAATGCACACCGCGTGAATATCTTATTGGTATGGTTGAACCTCCCGGTTCACACGATTTTAAACTAATGGTCCTTACCAATGAGTGGAAATACATTTTCATGGCAAATGGCGGCCGGGAACAACTCTTCAATCTGAGGCGAGACTCCAACGAACTGTCGAACTGCGTCGCGTCCGCTTCGAAGGTCAGGAAGGAGCTAAATGCGTTGGCAGTCCAAGCGTGTCGTCTTCCGGGAGCCAACGAAGCTCTCGATGGCGACAAGCTGCACTCGTTCGCTTTCCGCGAACGGCCGCGGATGCGCATCTATCAATTTGACCGCTCGCGTGGCGTCACCGGATTTCCTGAGCGACCAGAGGAGGCATTGAAAGGTTTCAACCCCGCCGCGTTGGAGCGCACGAACTGAGATGGACACGCCACAGGAGAGTCTCGGCGTCGGTCTCAAGCCGGGCGACGCACATTACCGCGCTTATGTCGGTCCTCCGGAAGATTTCGATCTGATCGCCGCGATGACCTTCAATCTGCTGACCACGCTGGGTCTTCGGCAGCATCATAGATTGCTTGACGTCGGATGCGGTTCGCTTCGAATCGGCCGCTTGCTAATTCCTTACCTAAATCGCGGAAAGTATTTTGGCGTAGAACCAAATGAATGGCTGGTTCACGAAGGAATTAATCGGGAGCTCGGCGAAGCGTTGTTGGAAATCAAACGCCCAACATTCTTTTTCTCCAGTTCGCCGGAAGCGATCGCCCAAGCGAAAATCTCATTCGATTTCGTTGTGGCCCAATCAATCTTCAGTCACTGCGGACTCGATCTGATCAAAGGCTGGTTGTGTGCAATTTCGCGCTCAATCGCTGAAGATGGAGCTCTCGTCGCGACATTTTTGCCTGGCAAGGAGGACTCGCCACGCGAGGGTTGGTTCTATCCCGAATGCGTGAGTTACCGGCCACTGACAATAAGGTGCCTAGCGGCAGAAGCAGGTTTGCGATGCGAGCTCCTGGATTGGAAACATCCCAGGCAAACATGGCTGCTTTTTGCTGCGCCAAAGTTTGATTCGCATTGGCTCAAGAACAAGCCTCTCACGTGGAACGCCGGCTTCGATAATCTGCTTAGGCAAAAGACAGGAGGAAACGCCGCCCCTGGATCAACCGCAGCTTCCGCCAAGGTTTCACACAAGGAAGGCCACGTCTACGATCAGGACGGACTGCGATCGATTCACAACCACGAATTCATGGACGATCCAGCTTTTCGAAAGGCTTATGAGCGGGGTGTTCGCGCGGCAGGCGGCGAAGATTATCAGTGGCACTGGCGGGTTCACATCGGTCTCTGGGCCGCTGCCAGCGCGGCCCAATTAGAAGGCGATTTCGTCGAGTGCGGCGTGAACCGCGGTTTCCTCTCCTCCGCGATTATGGATTATCTGGACTGGGATTCCCTGCGAAAACACTTTTATCTACTGGATACCTTTCGAGGAATGGATGAACGCTTTGTTTCTCAGGAGGACAGGGCATCGGGCGCAGTGGAGAAAAACCGCATGCACCTGGCAACTGGGTTTTACGTCCGGGGGATCGAAGCAGTACGAGCGAATTTTTCTCAATGGAAAAATGTCTCTCTCATCGAAGGATCAATTCCCGAAACCTTGCCGCAGGTTCGCACTGAGCAGATTGCCTACCTGCATCTCGATACGAATTGTTCGCCACCCGAGATCGCAGCGATCCGGTTCTTTTGGGATCGTCTCGTTCCCGGCGCGTTTGTACTCTTCGATGACTACGCTTTCTGCGGTTGCTGCTCGCAGAAAATTGCAGCCGACCAATTTGCTCAGGAAAAAGGGATCAATATCTTGTCGCTGCCCACTGGCCAGGGGCTGTTGGTGAAGCCAGCCTATAGTCCTTAGAATAAGGTCGCGCTCCGCTTCGTTCTGAGACGAGAGATTAGAAGACCTCTCAATATTGTAGCCGCCTCGGTATGTCGAGGCGCACCCATGTTGTTGCCCGCCTCGAGAGCACGGCGACACAGCGCAGTGACTACGCGCATTTATGAGATCGCTTCTAGGAAATCAATTCGCTAACCAGCGATTTCTCTTCTTTCAACTCCGCCACTGACGCGTCGATTTTCGACCGGCTGAAATCATTGATCGGTACTCCCTCGACGATTTCCCATTTTCCACCGCGCACGCGCACTGGAAAGGAGGAGATCAATCCCTGCTCGACATCGTAGCTGCCGTCAGAACAAACGGCGACGCTGTGCCAGTCATTACCCGGTGTGTCGTTTGTAAGCGAAAAGACGGTATCAATGATCGCGTTCGCGGCGGAACCGGCGGACGAAAGTCCTCTCGCCTTGATCACGGCAGCGCCGCGTTGTTGCACCGTGGCGATGAATTCCTCCTTTAGCCATTTTTCATCTCCGATCACTTCGTTCGCTGGACGATCGTCGATGCGCGCGTTGTAAAAATCCGGATACTGCGTCGAAGAGTGGTTTCCCCAGATGGTCATGTTTGTGACAGAGCCAATGCGGACCCCGGCTTTGTGTGCGAGCTGCGCGCGAGCACGGTTTTCATCCAGCTGGGTCATGGCGAACCACCGGTCACGCGGGATTTCTTTCGCGTTATTCATCGCAATCAAACAATTCGTATTGCACGGATTTCCGACTACCAGCACCCGCACGTCGGAGGCAGCATTTTTTTCGATCGCCCGACCCTGGCCGATGAAAATCTTACCGTTGATACCGAGCAAGTCCTTTCGTTCCATGCCAGCTTTGCGCGGGACACTTCCCACCAGCAACGCCCAACTCACGTCGCGGAACCCTTCATTGAGATCAGCAGTGGGCACGACTGATTCGAGTAGCGGCAAGGCGCAATCGTGTAATTCCATCACCACGCCGTGCAGCGCGCCGAGCGCCTCTGGAATTTCGATCAAATACAAAACGAGCGGCTGGTCCGGCCCGAACATTTGCCCGGAGACAATGCGAAACAAAAGCGCGTAACCAATCTGTCCGGCGGCGCCGGTTACAGCGACTTTAATCGGAGTCTTCATGATGCAATTAGCCACAAACAGCTTCCTCGGCAAAGCTGTTCCAATTTCAGGTCACACATATGAGCGCAGATTGAACGAAGAAAAATTGGGATGGAGTGCGCTTCAGGCATCTATGTTAAAGTTGTCGGGGCGAATGTATCCGACAAAACTGAACAAGATCGTCAGCTTGTTTGAGGCGCTGCCTGAGGATGAGCGGCGCGAAACGCTCGTATCTTATGCGGACAACGCAAAGAACCAGGAGCCGCGCGAGGGCGAGACCTTTGATCTTGTTGATGTGCGGAAAGACGAGGAATGCACGGACACGGTCGGCGTCTATTTGCATGTGGATGAGAATGGAAAGGCACACATTCGCATGACACTCGGCCCGGAAGTGCAAACACTTACCCGCTCAATGACGGCGATCCTTTGTAAGGGGCTCGAAGGCTCGACACCGCAGGAGATTCTCGATCTGCCGAGTGATTTCGTCAGGCGCATCGTCGGGACGGAGCTTGTACGCATCCGAAGCCAGACTGTTTATTACGTGCTCACGCGCATCAAAAGTATCTGCAAAGTTTGGCTGGACCGGCAACGCATGGCGCAGGTGGCGTAATGGAGTTAGACTGCTGACGTCCAGCTGCGATTCTCGCGTGACGATCGCTTGATTTCGTCTAGTTTCCGCGCTGGCGCAGATGCCGCGAAATAACGAGCTTAAAAAAATTCTGCTGATCGGCTCCGGTCCAATCGTGATCGGACAGGGCTGCGAATTTGACTATTCTGGCGTGCAAGCCTGCAAAGCGTTGCGCGAGGAAGGGTATGAGGTCGTACTGGTTAATTCCAACCCCGCCACGATCATGACCGACCCTGAATTTGCCGATCGCACCTACATCGAGCCGATTACACCGGAAGTGGTCGAGGCGATCATGGAACGTGAAAAGCCGGACGCCATTTTGCCAACTTTGGGCGGGCAAACTGCGCTGAACGTTGCGATGGAATTGAACCGTAACGGCGCGTTGGGGCGACACCAGGTGAAGCTGATTGGCGCAAACGCGCAAGCCATCTCAAAGGGCGAAGATCGCCAATTGTTTAAGGACGCGATGTTGCGCATCGGGCTGGACGTCCCGCGTTCGGGCGTGGCGCGTTCGCTCGCCGACATCGATCGGATCGTCGGGGAGATCGGAACATTTCCGCTGATTATTCGGCCGGCGTTTACCTTGGGCGGCACCGGCGGCGGCATTGCTTATAACCGCGAAGAACTCGATACGATCGTTGCACGCGGCCTCGACTTATCGCCGGTTCACGAAGTGTTGATCGAAGAATCGCTGGTTGGCTGGAAGGAATTCGAAATGGAAGTGATGCGCGATCGAATGGACAACTGCGTGGTTGTCTGTTCCATCGAAAATTTCGATCCAATGGGCGTGCACACCGGCGACTCCATCACTGTCGCGCCGGTGCAGACGCTCACGGACAAGGAATACCAGATGATGCGCAACGCCGCGTTCGCGGTCATTCGCGAGATTGGCGTAGAGACCGGGGGATCGAACATTCAGTTTGCGGTGAACCCCGATAACGGCCGGATGGTTGTAATTGAAATGAACCCACGCGTCTCGCGATCGAGCGCGTTGGCATCGAAAGCGACGGGATTTCCGATCGCAAAAATCGCGGCAAAGCTCGCAGTCGGTTACACGCTGGACGAAATCAAAAATGATATTACCCGCGAAACGCCGGCCTGCTTCGAGCCAACGATCGATTACTGCGTGGTGAAAGTGCCGCGATTTACTTTCGAAAAATTTCCCCAAGCCGACGCGACGCTTACAACGCGAATGAAAAGCGTTGGGGAGGCGATGGCGATCGGGCGCACATTTAAAGAAGCCTTGCAAAAAGCGCTACGCAGTCTGGAGATCAAACGCTTCGGGCTGTACGCCGACGGAGCGAATAAAAATGTCGATCCTGAAACACTGCGATTGAAGCTGGAAATTCCGAACGCGGAGCGTGTTTTTTACATTGCCCAAGCGTTTCGAGATGGAATGTCGATCGACGAAGTCTTTGATCTGACAAAGATCGACAGGTGGTTTTTGCGGAACCTCGCGGAGATCGTGGCAGAAACACGATGCTTAAAAACGAAAGAATTCCACCGTGCCAAGAAACTTGGTTTTTCAGATCGACAACTGGCAGTGGCGAACGGAGTTAGCGCAACCGAAGTCCGTGCAAAGCGGCAGTCGTTAGGCGTCTTGCCCACTTACCGCCTCGTCGATACCTGCGCTGCGGAGTTCGAAGCTTACACGCCATATTACTACTCGACATACGGTGACGAGAATGAGCGACGTGAGAGCGGCAAGCGCAAAGTTATGATTCTTGGCGGTGGCCCGAACCGTATTGGGCAGGGAATTGAGTTCGACTACTGCTGCGTACACGCTGCATTCGCCCTACGCGGGCTCGGCTTTGAAACGATCATGGTCAACTCGAATCCGGAAACGGTCTCCACGGATTACGACACCAGCGACAAGCTTTATTTTGAGCCGCTCACTCTCGAAGACGTGCTCAACATTTACGAGCAAGAGAAACCGGAGGGCGTGTTCGTCCAGTTTGGCGGCCAAACACCGCTGAATCTGGCGAGCGCGTTAAAGGCGGCGGGCGTGCCGATTCTTGGCACGCAGCCCGAAAGCATCGAGACCGCAGAAGATCGACGCTTGTTCGCGGCCATGCTCGACAAACTGGGTCTGCGCCAAACACCGAATGGGTCGGCGACAAGTACGAAAGAGGCCGTCGCGATAGCGAGCAAAATCGGCTATCCGGTACTCGTGAGGCCGAGCTTCGTCCTGGGCGGACGCGCCATGGAGCTTGTCTATAACGAGCAGGACCTTCGGCGGTACATGGCGAGCGCAATTGAAGTGACGCCGGATCGTCCGGTGCTCATCGACCGTTTTCTCGAAGACGCCATGGAGGTCGATGTCGATTGCATTTCAGACGGCAAAATGACCGTAATCGGTGCAATCATGGAGCACATCGAGGAAGCAGGCATTCATAGCGGCGACAGCGCGTGCGTCATTCCGACATTCTCCCTGTCGCAGAAAGTCGTCGACGAGATTTCCGCTGCGACAAAAGCGATGGCCCGGGAGTTAAACGTGCGAGGTCTAATGAATGTGCAATTCGCCGTAAAGGATGATGACGTCTATGTGTTGGAGGTAAATCCCCGCGCGTCGCGCACGGTTCCATTCGTCAGCAAGGCAATCGGTGTTCCGCTGGCGAAGCTCGCTGCCAAAGCGATGACCGGAAAATCATTGCGCGAGCTCGGCTTCACCGAGGAAATCGTGCCGAAACATTTTTCCGTGAAAGAAGCGGTGTTCCCGTTTCTCCGCTACGAGGGCTTGGACATTTCGCTGGGTCCAGAGATGAAATCGACCGGCGAAGTGATGGGCATGGATGTCGATCTCGGCCTGGCCTATGCCAAATCGCAAATGGCCGCGCCGCCGCCGTTGCCGAAGAAAGGAAAAGTGTTCATTAGCGTCAAAGACGCAGACAAGGAAGCGGTGATCCCGGTGGCACGGGAGTTTATAAAACTTGGCTTCGAAATCATTGCCACAAGCGGGACTGCGAACGCCCTGACAAAGGCGAAGATCAAAGTTACCAAAGTCTTCAAAATTCATGCAGGGCGCCCAAACGTCCTGGATCGCATCAAGAATGGCGACATCAACTTTATTATCAACACGCCCAGCGGAAAAGTTCCACGCGAGCACGAGGTGGTCATTCGCAATGCGGCGCTGGCCGCCAAAATTCCCATCATGACGACGGTGCGCGCCGCGCTGGCCAGCGCAAATGGGATCCGATCACTGCAAAAACGCAAAGTTCAGGTCCGCAGTTTACAGGAATATCACGCCGCTGTTAGCGGCAATGTTCAACGGCGAACACGCAACGCCCAACAGAAAGAAGAATACGTACAGGCTAATTCTTGCATTGAGCGTTGAGCGTTGGGCGTTGCGCGTTATGGTTTCAGAATGAAATTCACGTTCTACTGCCTGCTCGGCCTCGCGCTTGGAGTTGTCGGCTCGCGGGCCGGGGAGAATAAACCTATGAGTAACTCAAATGACGTCGCTGTGATCAAAACCAACGAAGGTGAAATGGTAGTGGACTTTTGGACTGACGCTGCGCCGAATACGATCGAGAATTTTAAGAAGTTGGCCCGCCAGGGATTTTACGACGGCACTATTTTCCACCGAATCGTCAAAGGCTTTATGATCCAGGGCGGCGATCCGAATTCGAAAGATCCGGCGAAAGAGAGCACTTACGGACAAGGCGACCCCGGTTACAAGATCAAAGCTGAATTCAACGATCATTCGCACGAGCGCGGTGTCATTTCGATGGCGCGGGGACCTGATCCGGACTCGGCGGGGTCGCAATTCTTCATCTGTCTTGCGCCTGTCCGCCGGCTCGATGGGCAATACACGACGTTCGGCAAATTAATCAAAGGCGCTGATGTTCTGGAGAAAATCGGCGACACACCGGTCACGAACAACGGAATGGGCGAAATGAGCAAGCCGACGAAACGGATCGTAATCGAAAGCGTGAAGATTGTGCCTGCTGATTCGGTGAAATAGCCGTCAGCCTTGTCATTCCGAGCGAAGTCGAGAAATCCCTGTTTGTTGAAATGACTAAATACGTCTCGACTTCGCCTGCCGTGACAAAGGTCGCCCTCATTCAGATGCGCTGCGGCCCGAACCCTGAGAAAAACTTCCAGCACGCGGTTGAATTCATCCGCGAGACAGCGCAAAAAGGCGGCCAAGTCGTTTGTTTACCAGAGCTTTTTCGGACCCAATACTTTTGTCAGACAGAAGATCACAAGAATTTTGACTTGGCCGAGGAAATTCCGGGCAAATCAACATCGGCATTGGGAAAAGTAGCGCGGGAAACCGGTGCAGTGATTATTGCTTCACTGTTTGAGAAACGAACCGCGGGCGTTTATCACAACACAGCGACGATTATCGACGCGAATGGAAAATTGATTGGCAAATACCGCAAGATGCATATCCCGGACGACCCGCTGTATCACGAGAAGTTTTATTTCGCGCCTGGCGATCTTGGATTTCGGGCGTGGCCAACAACGCGCGGCAAGCTTGGTGTTTGCGTTTGCTGGGACCAATGGTATCCCGAAGCGGCGCGGCTTACCGCGTTACACGGGGCGGAAATTATTTTTTATCCAACGGCAATCGGCTGGCACCCTTCGGAAAAGAAGGATTTTGGCGCAGCGCAACATGCCGCCTGGGAAACGATTCAGCGCGGCCACGCAATTGCGAATGGCTGCTATGTCGCAGTCGCTAACCGTGTCGGTCACGAAGCATCCGTCGGAGGCGATGGCATTGAATTTTGGGGACAGAGTTTCGTTTGCGGACCAGACGGCGAAATCATCGCAAAAGGTTCGGTCGATCGGGAAGAGATTGTAATGGCCGATGTGGATTGGGCCCGCGTCAACGAGCAGCGTACGCACTGGCCATTTTTGCGGGATCGGCGCGTCGATGCTTACGGCGGCCTCGAGCAGCGAATGATAGATTGACTACCGAGGGTTTGTGCACGCCAGCTAACGTGCAAAACCCCGAAACGCCTGTCTCGGATTTGAGCGCTGTGTTAATACGGTGGCGATGACCACGGGAGGTTCTCAGCGCATTCGTCGGCCTTGGTATCGGCCATCTCTAACCATGCAGATCATGATTGGGTTGGTCGTGGGTGGAGTGATCGGATGGCTAAAGCCCGATTGGGGAAACGCGCTCTATTTTTTGCGAGACATCTTTATTAACCTGATTAAGTCGATCATCGCCCCGCTCGTCTTCTCGACCATTGTCGTGGGAATCGCAGGCGCCGGGGCGCTTCGGAAAGTCGGGCGGATGGGCGTGAAAGCACTCGTCTATTTCGAGCTTGTTACTACCGCAGCTTTGGTGATCGGCCTGGCCGTAGTCAATTTTACCAAGCCTGGCGCGGGCGTAACTCTCGCCACTAGCAACACTGACGTCATCAAGACAATCGGAGAAAGTCATCCCAAGACTTTGATCGAAACAATCGTCCACATTTTTCCTTCCAGCGTAATCGAAGCGATGGTGCGCGGCGACGTTCTGCAGATCGTCGCATTCAGCGTGCTGTTTGCCCTTGCTGTGTCAGCGGTTGGCGAAAAAGGAAAGCCGATCATCCGGGCAATGGAGAGTCTGGCGCAGATCATGTTCAAGTTTACGAACTACGTGATGCTGTTCGCCCCGATCGGCGTAGGCGCGGCGATGGCGCATACAATTGGCACGCAGGGTCCTGGCGTGTTGGTGAATCTCGGCAAGTTGATCGGCTCACTTTATCTCGCCCTCGTGATTTTCATTGTGCTGATCTTTGGGCTCGTGCTTTGGATCGTGCGCATCCCGGTGCGTCAATTCATCAGGGCAATCCGGGAGCCTGCGGCGCTCGCCTTTGCGACAACCAGCAGCGAATCGGCGTTGCCGAAAGCGATGGAGTCAATGGAGCGTTTCGGCGTGCCGCCGCACATCGTCGGCTTCGTCATGCCGACCGGTTACTCGTTCAACCTAACAGGATCGACGTTGTATCTGGCAATGGCCTCGGTGTTCGTAGCCCAGGCAGCCGAGACCACAATCGAATGGCACATGTCGTTAGGCCAACAGATTACGATGATGTTAACGTTCATGCTCACTTCCAAAGGGGTGGCCGGTGTGCCGCGCGCATCGCTTGTCATCCTCCTGGGAGCCCTGAACTCGTTCGTGCCCGCAGGACTGGGTCCGATCGGCGTCGCCGTTATTTTCGGCGTGGACGAATTGATGGATATGGGCCGCACCTGCGTGAACGTGGTCGGCAATTGTCTGGCAACAGCTGTGGTGGCTCGCTGGGAAGGCGAATTCGATGACACGCGTGCGCGGGTGTTTGGAACGCCGGCTGAAGCTGAAGTCGATCTGAAGGCAGGCAAAGTGGCGTTCGTTGACGCCCTTACGCAGGGGGATTAAGTCGCCAGCGATTGAGACTCCGATTGCCACCTCCGCTTCCGATCAAATGTATCCTTTCTGTTACTAAATAAATTTTGTTTCCGGCAAATACGTATTGACCCACGATCCGACACCTTTGAGAGTGTCCGACTTTCACTCGTTAACAAACTATGAAAAAAATCGTCGTAACACTGCTAATATTCTCTTCGATTGCTTTGAGCGTGATTGCATTTGGCGTAGGCGGCTCGTCTCGACGGAACGTAAACGCCGACTCATTCACTCAGGGCCAAGACGTCGACAATTCGAGCGCGATTGTCCAACTCAAAGGGGCGCCAATAAGTACTAATCCTTCTACTAAGCCGCCACACGGCAAAAAAATCGATTTCAACAGTAATGCCGTGAGATCGTATCGCGCCCAGTTGAATAATCTACGGAATGACTTCAAACGATGGCTGCGAGCAAACGCCCCCAGAGCCAAGGTTACCAGCGAGTACGATATTTCACTCAACGCAGTGGCGGTACAATTGAATGGGACTCCGCTGGCCACAATCACAGCGGCACCAATGGTGCAGAGCGCCGACTACAACAGGCTTTACCAACCTAACCTGAGCGAGAGCTACAAGATCATCAACGCCATGGCCGCTTGGACCGCCGCTGGCGGCAGGGCAACTGCTGGCGCTGGCATTAAGATTGGCGACATAGACTCAGGCATCGACCAGACGCACCCTTTCTTCGATCCAACCGGGTTCAGCTATCCCACTGGCTTCCCCAAGTGCGATGCAGAAGATAGCAATTCGCACCATGCCGACCAAGACTGCAAGTATGTCACCCCAAAAGTGATTGTCGCAAAAGTCTTCTTCAATAAGGCCCAGCAGCAGGTCCTCGATGCGCAGGCAGTCGAGGGGCATGGGACTCACACCGCTGGGATCGCCGCCGGCGTGACTGGAAAGACTGCCGTCGTCAGCGGCGTCAGCATCGATGACATGTCCGGGATAGCGCCGGGCGCGTGGCTGGGGAACTACAACGTTTTCCCCGACCACGTTAATGAGAGCCGTCATGGCGCGCGCAGCGAGGATATCCTCAACGCGGTCGACGCAGCAGTCGAGGACGGAATGGACGTTCTTAATCTTTCGCTTGGTGGCGGCTTCCATGGCAACAATGACCTGCTGTCGATTGGGCTCGACAACGCGGTTGACGCAGGGGTAGTCGTGGCGGTGGCAGCCGGCAACAGCGGCCCTGGGCCAGGAACTCTTGAGTCGCCGGGCCGCGCCCGAAAAGTCATCACCGTTGGCGCAAGCACAAACCAGCATTTCGTCGGCCAGCCATTCACGTATCCGGCGGGCGGTGGAACAACGATCGGAGCAGCGGTCGGCGACTTTGACCCGTTGCCTGCGCAAGCGTTTAACTTATTCGACACTCATTCCGACGGTTGCGCTAGCGTCGATCCAGGCGCTTCGGGCAACGTTGCAATTATTGACCGTGGAACTTGCTCGTTTAGCCAGAAGGTCGCCAATGCTAAAGCAGCGAGTGCTATCGGCGTTCTCATCATCAACAATGTCGCCGGAGATCCTATTCCAATGGCGAGGACGGTCGGCTTCGATGATAACCTGCCAGCTGTCATGATCGGCCTCAACGAGGGTGCCGCGCTAAGAGGATCTGGACAGACCACAGCGTCAGCGGGCGCGACGTTCCAGGAGTTTGTCACTCCAGCAAACAAGGATATTCTGGCTTCCTTCAGCAGCCAAGGCCCGACGCTCGTCGACGTCGCCGCCAAGCCTGATGTGACCTCGGTTGGTGTCAACGTCCTCAGCTCCTGTGTTAGCACCGATCCTATCGATTGTGGTCAGGCGCCGTGGGCGTTCCTTAGCGGCACCTCGATGTCGACGCCTCACATTGCCGGCTCAGCGGCCGTGCTCTTGCAACTGCATAATGACTGGACGCCTGCGCAAATCAAGTCGGCTCTCGTTAATCGCGCCGATTTGGTCGTCAAAGATTCGATTACCGGGACGCACGATGTCGGTCCAACTGCACAGGGCACAGGACGCGAAAATCTTTCGGTAGCAGCAGACGCTACGACATGGATGGATCCTTCTGCCGCGAGTTTCGGTAAGGTCGCCGTCGGTCATCCGACGTCGCTAAATATTACACTGAGCAACCCGACCGTCAGCCCTCAGATGTACGCCATCACCGTGACGAAGTTCACTCCGAGCACATTCGGGGGGACGGTTCCAAGCGTCTTCGATGCTGGAGTGCTAAGCTCGGGTGATAATCGACTTACTGTCCCAAGCAGCGTGACTGTACCGTCTAATGGTTCGACGACACTGACAGTGACGGTAAACAGCGGTCAGCCACTAGGCACGGTGATACAGGGTTGGATTGACCTCAATTCGGGCTCCGACGCCTTGCATTTCGCGTACTACGCTCAAGTCGGTCAGTAGCTCTCTGAAATTCGAATCGCACAATCGCCTCTACAAACAGGGACGCCGGTTACAACCGCGTCCCTGTTTTTTCTGCCTCCGTCGGACATTCGCAACATCCTTATCACGAAGGATCGACAAAGCTCGAGCCATCCAGCTAGGATCTAAGAGTCATGCCATCTTTACACACGCCCGCGGGAGCAGTTTATCTAATGCAGATTTTCGGTTCCGCTTTCCTTGCGATTCTCTTTCTTCAATCCGGGATTGATAAGGTCCTCGACTACGGCGGCAATCTCGAATGGCTAAAAGGACATTTTGCCAAGAGTCCTCTGGCCGGAGTTGTGCACGTTCTACTAATGGGACTCACGCTTCTGGAAGTTACAGCCGGAGCGCTGAGCGCGATTGGATGCTTGATCCTAATTGTCTCGGGCGCATCGACAGTCGCCTTCTATGGCGGTGTCATTTCAGCCCTTGCCCTCATCGCACTGTTCTTCGGGCAAAGATTGGCCAAGGATTACGCCGGCGCGAGTGTGCTTGTTGCGTACTTCCTGCTGACGCTGGTCACAATCTATCTGCTTACGCAATGACAGATTAGTGCCGGCTATTTCTTACCGATCTTTGGCGGGAAAAGCCAAAGAAGTTTTCCTTCCTCGGATTCAGGACCCACATCGACCAGTGCGACGCCGGCCTTCGCAAGCTTGAGCGATGCTCCGGTTAATCCTGAAATAACATTGGTGAAGTCCGGTTCATGCCCAACAAGCATCAGAACGTTTGCCCGATGGCGCTTCACAACTGTTCGCAATTTGCTTTTACCAAACCCCGGCGCGAGCGATTCATCCTTCCGTACCTTCGCCTTGAGATAGTCGGCGGCGATTTCGGCGGTTTGCGCCGCACGTGGCAATGGGCTTGTCACGATCAAATCGGGGCGAACTTTCAGCCGATCTAGAAACTTCGCCACCTCGCGCATTTCCTTTTTTCCACGCTTGGTCAACGGGCGTTCGTCATCGGGTTCTTTCCAACCCGGCCAATCGGCTTCACCGTGTCTGAGAAAGTAAAGTTTCATCGCATCTTTTTCTAAAGGATTTGCCACTTCGGTTGCCGTGTCCGCAGGTCGATTTGCCAGAGACGAACTCCACCCAGGAACGCGTTACGATTGTGTCCAAGTTCAACTCCCTTCGGGATCTTGTTTAACTCCTTGGCGTTTCCACCACCAAGCACGACGTAATCGGCAATGAGCGACTTCTTCAGTTGCACGACGGCGTGCTGAACATCGCGCTGCCAAGCTTTCTCGCCAAGGCGTGCCTGGCCGGCTTCGCCAAGGTAATCCTCGATGATGCTGCCGTTCCGATAAGGCAAGTCGCCCAATTCCAGAGAAAGCACATGATTGTCCCAAACCAGAGCCGACCCCAGCCCTGTCCCAAGGCCGAGAAAGAGCATCCGGCGCCCGTGGTAGCTCCCGAGCGCCTGCATGGCTGCGTCATTGATGATGCGTACCGGTTTGCCGAGCGCCTTCCTGATGTCGAATCCCACCCAACCTTTGCCCAGATGTTTCGGCTCGCTTGCGATTTTACCGTTGCGCACGGGCGAAGGGAACCCGAGTGCGATAACATCGAATTCCCAATCTGCGACCAACGGTTTGATTTGGTCTACCATCGAGCGCGGCGTCAGCTTCCATCCCGATTTGAATTTTCTCCTCTCCGCACGCGAGATCATCAGCTTCACGTTTGAGCCGCCAACATCAATAACAAGGATTTTGCTCTTCAAGACTGTTTTCGAGTTGTAGCTGACGTCGATGACACCGGCGCTTTTGCAGGTGACGGCGCAGACTTCTCGCCGCTGTCGGTATCTGGACTTGTAGTGCTGGCGGGTTCGGTAGCAACGACGATCGGAATTAGTCTGTCTGCGCGCAATTTTTTCTTGGAGCCGGTCATTTTTTTCGCGCGCTCGCGGGAGACTTCCCGGAAATGCCATTGCGCCTGGGCCCGACGCTCCGTTCCCTCAGGTTTCAACCGCCGATAAGTTCCATCGGGCTGCAGCTCCCGCGCCTTTACGCGATCATGCAAAAAGCTCGGTAGCACTTCGTTGATGATTTGATCGCGCAACGCCGGATTTTCAACGGGAAACGCCAGTTCAATGCGCCGGAAAAAATTTCGCGGCATCCAATCCGCGCTGGAAAGAAACACTCTCGGCTGGCCGGCATTCTCAAAATAAAAAATTCGGCTGTGTTCCAAGAAGCGGCCAACGATGCTGATGACTCGGATATTTTCGCTGAGGCCTGACATTTTTGGCCGCAAACAACAGATGCCGCGCACGATTAAGTCGATGGTTACATCCGCGCACGAAGCTTCGTAGAGTTTCTCTATGACCTCCTGATCGACCAGCGCGTTCAATTTCGCAACGATGCGAGCTGGTTTACCCGCCCGAGCGTGGTCGCGCTCCCGCTCGATCAACTGGATGAGGCGGCTACGCATATCGAATGGCGCGACCATCAATTTTTTGAGTCCCGGATAACCGGCCAGACCGGTAAGGGTGTTGAAAACGATCGCTACTTCCTCCGTCAATTTCGGTTCGCTGGTGAGCAAACTAAAGTCTGTGTAAATGCGCGCGGTGCGCGGGTGATAGTTGCCGGTGCCTAACTGAACGTAGCGCCGGAGTTGGTCTGCATCGCGGCGAACAATCAGCAGCGCCTTGCAATGTGTTTTGAGGCCGACGACTCCATAGATAACATGTGCGCCGGCTTCCTCCAGCCGCCGCGCCCACTGAATGTTGCTCGCCTCATCAAAGCGCGCACGCAGCTCAACAATAGCGGTGACTTGCTTTCCGGCGTTGGCTGCGTCGATAAGCGCTCCGACAATAGGCGAATCACCGCTCGTACGATACAGCGTGATTTTGATCGCCAACACCTGCGGATCGCACGCAGCGGCCTCGATCAACTCGACGACTTGATCGAAGCTGTCGTAAGGATGATGAAGCAGCACATCCTGCCGTCGCAACACTTCGAAGAAATCGACGTGCGGTGGAAGGGCCGGATCACGCGCCGGCTGAAATGGCCGGTCTTTCAGCTTGGCAAACGCATCGTTTGTAACAAGCGGCATGAGGTGCGTCATCGAAAGCGGGCCGTCGAGTTTGTAAACGTCAGCCTCTGTCAGGTCGAAGAACCTCAACAACAATTCTAAAATATCTTTTGGACAATCCGTTTCCACTTCGAGCCGAACAGCGTTGCCTCGACTTGTGCGCCGCAGCTCCTGCTCAATTGTGCGCAGCAGATTTTCGGCTTCCTCCTCGTCAATATAGAGATCGCTGTTGCGCGTGACTCGAAATGCGTGGACCTCATCCAGGATCAAACCGGGAAACAATTCGCCGATGTGCTGTCTGATAAGCGATGCCAGATAAATGTACTCCCACGGCTCGTCAGCGCTCTTGCCCCGTGGCAGCGCGATCAGACGTGATACTGCCCGGGGCACCTGCACGATGGCGTGCAATGGCTCGCCGCCTCGCTGCAATTTTGCCTGCACCAGCAGGTTATGGCTTCGGTTCAAAAGATGGGGGAAAGGATGACTGGCGTCGACGGCCAGAGGAGTAAGCATTGGAAGAACTTCCTGCTGAAAATAGCGATGTGCCCAGGCAGCGCGTTTTGCCGACAGTTCCGACATTTCGCGCACGTAAATGCGGTTCTTCGCGAGTTCGGGCAGCAGTTCACTGTTCCACAGCGCGTATTGGGTCCCCACGAGCTCGCGAACCGTTTTCTGGATGCGATCAAATAATTCGGTCGGACTCAGTCCGTCTGGACCGACTTCGCTTGTCTCACTTTTGATCTGCTGCTTGATCCCAGCCACGCGGATCTCGAAGAACTCATCCAGATTTGAGCTGAAAATAGAAAGGAACTTAACTCGCTCGATGAGAGGCTGGCTGGGGTCCTGCGCCTCTTCCAGAACTCGCCGATTGAACTCAAGCCAGCTCAGTTCGCGATTGATAAAATTTTGGGGTTCGGAAAGGCGTTCCTCAACAGGCACATCGTTCTGCGGTGGCTCGACCCTTGCAGAAGGCTCGTCGGCGACGTTGTCTTTGGCGACCGCTATTGGCATTTATTCGGTGGTTAAGTGTG
>Ga0066903_100000398_pt1 | contig 26542 bp, 22 predicted proteins | sample PanSoiMetaGPlot1_FD_67491 | JGI IMG/M metagenome (GOLD analysis project Ga0066903, IMG submission 67491) | Tropical forest soil microbial communities from Panama analyzed to predict greenhouse gas emissions - Panama Soil - Plot 1 (version 2) | ecosystem: Environmental > Terrestrial > Soil >... | reverse complement strand
ACAACCAAGCCCTTCAGTGCGGCAGGCGACAGGCGGTCAAGATCATCGGGCAGCGACATGCCCACAAAGAATCCGACTCGCGCCGCCAATGGAATCTTATAATCATACCGCCACGAGTTTGCCCCTCTTACTGCAAGACGCCCTCACACAGCCCTTGACGGTCGCACCCCCGATCAAGCCTACTTCCACCCGCTGCCGCTCCGCACGGCAGCTTAACCCCGGCCGACGGATCCACTTACAGCACGTCACGGTCGGATTGAATCGGGATTCCCAAGATGCGGCAGGTAAGCGAGTCTAACGCATTGATTCGCGGGGGATTAGCAATGCGTGGACCGTATCCTGGTGAATTGACAAGGCGGGTGATTAGCTTTGTTGAAGCAGGAGGTTCCCGCCGTGAAGCAGCTGAACAGTTCGACATCGGCGTCAGTTCCGCGATCAGGTGCATGCAACGCTTTCGCGAGGACGGCACTTGCGAACCTATGCGGGCGGAGGAAACACTTCGCCATTGGAGGAGTATGCCCACCAGATCCTTGCGCTCAACCCCGAACGGTCAGGCCTCACATTGGATGAGATCGTCTTGGCGCTGCACAAGCGCCGAATTCCGGGAAGCCGCAGTGCGCTCTCCCGATTTTTCGCCCGTCACGGCATCACTATTAAAAAAAACCTGCGCGCCGCGGAGCGAAAGCGAGCCGACGTGGCTCGGGCGCGCCGACGATGGATCCGCAAGCCAAGGGGCTGCTTGACCCCGCTCGTCTTGTATTTATCCATGAAACTGCCGTCACCACCAACATGGTCCGTCCCAATGGTTGGAGCCCACGCGGAGAACGCCTTGTCGGCGAGGTTCCGATGGGACACTGGGAAACGCTGACATTCATCGCTGGCTTCCGCCGAACCGGTATCGTCGCCCCCATGCTGATCAAGGAGCCATGAACGGAGCAGCGTTCCTCGCTTATATCGTCCCCACTCTTCGGCGGAGGGACATCGTCGTCGTCGACAACGTCTCCTTCCACAAGGTCGCCAGCGTGGAGGAGGCAATCGAGGCCGGCGGAGCAGAACTGCGATACTTGCCGCAGTATTCGCCGGACCTCAATCCAATAGAATTGGGGTTCCATCCCCTAAAGGCACGGCTGCGCAAGGCGGCCGAGCGCACAGTCGTCGCGTTGCAGCGATGCGTTGGCACCTTCATTCGAGGACTCAAGCCTTCCGAATGCACAGGTTATTTTACGCACGCCGGCTATGATCCACTATGACTGGGACGTGCTGTAGCCCTCGGCTTAATCATCGGCGCGGGTATTAGTGAGAGGATGTGACCACATGCTGGCTTCGCCGATTCTGGTCACCGGCGCCGCCGGATTTATCGGTTTCCACGTGGCCCGCCTCCTGCTGGCGAATGGCCGCGACGTCATCGGACTCGACAACCTCAACGCTTACTACGATCCGAGGCTGAAGGACGCGCGCCTCGCAGAGCTCGCGCGCTACAACACGTTCCGATTCCGCAAGCTCGATCTCAGCGACCGCGACGGCATGGCCGCGCTGTTCGCGGAGCATAGTTTCGCCCAAGTGGTGCACCTCGCCGCCCAGGCGGGCGTGCGTCATTCGCTCTCAGCCCCCCACGATTACATCAATTCCAACATCTCTGGCTTCTTGAACGTCTTGGAAGGCTGCCGGCGGGCCGAAACGCGCCACCTCCTCTATGCCTCGTCCTCCTCGGTTTACGGCGCCAATACCAAGCTGCCGTTCAGCGCGGCGCAGAATGTCGACCACCCGCTCAGCCTCTATGGCGCGTCCAAGAAGGTCAACGAATTGATGGCGCATGCCTATTCAAATCTGTTCGACCTTCCGGTCACGGGCCTACGTTTCTTCACCGTGTACGGCCCGTGGGGCAGGCCCGATATGGCGATGTGGCTGTTCGCGGCCGCGATTCTCAAAGGCGAGCCAATCGAGCTGTTCAACGGCGGTGACATGTGGCGCGATTTCACTTATGTGGATGACGTCGCGACTTCCGTTGTCAAGCTCATCGATCACGTGCCGCAGGTAAATGCCGCGTGGTCAGGTGACGATCCAGATCCGGCAACGAGCCGCGCGCCTTGGCGCGTGTACAACATCGGCAATCACACGCCGGTCCATCTCTTCGAGGTGGTGCGCCTGCTCGAATTGGCGCTCGGCAGGAAGGCTATCCTGGAGCTGATGCCGATGCAGCCGGGCGATGTTCGGGAGACGTGCGCAGACGTGGGGGACTTGCAAAAAGCACTCGGATTCTCCCCTGATACCCCAATTGCGGTTGGCATCAAGAAATTCGTCGACTGGTTTCGAGCCTTCACTGGATTCGAGAAAGCCAGGTTGTGATCCAACGAGGACTGCGAGAAATGAATGAACGATTGCTCAATCCGGTGTCGAATGCTGAACTTGACCGTCGTTGAATGGCGGTACGCAAGGCGATGGCGGACCAGGGTGTCAATACTGCGATCCCGTTGGGGCTGCGATCAGCCCCTAAGAAGATAGTTTTTGTTATCAACTCCCTTACTGCCGGCGGCGCAGAACACGTACTCGTCGACCTTTTGGTGCGCCTGGAGAATCACCTGCGAGAGTACGCTGTGCATTTGGTCCTACTTGACGTCGAACAAGAGCTGCACTCCGTGCCGCCTTGGGTACAAAAGCACGTTCTCAACGCCAATTTCAATTTCCTTTGGAGCACGGTATCGCTTGTTCGGCTTCTGCAGCGGTTGGCGCCTGCCGTAACGCTGAGCTTCCTGAACCGGTCAAACTGCGCAAATGTCATTTCGTCCAAGATCCTCAGGTATCCATGTATAATCAGTGAGCGCACTCACCCGACCAGCCGATTTGGAGCCGGCTTGAGCGCCGCTGCTACTAAAGCAATTATGCGCCTTACATATCCCCATGCAGACCAAGTGATCGCTGTGTCAGAAGGGGTCAGAGACGATCTTATGGCAAACTTTGGCGTCCACGGAACGAAACTCCGCGTCATCTATAACCCCATCGACACCAATCGGATCCAGAAAAGAGCATTGGAGCCCACGCGCGATCGAGTTCCGGAGCCGTACATAGTAAGCGTGGGACGTCTGGTTCCAAGTAAGAACTTTCGGCTACTGATAGAGTCCTACCAGTCATCGAGGATTGAAGAGAACTTGGTCATCCTGGGTGAGGGAGAGGAGCGCAGGGATCTTGAAAGACTTGTGTCGAGTCTCGGTTTGGACGGGCGGGTCACCCTCCCTGGCCACATGCAGAACCCATATCCAATTATCCGGGCAGCGCGCTTGTTCGTTTCCTCCTCCAATCTGGAAGGATTTCCGAATGCGCTAATCGAGGCGATGGCATTGGGCTGTCCGGTTGTTGCTACCGACTGTCATACCGGGCCGATGGAAATCATGGCCGGACAGTTGCACGCCCGATGCACAGAGGTAACGCTTGCAAAGTACGGAATCCTGGTCCCGGTGAACTCGCCAGATTTGTTGGCACAAGCGATGCGTGTCGGGTGCCGAGAGAGTATCAGGACCATGTACTCACAGCGCAGCATTGAGCGCGCAAGAGACTTTGCGTCGGAGCATTCGGTTGCACAGTATTGGTCGGCGATAATATCGTGCGCGCGCTTCAGCTGACTTGCACCTATTCGATATTCGCTCTACGATCGGCAGCCTGAATCGTACGGCACGGCCGACGGTTTGCTCAGCCCTGCCAGGTTTACGCGCGGCGAAGTAGAATTTGAATTGATTTAATCCCAGAAGAAGGAGGTCGCAATGAGCGACATCGGGCAGCATGCGGCCAATTATTTCGTCGACTGCTCGACCGTGGCTGCGAGGCATTTGATTGAACCCACTTTTCTCTGTCGCCTGGAGCGTGGACTCCGGCGGATCGCCTTGCGTCAGCAGGATCCGGACTGCTTCACAATGAAAAAAATGTATCAATCGCCGTTTGTGAAGAAGCTCATCGGTCGCACAACTATTGAAGCCCCAGGGGTCCGCCACCCGCTCTATTTCAGACCTGGCACCACGGACATCCACGTCATTCGCGGAGTTTTTAAGAAACAAGCATTCAACATAGCTCGCCTCCAACGATGGCCAGAGATCAAAGCTTTCCTGGAAGCGCAACACAAGCGAGGGCTTCGCCCACTCATCGTCGACGCTGGTGCGCATATCGGGGTTAGTGCTGTTTTTTTTGCGCTCATGTTCCCCAGCGCGTTGGTGATAGCTATTGAGCCGGAGGATAGCAACTTCGGCCTTTTATCGAAGAATACGGAAGGGCTGAACGTGCGATGCGTGCAGGCGGCACTTTCCTCCGAGACCAAGCGCGTCAGGGTGGTAGACCCGGGCGAGGGGCATTGGGGCTTCCGGACGGAGAAGACGGGCTCCCAAGAGGGGCTCCCTTGCGTCACACTTGATGCTCTGTATGAAGAAACCCGCGGCTCTGGGGTGTTCCCGTTCCTCGTGAAAATCAACATTGAGGGGGGAGAACAGGATGTATTTTCGCAAAACACCGGGTGGGTTCAAAACACAGGTATCATAATTATTGAGCTGCACGATAAGATTTTGCCAAGAAAGGCCGTATCACGCCCATTTCTTAAATGTATGAGCGCATTGGATCGCGATTTCTTGTATAGTGGCTCTTATGTCTTTTCCATAGACAACGCAATTGCCGCGTGTCGTTCCGCATGGAATGCTTGACCAATGATTATATCGCGGCGTGAGTATCGTACCATCCGAGCCTGAGTAGCCTCGTAGCGTATTCGCTGTAGATATATTGCCCATATTTCCATCGCCATAACGGTGACTCGCCGCCAACTAGTCGATAGCGGATAAATCTGTATCGGTAAAATCTCAGGGCTTCCCGTTCCGACATCCATTCGCCCGGAAGTTCACTGCCAAACAGGCCGCTGGACCCTTTTTCGAACCGATGATCGACATACCTGCCTTCGGCCGGCGGGTTTGGACAGCGTTGTTTTGGTACCTCTCTCTGCTGGATTAGCTTAAACCTCGAGTATCCTAATCCGCGTAATACTGAGAACTCTTCAATAGCGTCAACCCAACGAATGGTTGCGGATTCAATCGAGACATATTTAGGTCTCGATGTAAAAGATTGCAAGGCGCGTAAGCACAAAATATCTGAACCTTCTATATCTATTTTAAGATAGTAAGGAATGCCGTATTGTGCTACCAAATCGTTAAACGGAAGTCCGCTTACCGATACTTTATCAGATGGCGCACCAAATAGTTCGTTTCGTTTAGCCCAATTCTCGCAAACAGTGCCAAATACGCTAACGGTCCGATTTACAAAAAACGTAACCGGACCCGCCCTGTCTGTGATAGTGGCGTTGATGAGGATCAGCTGCCCCGAAGCTAGATAGGAGCGCAGTCGGGTACGAATGTCGTCGCAAAGAGCCGGCACAGCTTCTATCGCAACGACGCGAAATCCCTTGAGAAGATAGAATTCGGCGTCCTCGCCTTTGTGCGCCCCTACATCGTAGATGAGATCGCTTTGCATTGTAGGAATACCCTCGTCCCCGGGGAAGGACTGGCTCGTCCGTGGCCATATTATATATCAAGATCACGGGCTCGGGCTCGAACGGTAGGGCCGCCAAGTGACCAATTCTGGCACGCGACGCATTATCCAGCATTTGCTTTGACAGCGCGAGCCGCCACAGTAACGGGGTACACCGCGTCGTCCATGTCGAGTTCAGCCCGGTCGAGTTCCTCTACCGCAATCCCGTAGAGGAGGGCGGTTGCGGCGAAGATATTGCCGTGCGCCTCAACCGCCAAGCCATCTGGCGAAAACTGCTCCTCGAGGAGACGACGAACCGCCAGTGGGGTGAGCAGCCAGTAGTGCCCCCATTGAGGGTCGAGTTGACTGATCCCTGGAGCGGTCAGCAGCAGAACGCCCCCTAGCTTCATCGCGCCGTGTAACGTGGCGACCGCCGCACGCATGTCATACAAATATTGCAGCGTCTGAGTCAGCACGATGCAATCGAAGGCTGCCTCCGGCAGCGCGTTTGGTCGACTGAGGTCACCGACGAAGGTCGCGCGCGGATTGCTCGCATCGACGTGAAGGATGTCGCTTTGCCGTACCTGGGCGCCACCGAAGCGCAGAGTATACGCATTATCACCGATCTCGAGCACGCGTCCGCGAATATCAGCGCTATTGTCGGCAAAAATCGCTCGATGTAATAGCGATCGACCGGCGTACCACGATCCATGCCCCAGCAGCGGCTGAAAGGCGACGATCTCCTGAGATCGCCGAAGCACACAGTGCCCAGGGGGAACCATTCGGGCCGTCCGGAGAGCCGGGCAATTTGGCGCCCGACCAGCATCTTCCTGGCTCGACTTCCAAGGACGCGGATCAACTTGCGCGCGTCGCTGCGTTGAGGCTGCATGATAGCTCCGCATGAACCGTCACGACCGCTGCGCCGGCGGGCGGCCTTAGTTGTTAATTGTTTGGCGCCGAAATTGCAACGCTCTTTTGGCTCAAGCTCGTGATGCTTCCGGCGCTCGCGGGTCGTAGCGAGCTGCGCGTCGGGACCTCTCTTGAGCAATGTCGGATTTGAGACTCAGGGAGACACGCATCAGCGGTTCGGCAAATGTCACTGGTTGTCGGATTTGGAAAACATTAGTCTCGGTGCATCACTCCGTTGAAGACCTGAAGGCTCGAACCCGCGATACGGCACCCCTAATCCCTCATGCAGCCGTAAACCTTTCGCAAGTAGCTTTCACAGAGCATGACGTCTGGCCATCAGGCTGCCAGGAGGCGACCGGACATGAGGCGCGATACGATTGCTGCGGTGATCCCGCTATACAACAAAGAACCTTACATTGCGCGAGCCATGGCTTCGGTCCTGGCTCAGACCAGACCCGTTGAGGAGATCATCGTCGTGGACGATGCTTCGACAGATGGCGGCCTCAAACGGATCAAAGCATTTCAAGATGCAAGATTGCGGGTTCTTCGCCGTACCGACCCCCGACAAAGAGGCCTCCCGGCGACCCGCAACCTCGGAATCCAGTCTGCAACGTCGCGCTGGATTGCACTCCTGGACGCGGATGATCGTTGGCACGAAAACTTCATTGAAGAGACCGAAAAGCTCATCGCGCAGGCATCCGATCGTCAGGGATTTCTCTTCACGGGCTGGGAGAGCGTCTGGCCTAACGGAGTCGCAACGCGTGATGCATATAGCGCCCGCTGCGATAGCCAGGGTTTCCGGCAGCTGGATCTTGATGGTTTCGTCTCTGCGTGGCTCGATCTCGGCGCTTGCCCTGTATTCCCTTCCGGGGTCGTTATTCGCCGCGATACATTGATCGACGCTGGCCTCTTTCAGGAGCGTTGCCGTCGTGGTGAAGATAAGGAGATGTGGCTGCGCGTGCTGGCGATAACGGACGCGCTCAGTTCGCCGCGGGTGTGTAGTTCATATTATCGCGATATACCAGGTGCGATGAACGATACAATTACCACCAATGTACGCCATTGCATATGCCCCACTCTTGAGGAGATGATAGCCCAGGCCTCCGGCACCCGCCGCCTACTGCTCATGCGGCTTTTTAACCATCAGGTCGTCGAATATGCGCGCTGGGTTGGAGGGCGCGAACGCCTGTCACCAGAAGTCTATCGCGGGTTCTTTGTCTCAATTGCTCCGCAAGGATACTTGTTGATGCTCACGCTTTCATACTTGCCGCTTCCTGTGCAGCAATTCGCCCGCCAAGGCATGCTTTGGATCCGCAAAGTGATTGGACTGCGCAGATCGAGGCAGTGAACTGGCCCCTCTGACATCATCGATCACCCGAGACTTGATCATAGAGGAACGCATTGCCCGATCCGGCCAACTCAGTTTGTAGAGACGCGTTAGCATGGTGCGTGATTGCCACACCCGCTATGCGGAAGACGTTGTTATACGCCTCGGCAACGAAGACGTTGGTGTTGGGGTCATTGTCGGAAATGACCCCACCCTGGATGAGCACGTGGGCTCCGGTGACATTTGGCGCATCGCCGCCATATACATAATACTGCATCTGCGCACCGGTGCCGCCACGCGATTTCGGATCGAGCGCTTTGCAGTTGATATTGGTGGTGGAGGGACCCCAGAACTTGTAGTTCACCTTGTTGCCGCTGGCGATGCAATTCGCGTTGGTGACGTCGGCGCCTTTGTCGTCGTAGCCTGCGTCAGTGTTGCCACTGCTCACGCAATCCTCGCGATAGATAGCGTAGTTGCCCCTCTCGCTGGCAAAGCCGTCGGCATTCCAAAATTTGTCTGGATTTGAATTGCGGGTGTCATGGCAATTTGTGACCGTCACCCGGCGCATGGTGATGTCGTGCGCCGTATCATTGCATTCGACGCCCGTCGCGAAATTGTGGCCGTCCTGCCGTCCTGAGTTTAAGGTGATGTCTTCCAACAGAACGTTGTGGCTGTCGCCGCGAATGCGGATGGCCGTTTTTGAGAATCCGGCGCCGGTAATGTTTCTGAGGACCGTATCAACGTGCGAGCTGGCCGCATCATGCTCAAAAAAGCGCTGGAAGTTATAGGCATTGCAGTCGCTGACCGTGATCCCCCGGTGTATCGCGCCAGTCAGGTGAAACGGCTGACCTGCCCTCTGGAAATCAAAGTATCTGAAGACAAGATAATCCGCACCCGACCTCAGAGCGAAGATGTCGCGGCCGGTGGACCAGTCCCTGACGTTCGTCACCGCTTCTGGATCGCCCGGTAGCGTCCAGGCGGTGCGGCTGCCGACCATGGTCGCCCGCATTGGTGCAAGCCTCTGGTCAACGCCCATGATGGTCACAGGCGATCCAATCTGACCGCCTGTGATAATGCCGGCCCTGCTGGTGTCGGTGAAGGAATAGGGTCCCCTGTCGGCGCGGACATAGACCGCGCCCCCGGGACCGACCGCCATGATCATATTGTTGAGCTGCCAGATTGACGCGGCGTTCTCCCAGCTATCACCGTTTCCGTTGCCCGCCGGCGCCGGCATGATATAGCGGACGCGCGTCGCCGGCAGCGGCGATGCGGGGGTCGCCCCACGGGAAGCAGCTCTCGCATCTGTGCAAACTGAAGAGACAGCTGCGACAAGCAGAGCGCGGCGGTTTAGGATCATTGCTGTATTCTACATGCGTGCGCTTGGCTGCCAAGCCTCGCTACGGGAGTTCTGTCGGAATGTCGACTCTCGGTAGGCGCGGTCCTGGAAGATCGTGGAGAGATAAATGAAATCAGTCTGCGCCCGGTCTTTTTCAAAAGGAGGGTGAAATGACGATCAGGCCACGCTCACTTGTGATCGGTGCCGCGACGTACATTCCGGGGCTGCAAAACCTCACCGGGAGGAGGACCGGCGGCACGGTGTCCGCGCGGTATTGCTACTCCGTCTGGCTCCGCCACCTGTGCATGCTGCACCGGCATGGTCTGCCGACGACGTTTGAGACAGTGACCGAGCTGGGTCCAGGCGACTCGCTCGGCATGGGCTTGGCCGCCCTTCTGTGCGGAGCAGAACGTTACATCGCGCTCGACGCGGTCCGGTACGCGGACAGCGCCAGCAATCTCAAAATCCTGGAGGAACTGATCGCACTCTTCCAAAACCGCACGCCGATACCTGATCATGTGGAATTTCCGCTGGTGCAGCCACCACTCTCGTCGTACGCTTTTCCGGCGGAATTTCTTACGTCCGCCCGCCTGGACGCCGCGCTCAGCCCGAGTCGGCTAAACGTGATCCGGGCCGCCACAGCCCCTCCAGCGGCGAGCCCTCGTGACGAAGGCCTCATCTGTTATCGCGCCCCGTGGTCGATGGGAATGATTGACGATGCCACAGTAGACCTCGTCATCTCGCAGGGAGTGCTTCAGTTCGTTCACGATTTACCAAGCGTCTACAAAGGCATGGCAGGCTGGTTGAAACCGGGCGGGGTCACGTCCCACGAGATCGCCTTCCAATCGATCGGAATCACGACGGAATGGAATGGCCACTGGTCCTGCTCCGACTCTCTTTGGAGGCTGGCTGCGGGTCGGCGCAGGCACGCAACCAACCGCGAGCCGCATTCGACGCATATCACGTTCCTGCAAAAGGCGGGGTGCCGTATCGTTACCGACGAACGGATCGTGCGACATTCGGGTATCAGCCGAGCGAGACTAGCACCCCGCTTTCGCCACCTGACTGATGAAGACCTCATGACGAGCAGTGCCCTTATACAAGCGGTTAAGTTGTCCTGAGCGATTGCCAGCAGCAGTGCCGGGTTTCAGATGCATGCTTTGTTTCATGTTTCGAGCGGTCGGCTGAGGCACGACGCCCAACGCGCAAGCCTTCTCAACCTCGCCGCCCGCGGTACGGATTTCTTCTTTCAGTTTGTCACCATGACGATCCTAGCGCGATTGCTTACTCCCGCCGATTTCGGAGTATTCGCGATGGCAACGCCCTTTGTCTGGATCCTGATGACTTTCGGCGACTTGGGACTAGCCGCCGCGGTGCTTCAGCAACACGAATTGAAAGAGGGGCAAGCCTCCGCTGTTTTTCGTGTCAATTTGTGGGCTGGGCTCGCGTGCGGCGGGCTGTTCCTGCTAGCCTCGCCGCTGCTTGGCTCGTTCTACGGTGATCCTCAGGTGACGCAGGTTGCAGCGGCCCTGAGCATTATGTTCGTCTTTTCTGGCTTCACGGCTGTGCAACAGGCGCTGCTCCGTCGAGCTTTATTATTTGATGCGCTGTTGCGAGCGCAGATCGCTGCATCCGTTGTGTCATCTGTAGTGGCCGTCGTCTTTGCTCTCAAGGGTGCTGGGTACTGGGCTTTGACCATCCGCACGCTGGCCGATCCATTGATCTATAGCGTCGTGGTGTGGACCTCGACTGGTTGGATCCCGACCCGCGCTGAATGGGATGACACTACCAAGGCCCTCCTCCGATACGGCAGGTATTGTATTGGGTCTTCTCTTATCTATTCGGTCGGGCGGCATGCCAACAACGTCTTGATCGGGTGGCGCTATGGAAGCGCTGCGCTCGGGCCTTTCGCGCTCGCAAATCGGCTGCTTGTCCTTCCGGCTCAGCAGATTGCATGGCCAGTCGGCCAGGTTATGATCCCAACGCTGAGCCGCCTCCGGGACGATCCTGACACACTGAAGAGGTGGTATCTGAAGCTGCTTCGGTTGGTGACTTTTGTGTCGTTCCCACCTTTGTTCAGCTTGGCGATCTGTGCCGATGATGTCGTCTACGTGATCGTTGGTCCTCAGTGGAGCCACGCGGCGGACATATTAAGGCTGCTCTCCCCAGTCGCCGCCCTACAGGTGGGCTACGCCACCACTGATTGGTTGATGCGATCGCAGGGGAAAGCAGACCGGCTCTTTCGTTGGACGGCAATCGACGCAGCGACCAGCTTTCTGGGCTGCATTCTTGGTCTTCCCTGGGGAGCGATCGGCGTTGCCGCAGGGCTGGCGGTAGCAGGCCTCCTGTTGTTTCTTCCGAGCTTTGCTTACGCCGCAAAAGGCACAACAATCCGGCTCACAGACGCACTAAAGGCCATGCTCCCGTGCTTCGTGTTGACCATGCTTACGGTTGGCGCCGTGTGGGCGCTCATCCCGCCAGACTGGCATCCATGCGCCCGCTTGCTCGTGACAGGAGGTATGATCGCGGTCATTATGGCCTGTGGAACCGCCTTGGTCTACGGCCGTTCGGTTCTGAGTCTCCGTTCGCTGAAGGCAGATTTGCCGTGAATGTTCTGGGGGCAGCCATGTCAGAGCATCTTCCCGCCGCACCCGCCCTCGCAGGTCATATCAGTGCTAGTCAAGCGGGGTTGGTCTCGGTCATCATCCCGGCCTACAACGACGCCCCGACCATCGAAAGAACTATTTCGTCGGTACTAAACCAGACCTATTCAAATCTGGAGGTGCTTGTTGTCGACGACGGTTCGACGGACGAGACCGCCGTGCTTGTCCGGCGCATGGCGGATGCCGATCCCAGGATAGGGCTTCTGCAAAAGCCCAACGGCGGCCTCGTGTCAGCTCGCAACTGCGGAATTGCGCATGCGACAGGAGAATTCATCGCCCCCATCGACGCCGACGACCTCTGGCATCCAGAGAAGATCGAGAAGCAAGTGGCAGTGATGCGGGACCGCGGAGACCAGGTTGGACTGGTCTACTGCTGGTCGAGGTCCATCGACGATCATGACCGGGTGCTCTCGGATATCTCGCCCTGTAGTCTTCGAGGCAATGTCTATGCCGCCCTGATCATAAGAAACTTTTTGTCGAGTGGCGCACCTTTGGTCAGGAGACGTTGTGTCGAAGAGGTCGGCGGCTACGATGCAACACTCCCATCTCGAGGAGCGAATTGCTGCGAAGACCTGAAGTTCAACCTAGATATCGCGGAGCGGTTCGACTTCGACCTTGTTCCGGAATTCCTATTTTCACATCGCGCACGCCCGGGAAGAATGTCCACTAACATCGACGCTATGCTGCGGTCCCATAACGTGGTGATCGAGGAGGTGCGAATGCGCCACCCTGAATTGCCCAACAAGCTCTTTCGCTGGGCAAGGGGACATCAGCACCGGGAGTTCGGCTTGTCTTATCTGAGCAATGGGCGCTTCTTGAGTGGGGCACGGCTGCTTTTTAGGGCGTTAAGCGAGGATCCGGCCGCTACGCTCAGGATAGGATCTGAGCGGCTCTTTGCACGCTTTCGGAGGTCAAGAGCATTTAATGAGCTTGCGAGAGGGAAGTCGCATAGCGGTGCCGGCGGTGGAATAATCAACCGCAAGTTCCTTGAGGTTGATCCCGCCGTTTTCAGCACACGCCCAAGAGGGACGTGGACTCGAAGGAAACTTGTCTACCTTGCGGCGCTCCCCGTGGGGCGTCGCCGCGTACACGTGGTCAGAAGCCAGTCGTCGACGGCGCGCTTGCTCCTCGTTCGGAAAGCGATGATGGCATCTGCAACTGAACGTATCCGGCAGCTCCTTTCGCACGACATGAAAGACCTGTTTTGGCTGAGCCATATGGTAGGCTTCGCCCCTTGGACGCATCGCGCAGCCGCGCCGTTGCACCAGCTGCAGCGGTGGCAGGTTTGTCATCGCCGGCAGCGCGACATCGATAGCCGCATGGAGTTGTTGCGCTGCCGGATCGCGGAAGGATGTTTGAGGCAAGGCGACCATCGTCTTGCATTAGGCGAGCTATGCCCGGAACTCGACAAGATCTGCCGCCCGCTTCGGCGGCCCAACGAGGAGATCGCTCTCGCCAGTATCGATCAAGATGGATTCCTCTACCCCCGATTCAAACAGTTCTGGGCGGCACCTTGTGTGGACGCGGAGGCGTTTCTGCCACGAGACCGATTCGAACTTGTGGTCGTAGACCATGATGGCTGGGTCGGGGTGCGCAAAAGCTTCCGCGACGACAGAAGGGCCTTCGTCTCCGAATTGGAGGCGGCTCTCGACCTCCTTGCAGCAGGCTGCCGCGTCCCAGCGATCTTAGACGTAGATTTTGACCGGCTCTCCATTACCTTTGCCTACATCAATGGGGTCGTCGTACGCGAGGCGCTGGCTCAAGCGGGAGCTCCTATGCGCGATCGGGACGTGCGGCCGGACGCCGTTGTTGGCGACCGTAGGATTCAGCAAGAGCGGCGTGAAACTGGAAGGCGCTTGATCGATAAGGTCTTGGATTCCGAGACGATCGTCGGTATCGGCAAGGCCCTGCTTGCGATCCATCGTGCTGGCTACGCGTTTGAAGATGTGAAGTACGGCAATGTCATTGTCGAAGCGAGGACCAAGACTCCGTACTTCATCGATTGCGAGCGTGCGCTGCCGTTGCGTCATTTCTCCCGTGCGACCGCGACCTATCTCAGAGATCGCGATGCCGACAAGCTCAACCAGCTTTTCGGTACCGATCTACTCACCGCAGAGGTGCTACGAGGGCTTCGGTTGCCCGTCGGTGCTGCCGTGCACTTCCCCTTCTATGCGGACGCCGGTCTCTGGTTGGGAGCAATTTGGAATCCGGATCTTGGAATGTTGCGTTGGCGCCACGTCTTGGCCGACCACCTGCCGATCCCTCGGGGCGGCCGGATCCTCGACCTCGGCGCGAACAACGGCTTTAACGCCCTGCAGATGCTTCGCGCCGGTGCGAATGAGGTTATCGGGGTGGAGATCGACGCCGACGTCATCAAGCAGGGCTTGTTCGTGAAACGCGTTTTCGAGTGGGCAGACAATACCGAATATCGTTTCTCATACATTCACGGCTCTCACGCCGATATTGGCGCAATGAACCTTGGTAGATTCGACCTGATTACGGCGTTCTGCACGCTGTACTATTTGAGCGCTACAGCAATGAAGAAGACCGTTTCCGATGCTGCGAAGCTGACGGATCTCATTGTCTTGCAGTATAATAATGACCGTTCAATCAAACGCGGCGACCACGAGACTTATACAAAGGCATCGCTCTCGTTCAGTATCGAGTTACTACGCAACAACGGCTTCCCAAATGTCACCGTGATCGAACGGCGCGGGTCCGACCGTCCACTGGTGATCGCACGAACAGCTAGCACATAACTCGCGCAGTGAATGCGCTTTCATCCGAGAGGCATGGCTTTTAGAAGCCTTATCTCCGGACGCGCTCATGAGTCATTGCCCACGTTCGGCCGATCGCCAGCCCAACCACAGACCCGCGAGCGCCGCAAACAGGGCACCACCAAATGGCGCTCCCAAAAATGCGATAAAGGCTCCGTAAGGCCAGAGCACGACGAAAGTCACGCCAGCACCGAGAATGCCAGACATCACAATGAAAAGCATCAGTTATGCTCGGATTTGATTTGCTTCAAAGCCTATCAGCGTTTTTGTGTCAGTAACTCGACATATCGCGTCGGTGCTGAGGCTGATCGATCCCAGAGTTAACGTTCGATTTTCAGGACGCGGCTGCGGTTCCAGACCCAGAAAGGCACGCCCGAGAGAGTTCCACGCAAGGCCGTCTTGTTTTGCAGTAATCCGTTGACCGAGACGCGCGGCAGTGCGTGCAGGTGGGCGGCGTGATCAGGAAAGACATGAGCTGGCCGCGTGGTTATGGCGGTCGTATACCCCGCTTGGCGCGCCAGGCGGAACTCGCGCGCCCCCACGGCGCTCGGATCGCCGAATGGGTAGGCCAAATGCCGGACCGGCCGTCTGAGGCGCCGCTCGAGCAACGCTTTGCTGTCCGTAATCTCCCGCGTTGCCGTTATTGCACAGCACCTCGCCAGTATCGGGTGGGAGAGGGTGTGTGCGCCAATCGACACGTCGGGCTCGCGTGCCAGGGTTTCTACCTCGTCCCAGCCTAGGCAGAGATCGGTGGTGAGCCGGCCCGTATCCACATCCGCTTGCGCGGCGAGATCCGTCATGAAGGCGCGCAACCGCTCCTCCGGTCCGGCGCGCAGGTGCCAGTAGACAGCCTCGAAAGCCCCTTGCTTCTCGACGGCCGTGCGGCTCGGCAGGTCCGGCAATTCGCATTTGCCGCGGCACACAACGCGATCGAGCCGAGCAATCGCCTCCTCGAGTTCAATCCACCAGAGCCGTCCTCGGCCATCTACAAAATCCGTCGTTACGAAAAGCGTCCACGGTGCATTGTGGCGCCTGAGGACCGGCCAGGCATGATCAACGTTGTCGCGGTAGCCGTCGTCGAACGTCAGTGCCGCGAAAGGCCCCCCAGCGGCGCGCGAGCGCAGCCGGTCGGGGACTGCGTCGACCGGAATGATATCAAAGCGCTCCCGCCGCAGCTCTGTGAGGACGACGTCGAGAAACTCGGGCGTGATTTCGAGAACCCGGTTCGGCGCAAACTCGCGTGGTCGCCATGGCCGAACATGGTGAAACATCAGGATGACGCCACGGCCCCGAGCCAAAAGGCGAAGGCAGCGATCGGCACCAGTAGCGGCTAAAATTCTGAAGCCGGCGGCGAACATCCCATGTCTGAATCCCATGAGGCTTGTCGGCTCCCCCTCTGCAAGGTTGAATAGAGATAATCAGTCTTCGCGCAAATCACATGCCAATCATATTGCTGACGAACTCGTTCACTATCTACGGTGGATACGCGATAAAATTCATGATCTCGTGAAATCTTGTGTTGCAGGTCATCGATATCGCCGATCCTGAAGTAGTTGTCTGGACCAAAGCCCAAGTCAAGGTTGGGTTCTATATCGCTAAGCAAGATCGGCACGCCGGCACCAACTGCTTCAAGTGCAGCGATCGGATGGCCCTCATTGTAGGAAGGCAGCACGAACAAAGATGCATTTTTCAGAAGAACCAGCAATACGTCGTGGTTTACGAATCCGGTAAATACAACCCTATCGCTTGCCTGCTGGCGTAGCTGCTCCGAATACTCGTCCCTATGATTCGCATCGCCGACAATCACGAGCTTACGATCAAGATCAGCGGCTTTGAAGGCCAGACACAAGTCGTGAAACCCCTTTTCTGGGACGAGCCGACCAACCGTAATGATGTACTTGGCCGTGCCCAGACCGTAGTCAGTGAGAATGTCTTCGGTGGAAGATAGTTCAGATTTGGCCGTGTCGATGTGGTTTGCGCCATTCGGAATGAAAGAGATTTTGGCGGCGGCCCACGGGAAGCGCCGCCTCAAACTCGTCGCCAGGCACTGCGATACAGCGATTACTCGGTCTCCAAACGTAACCGCGAACAACTCCCCAACACGCAATATGCACTTTGCGACGCTACTCCATTTGCGATGCTCGTAATTTTTGGAATGGTATGTGACCACTACTTTCATGCCAAGGGCTTTTGCAACAGGTGCCACTAGGGCAGGACCGATGCCATGCAGATGAAGCAGATCGGCGTGCAAAACGAAACGTGCGTACAGCACGCCGCAGATCGTGCTGGTAATCGTCTCTAGATGCTTGCTGCGGGCATGAGGCAGCGAGACAATTTGCAAGCCGTGATACTCAGAGAATTTTTCTCGTAAATACGCTCTGCGTCCGATGATAGTGAATGAGTCATTTGGATGGCGCTCCTTCATGAGCGGGAACAATTGCTCACAGTGCATCTCGACGCCGCCCATGACATGAGGCAAGCCTCGCAGACCCACAACGCATACGTTCATCGCACCCTCCCGCTTTCCCGCGAAGGGTCACGCTCCATCCTCATTTCCACGCCTTTCACGGCGTGATTTGACTTATTTCCTTCGCCCGGAGCAGGTCGATTGAGCCTCGCGCTTCTCTGAAGCAGTTACTAATGCTGTCCTTTCGGCCGGGGTTTTCCCCGACCTGCGCATCAGAACGCATTCCTCGATCGGTAAATCTCCTGCGCCGTCCAGAAGAGAATTTGCAAGTCCAGCCAGAAGCTCCAGTTGGTGACGTACCAGAGGTCCAGTTCAACCCGCCGCTTCATAAGGCCGATCGTCGGCGTCTCGCCGCGAAGCCCGTTAACCTGGGCCCATCCGGTAATCCCAGGCTTCACATGCTGGCGGTACGGATAATTCGAGATCAGGCTGCTATACTCAGCGTCATGCGCAAGCGCATGTGGCCTCGGTCCAACGAGTGACATGTCGCCCCGCAGCACATTGATGAGCTGTGGTAGCTCATCGAAGCTCGACCGGCGCAGCCATCGTCCGACGCGAGTCAGGCGCCGATCATTTGAGCTGGCTTGAACGATCGTCGGACCGTCCTCCATCACATGCATCGAGCGGAATTTCAGGATTTTGAAAGCTCGACCATTGAAGCCACCGCGTGCTTGCCTGAAGAGAATAGGACCCGGCGAATCGATCCATACCGCGAGTGCTACTACCAGCAGCAGCGGTGTGATTGCGAAGAGCCCAAGCGTCGCGAGGCATATGTCGGATGTCCGCTTTGCGGCCCGCTCGCCCACCGTCAAAGGCACCCGCTGGAGTTCAAAACTTACAACGCTGCCCAGCCTCTGCTGCGGGTACTTGAGGATCTGGCGCGCTGTCGCATCAGCAATCAGGCGGACCGGCATGGGAAATATACGCAACTCAGCGAGCAGCTGCTTTATGTCGGACCAGTTGTTCCAATTCATCGCTAGGTGAATTTCCCTGACCGCACTTGATCCCCTTACAGCGCTCACGACTGCCGCGAGCACCTTTCGAAGCTCCTCGCGCTCGGGCGGCAACACGTAGGTCCCGACGATCTGGTACGCGTGTAGTATCTCGCCGTTTGCTGGTGCGGCTTTCGGATCTGTGGTGATCAGGACGATCTTGGGGCGCTGGAGCCAGCCTTTCTGAAGAAGGGCCAGCATTGTCCGTTTGAGCAGGACACGCTGACCGAGGATGAGGAATGGTGCGGTGAGCGCCAGCGATAGCATCCAGCCGCGCGACAATTCCTCACTGATCTTCAAGGTAAAGCTGACGCCGATCAGGAATAGGACCACGCTGCTCCAGATAAATAAGATCGGCGCAGTCTGCGTGCGAACTGATAGCAGGCTGTCAGGACTATAGAGCCCCCTGAGCTTCGTCGGGGCGACCGCTAGAGCGGCCAATATCGCGCCCACACCAAAAAATTCCCCAATGTTTCCAACGGAACCATAGGCAAACCAATGGTATGTGCTCCCCGTTGCGATGCTCGCGACCACGATAGCGCACACGTCGGCAAGCGCCGTCACGCCTCCCAATTCGTTGTAGCTTACTTGGAAGCCGCTTGCCGCATCGGCTCTAGAGTCCGACTGATATTGAACCTCGGAGCTCGCGGGCTGAGCGGTCATTGCCCCCTCCGGTCGTCAAAAAATCACGTTACAGAAATATGACGGTCGCCGCAACTAAATAGATGACTGCCGAAATTGTTCCCGATAGGCCATGTGGGTGTGCGCCCTGGGGCCGTCCGCTTTTGCGGCGCGCCATTTATCCGATTTTACTTGTCTTTACGCGCCATATCATAATTTTACGTTGACCTTCGAAACCGTTCTGGAGGCTTTATGCGGAATGACAATCTGACATTCCACCCAATGTCGGCCAACTGACTTTGAGGAGGGATTGCGGACGACCTATAACCGTAGCATAGTGGTGATGATGCTTATGTGACGCTCGTGCTTTGCAGAGGGTCGCCCGCCATGGCATTCGTCCGATCGGCCGTTCAGAGCAAGCCCCTTGGTAAGATTAGTGCGACAGGCGCGCTGCTTTTTGGTGTGCTCCTCTGCGCGGCTATTCCAGCAGGGGCCGAATATCGCGTCGACGTTGGTGATGTACTTGAGATTTCGGTCGCAGGAGTGCCGGAGTTGCGGCAGCGTGTTGCGGTCCAATTGGATGGGAGCATCTCCTACCCGCTGCTCGGTACTTTTGTGGTGGCTGGTCTGCCTCCCTCGGAGGTCCGAGCCAAGATTCGGGCCACCCTTCCGACTAAGGTCTTTCGACAACGGACGCCGGACGGACGTGAAACTGTTGTCGTGATTGAGGCCGATCAAGTCACCGCGAATTTGGTCGAGTATCGGCCGATATACGTGAATGGCGATGTTTCGAAGCCAGGCGATCAGGTCTATCGTCCTCTTATGACCGTGCATCAGGCCGTTGCCTTGGCAGGCGGCTACGAAATCATGCGTTTCCGGATGAACAACCCGTTCCTCGACTCGGCCGACTTCCGAGGCGATTTTGAGTCCCTTTGGACTGAATTCGCGAAAGAGCAGACTCACATTTGGCGGGTGAAAACCGAGCTAGGCGAGAAGGACAACCTCGATCAAAAAGCTTGGCGAGACCTCCCCATACCTGCGTCCACACTTTCACAGATCGTACGTGTGGAGGCCGAGCAATTGAAAGGCCGCCAAGATGATTACCAGCGTGAGAAAGAGTTTCTTCAGCGTGGCATCAAGCTGGCTGACGAGCAGAGCGGGATTTTGTCGGAACAGCTGCAGAAGGAGGAAGCGGGGCTGCAAGCCGACACCCAGGAACTACAGCGGCTGACGGATCTCCTAGGCAAAGGTGCGGTGATTGTGCCGCGCGTAATGGACGCTCGTCGCGCGTTGTTGCTGTCATCAACCCGAAAACTGCAGACAACTTCGCAAGTAATGATCACAAAAAGACAGCGAGATGATTTCGCCAGACAGCTGGGTAGGCTCGATGACCAGCGTAGGCTGAATCTACTTCAGGAACTTCAAGACGCTGGCGTCAAGCTCAATCAGATCAGTGCGAAGCTGCAGGCCATCGGAGAAAAACTTCGATACACCGCATTGGTGAAGTCACAGCTCGTACGCGGAGCCGGCGGCAAGCCGCAGATTACCATCGTTAGAAAGGGGGACAACGGCCGAGAACGCTTTCCCGCAGACGAAGACTCCGAGCTTCAGCCAGGTGACGTAGTCGAGATTGCTTTGCGACCTGAGCAGGGCGTCGTATTGCCTCCCATACCGTAACGTAGCCCTCCCCCTGACCCTTGTTCGGTCGCTCTCGGGGAGATTACGCCAAGTTCACGGACGAATTTGGGCTCTTTCAAATTTGGGGGCTTTGAAAAGTGTCGACATCGACAGGGCCGCCGCCCACTCTTGGAGGTAGAGATGCTGGACAAAGGTGGTCGGACAGCTGATCCTCAGGTGCCGATACGCGAGGAACCGTTCATTGATCTGGTTGAGATCATCCGCAGCCTGCGGCGCAGAAGGGCTTTGATTGTCGGCATCTTGGCGTTGGCAATTTCCGGCGCCGTAATCTATCTCGCCACGGCGCCGCCGCGCTACACTGCCTCCTCGATGCTGCTCTTCGACATTCGGAAGATCGAGCCCTTTCAACAGCAGGGCAGCTCGAATGCGACCGCAGACTCGGCCTTTGTCGATAGCCAAGTGGAGGTCCTCAAGTCAGAAAACATTGCGAGATTGGTCGTTGGAAATCTGAACCTGCTGTCGGACCCGGAATTCGCCCCTCAAGGGGGCGGTCTCCTGGCCCTCCTGGCCGCGATACAAGGATTGATTGAGCGGATCTTGGATCCCAGTATTGGCGCTGTCAAAGTTGCGACAGACGCTGATCGGTTTGGCCGCGTCGTCCGCATTTTCCGGGCAAACCTGACAATCAAGCGCATCGGCTTGACCTACGTGATCAGCATCGACTATCGATCGCTGGATCCGAACAAGGCGGCTAAGATCAGCAATGCTGTAGCTGAGGCTTACATCGTTGGTGAGCTTGACTCAAAATACCAGGCGGCGCGTCTTGCAAACGTCTGGCTTCAAGATCGGATCAACGAATTGAAGACCCTGGCTCAAAGCACGGAACAGGCCGTCGCCGATTACAAAGCTAAGAACAACAGCATTGATGCGACCGCAGCTCCGTTGAACGACCAGCAAGTCGCTGATCTTTCCAGCCAGCGACGCGTCGTCCTCCAAGACCTGGAAAGCTCCGCGCGAACATATCGAGCACTTCATGAGACCCTTTTGCAGCGCGTCGTGGAGTTCACCCAGCAGCAATCATTCCCGACGACCGAGGCACGTGTCGTTTCATCGGCATCCCCGCCACTTGAAAAGAGCGAACCGAAGACCCTGATCGTCTTTGGGGTGGCGTCTTTTCTCGGTCTTGTCAGCGGTCTGGGTGCTGCGTTCGTGCGGGAACATTTCGATGGAAGCTTTCGCTCTCCGCGACAGGTCGAAAAGGAGATTGGCATCGATTGCCTCGGCATTCTACCCATAATTATGCCGACAATTATGCCGACGCGGTGGAGACTGCCGAGGCGAATTCTGCAGGCGATAATCCCGACGCGCTGGCGGCCGTCGAAATGGCGTCGAGATACTGCGGGCGGCGAGCGCATCATCTCACCTTCCGCAGGGCGGCACCGATTCGTCGTCGGTGAACCGCTCTCGCGTTTTGCCGAGACAATCCGACACTTAAAGGTCGCTGCCGATACTGCCGATTTGCACCGGCCCCACAAGGTAATCGGCGTGACGTCCGCTCGTCCTTGCGAAGGCAAGAGCTTGGTCGCGGCCAATCTGGGCGAAATGATGGCGATCTCGGGCTGCAAAGTCCTTCTGATCGACTGTGAGCTGCGCAATGGAGGTCTGACCGGGGAATTCGCGCCGAAGGCGAAGACGGGGTTGATGGAAGTCGTTGCGGGCCGCTCGGCAGTGCCAGACCTCGTATGGCGCGATCCGGTCACGGGTATGAATTTTCTACCGGCGGTCAAGGTCCCCGCAGAGCGTGATCCGATCACCAAGGAGGAATTGTCACGGGTGGTTCTGTTCCAGCGGCTGCAACTCACGCCAGCGGGATTGAAATCACTGCTCAAATCTGTCCAGGACGTGTACGACTATGTGATACTCGACCTACCGCCGATCGCGCCGGTGGCGGATGTGCAAGCCCTATCCCATCTCATAGACGCCTTTATTCTGGTCATCGAGTTTGGGCGCACCCCCCAGCGGGCCGTAATGGACGCTCTGAATGCAGCGCCTCCGGTATTCGAGAAGCTTCTGGGAGCGGTGCTGAACAAGGCGACCCCGAAGGAACTGAAGAGACTTGAGTCATAAGGGCCGCGGCTTGGTTGCGACGCAAATCGGGTTTGGCGAAATCCTGGCACCCTGCCGAGACCGCCGGAGACGGTGAAGTTGCGCTCCCCTATACGCGGACCTGTCAAGGCTGGGCGAATTCATGATAGAAGAGCAGGTCCCGTCCTTTCCAATCTATATTACTCTACCGGTTTGGGGCGTCGTCTTGTTGTTGGTGCTCGTTCACGTGTGGCGCCTACGAGACTCCTGCGCCACTTTCGTGCTCCTGGCCACATGGTTCCGCTACAGCGTCGCGACTTTTCACCAATATACGTATCCGCCCGTCATATTTGGCCTCTCGCTGATTGCGCTGACGTCGATTCTTGTTGTTGGAATCGGCGTGGTCGTAGTTGGCAGTCGGAGTTTGTTGCTGCGAAAATTAACCCCGTTTTATGCCATGATGGCTGTGATACTGATGAGCGCCGTCGCCAATCAAAGGTGGATCGAAGCCATCAACGCTACGTTCAAATGGCTCTACTTGATTGTGTTCGCGCTGGCAACTTATCAAGCCGCGCAGCGGCGCGGTCCGGAACGGATTTTCAGATCGTTGGCCGTCGTTTTTGCCGGGCCGATCGTGCTGCAATGGCTCTCGGTTCCATGGGGACTGAAAACAACAACCGAGGATGGATCGAGCTTCTTTATCGGTGGGTTCCAACACCAGCAGTCCATATCGATCATCTTCCTGACGTTCTTATTTGTCACATGCTTCTCGCCGTCCCTGGGCCTGATCACCTCCTACGGGCGACTGGCGATTGTGGCAGCTGGAATTGCATTGGCGAACTATCGAACGTCTCTGCTCGCGGCCGCGCTGCCGGCAGCGTCCCTCGCAATCTCGAAGCTTGCGCGGAAAATCGTCCCGCGGCAACGCGGTGTCGCAATTGTTCTTCTAAGCCTTGTGGCTGTGATCATCTTCGCAGGCGTCGCAACTCTGGCACGAGATCGCTTTGCTGATCTTGGAACCACGCTCGATAAAGGTGCGTTGCTGATCAAACCGCCCGAGCACTTCACCACGGAAGACAAGCGGCTGCTCTCAGGTCGAATCTATTTCTGGAGCCAGTATATAGAGGCCTATTTAGGAGGGGACATTATCAACATTTTCGTCGGATTTGGACCTGACGCGTGGGTAGGGCGATTTAGCACTTACGCACACAACACCTTCATATCGTATTTGTATGAATTTGGATTGTTTGGGCTTGCCACATTCTTATGGATCATCATTTCGAACTTTCTTATGGCGGTGAGGGTGACGGACAGCGCAAGATTGATGCTGGTTTCTTGCCATGTTGGTGTTATCGTGCTGAACTTGTCGACGATGGGAATTTGGACGCTTGAGGGGGCCATACTCTACGCTTTGCTGCTTGGCCAAACATGGTATCTGTACGCGATCAGAGGAGTACGTAATGAAGTGCCGCATCCTCGTCGCCGTTTGCTATTGAATGCACAGAAACATGTAGAGCTGATCGTGCAGCCGAAAATAGCCTGCAAAGAATAGGAGACTCTCACGCTGGAGAAAACAGGTGTCAGTCAGAACACGCTCGCTCATAGTCGGCGTCGCTACCTACATCCCCGGACTACGGCGCCTGACGGGAAGGAAAACCGGCGGAACTGTTTCTGCCAGGTACTGCTACGCTGTTTGGCTACGGCATCTGTCAATGCTGCACCGAAGTTCTCTTCCAACCATGTTCGAAACTATGGCCGAGCTAGGGCCGGGTGATTCCCTTGGCATCGGACTGGCGGCCCTCCTTTCCGGCACACAACGTTACCTTGCGCTTGATGTCGTTCGATATGCCGATCGTACGATTAATTTCCGGATTTTCGAGGAGTTGATCGCCCTCTTTCGCGATCGAGCGCCCATTCCTGACGAGACCGAGTTCCCGTTGGTGCGGCCGCAGCTGCCATCATACACCTTCCCTGCGAACATTCTCACACCGGCCCGCCTGGAAATCGCCCTTCAACCGAAACGACTGGACGTGATTGGCCGCACCATTGACAACCCACCAACGACCCCGTGCAGCGACGCGCCTCTCTGCTACATCGCCCCATGGGAGCCCGGCATGATCGGGAACGGTACGGTAGATCTAATTTTGTCGCAAACTGTGCTCGAATTTCCGCATGACTTGCCGGGAATTTACGCGGAAATGTATCGCTGGCTGAAGCCCGGTGGCATCATGAGTCACGAGATTGACTTTAAGTCCCTCGGAATTACGGCGGAGTGGAACGGGCACTGGTCGTGTTCTGACGCTCTCTGGCGCCTGGCGGCGGGCAGGCGCAGGCACCGAGTCAATCGCCAACCGCATTCAACCCACATGGCGCTCCTTCGGAACATTGGGTGCCGGATCGCTTGCGACGAACGGACCGTGCAACCATCGGCCATTACACACGCGCAGCTTGGACCGCGCTTCCACCATCTGACCGACGAGGATCTGACGACAAGTAGCGCCTTGATCCAGGCAGTAAAGCCCAACTGAGCGAGAGTCTGCGTGTCGCACAATCGAAAACTTGCCATTATCGGCCTCGGCTATGTCGGGCTGCCGGTTGCTGTCGCCTTTGGGCGGAAAGGCGGGCCAGTGATTGGCTTTGACATCGACAAGGAGCGCATTGCCGAACTCAAGTCGGGCTGCGACCGCACGCACGAGATCGAGGCCAGCGATCTCGGCCACGCTGACCTGCGGTTCACGTCCGATCCAGCCGAGCTCATGGGCGCGGACTTTTATATTGTGACGGTACCAACTCCGATCGATCGGGCGCGGCGGCCAGACCTCGGTGCGCTATTGCGGGCATCGCGAACAGTCGGACAGGCCCTGAAAAAAGGCGATATCGTCGTCTACGAGTCGACGGTCTATCCTGGCGCGACGGAAGAGGATTGCGTGCCGATTCTGGAGCAGTTCTCTGGACTGGCCGCAGGCCATGATTTCTCGGTAGGTTATTCGCCCGAACGGATAAACCCTGGCGACAGGGCCCACCGTTTCGAGACTATCACAAAGGTCGTAGCCGGCCAGGACGCGCGCACCCTCGACATCATCGCCGCAGTCTACGGCTCGGTGGTGACGGCCGGCCTGCATCGGGCGCCGTCGATCAAAGTCGCGGAAGCCGCAAAGGTGATCGAGAACGCCCAGCGCGATCTTAATATCGCTTTCATGAACGAGCTCTCGGCTATATTCCATGAGCTTGGGATCGATACCAAGGACGTACTGGCCGCCGCCAGCACCAAGTGGAATTTCCTGAACTTCACTCCTGGCCTGGTCGGCGGTCACTGCATCGGGGTTGATCCCTACTACCTGACATATCGAGCGGAAAAAGCCGGCTATCATCCCGATGTTATCCTCGCGGGCCGGCGAATCAACGATTCGACCGGTGTGCGCGTAGCGCGTGAATGTCTGCGGCTGCTGTTGAAGGCCGGCAGACGAATTGAGTTGGTTACGGTGCTGGGGCTAACCTTCAAGGAAAACGTCGTCGATATCAGAAATTCAAGAGTCGTTGACATCATACGCGAGTTTCAATCGTTCGGCATAGCCGTGCAGGTTCACGATCCGCTGGCGGATCCGGTGGCGGCGTTCAGGGAATATGGAATGACACTGAAAAAGAACCCTGCCGTCGCCGATGCAGTTGTCCTCGCGGTGGCGCACGATTTTTATCTGAAATCCGGCTGGCCGCTGATCACGCAGCTCCTCAAGGACGGCCGGGGCCTCGTGATGGACGTTAAGGGCGTGCTTGGTTCGCTTGACAGGCCGCCAGGGATAGAGGTTTGGCGGCTTTGAGCGGCGGCATCGAAATGCTTAAGGAATCGCCCGGGCTGCAGATGGGTTCAACTCTTGGTTCACAAAAAGATCTTGGCGTTTGCGTATGATCAGTCCTTGCGGACGATTGTTCCGACATGCTCGCCGACCAGAATTTTGGACTTTAGGGAACCGGGTGGACGTTAAAGCCAGACATTTTCTGAGGAGATCGAGCTCAGAGATGTCACCGACATAACTTCCAAGGTTCTTCGCCTGCGCGATGCCAAAGTATCGACGCGGAATTCCGTACGCCCGAGACGGCCGCGGGGAGGGCAGCTGTTATTAATAAGTACATAAGTATGTAGACTCAAGCGGCGTATTTGAGGGACGGCTTGTTGAAGAAGGATCGCACTTTTTGAGAGTTGCGCTGCAAGGAGAGCATTGACGATTTCACCTTC
>Ga0066903_100000397_pt1 | contig 26603 bp, 25 predicted proteins | sample PanSoiMetaGPlot1_FD_67491 | JGI IMG/M metagenome (GOLD analysis project Ga0066903, IMG submission 67491) | Tropical forest soil microbial communities from Panama analyzed to predict greenhouse gas emissions - Panama Soil - Plot 1 (version 2) | ecosystem: Environmental > Terrestrial > Soil >... | reverse complement strand
GCCTCGAGGCTGAAATGCCCTAGATATCAGTGGATTCACGCCCCGTGCTTCCAGCTTTGCAAGCAGGGCAAGCCGGTCCGAGGCGTGCCCCGCGAAGCGCTGGCCAAGCTCGGCGTCCGGCAAAGCGACAATCGTCGCTCCGGGGTCGGTTTCGGCAATCAGCTCATTGACCTGACTGAGATGGAAGGGATACCCCCCGATCAACGCAAGCCCAGGCGGCGGCGCTGTAACAACAAGCCCACAAGCATCGACTAGGCAGCCATACCCCGTATCGGCATATCCGGCCGCGTTCGCCGGCAAACGCATAGCGTGCGCTGGTCCCGCAGCTGAGGGGACCATGCGTCCTCGCAGCGTCAGGGTGCCGGTAGCGCTCCGCGCGGTCTCGATCACCATGGGCGCCCCCGCGGTGCGGCGGGACGGATCGGCGGCGCCATAGGGGATCACGGCTGGTATCCGGTCTGCGCCCCGGCGTGAGGCAAGAAGCCCGATCTCACCGAAACTTGCCACGTCCACAAGACCTGAGGGGGTTTCCCATGGTCTGGCAGCGCTCATACGCTCTGGTGTTCGCCAAAGCGCGACAACAGTCTGTTTCTGGTCCACAAGGAATTCCGCTTCAGCAACAGGACCGACGGCGGCGGCAGGCAACGTGATCATGCCTTCGTCGAGGATGCCGCACTGTGCCGCAAACGCGTCCGCATAGAAGCCATGATGCAGGTGCAACGTGCCGCCCGACAACAACCAAGGCAGAACGGTGAGGGCTAGTCCGGCAAACGACCCGATAGGGACCATCGACAAATGCGGCATGTCGGGAGTCATGCCAGCAGCCAAAAATGTCTCAAGGCCGCCGGCCACAAGCTCAATGTGATTGCGTGCAACCGGTGTGAGACCCTTGGCCTCAAGCCCGAACGTGATGGCCGCGATATGAAGGGCGGCCGCGCTTGGCCGAGCATAGGCAATTGAAGCATCGGCGATCTCCGCAACGAATACATCATCGAGCGGAACGACACCGTCCGGCAGATCCACGCCAAATCCGCAAACGTGCCTGATCGAAAACAGGTCAACAGCAGCCTGTCGTGCCGTTTCGGCATGGGTGGCTGTTCCAATGAGGGAGCACGTCACGATAGCCTTGGCACCTATTTGGCCGAGCGCCGCCACGATGTCCCGCTGCCGCCAGAGCAGCGGAATTGGCGCAGCGATCATGCCGGCACGGAGGACGCCAAGGAACGCGACGATGCTATCCACCGTGTTGGGCAGCTGGATCGCCACGACGGAATCGGTTGCCAATCCAAGCGCACGAAGCCTGCTCGCGAATGCCGAAATGGCGCGGTCAGCCTGCACAAAGCTCAATGATCGAGGGGCGCCATCGGTAAAGCTTTCGCGATTGGGAGGATCGGCAAGCGCAATTGCATCCGGATGCCGCACGCCAGCCCGTCGAAACAAATCGTCGAGCGTCGCGGCCGTGCGCGCCGGTCGGCTCATTTCGCCAAGAATCATCGGCGCTGCCTCACGGCTTGATGTCCCTCTGCCACCACGTCTCCGGCAAATAGCCGAAAAGTGAGGTTCGTGAGGGATGCTCGATTCGGGTCCACCGCGCCACCCATTGGGCCGGTGGGAAATAAAGCGGTACGACGTAAAAGCCGGAAAGCAGTACGCGGTCGAGTGCGCGGGTGGCGGCCACAAAGTCGGGTCGCGTTGTTGCGGCGAGCATGCCGGCGATCATGGCGTCGACGGCCTTTGATTTCACGCCCATATAGTTACGCGTACCTTGTTCATCCGCCGCCGCCGAGCTCCAATAGAACAGTTGCTCGTTGCCGGGTGAAAGCGACTGTTCCCAGCGATATTCCATCATGTCGAAATCGAACGCGATGCGCCGCCGTTCAAATTGCGTTGCATCGACAGTACGGACGCGTGCCTCGATTCCGGCACGCTTTACGTTGCGCGCGAAGACCAGCGCCAAGCGCTCCTGGTCGCGTGTCGTCGTCAGGATTTCAAACGAAAGGGGCCGGCCGCTGGCAAGGTTGATCAATTGCGTGCCTTTAAGCTCATAGCCGGCTTCCTTGAACAGAACAAAGGCGCGCCGCAAAGTTGTGCGGTCACGTCCCGAGCCGTCTGTTACCGGCGGTGACCATGTGCCATCCATGATGTCGGCACGGACCGCGCCGGGGAATGGCGCCAGCAACTCGCGCTCACGGGCATTTGCTGCAACACCATGCGCCGATAGATCGCAGCCGTCGAAATAGCTTGCAGAGCGTTTGTACAGGTCGAAGAAATAGTTGTGGTTGATCCATTCGAAATCGAACAATTGGAGGAACGCCTCGCGCACACGGACATCGGAGAAAATCGGGCGCCGCGTGTTGAAGACGAGCCCCTGCATTCCCTTTGGCAGTCCGTAGGGCACATCCTCCTTCTTCACGCGGTTGTCACGCATGGCAGGGAAATCATAGGCCGTCTGCCATCGACCTGGGTCGGTTTCCACGCGCAGATCGTAGAGACCTTTCTTGAAGGCCTCGAAGTGCGTGTTTCCGTCGCGATAGTAGTCAAAGCGAATGGTGTCGAAATTCCACAGCCCGCGATTGATCGGCAGATCGCGGCCCCAATAGTTTTTATCTCGCTTGAAGGTGACGCTTTCGCCGGGTTTTACTGCAGTTACCGTGTACGGCCCGCTGCCGAGAAGAGGATCGAAGCTCGTGTCCTCGAACGTGGCCGGGTCGATGGCATGCTTTGCCAGCACCGGCATCAGGCCGATGATGAGCGGAAGTTCGCGATCATCCGCGCCGGCGAGATCGAAACGTACCGTGCGCGGGCCTGTCGCCTCCGCCTTGGCCACCTTGGCGTAGTAGGTGCGAAAATTTGGTCGGCCTCTGTCACGCAGCAGTTCCCACGAGAAGATCACATCGTCAGTTGTCACAGGCTTGCCGTCTGAAAACCGTGCCGCCGGATTGATGGTGAACGTCACAAAATTTCTGGCTGCATCGGTGACCACGCTCTCGGCGAGCAGGCCGTACAGCGTGAACGGCTCGTCATAGCCGCGCGCGAGCAGGCTCTCGACCACGTAGCCGCGCATATTCGCAGCAGGCAGTCCCTTGACGATAAACGGGTTAAGGCAGTCGAAAACCCCAAGAACGCCTTGGACGAGCTGGCCGCCCTTGGATGCTGCCGGGTCGGCATATGTTGGATGGCTGAAATTGGGACCCCATGCGGGTTCGCCATGCATGGCGATCGCATAGGCCGGAACCTCCGCGGACGCTCGCCGCACGCCAATTCCTGACGCCGCAAGCAGTGCGCCAAGGATGACGGTTCGCCGCGACGCTCGCCATTGAGTCGCCGCGGGGGAACCAAATTTGGGCAGAAGCAGGGTTCGAATGCGATTCGTTCCGGTTTTACCCGAATTTATCACAGGGCCCGGGGATATGGCCGGGATCGCATTTTCCGGCCCATCGTGGCTTTATTGCAGAGACGAATTCAGCTATCAGGCAACTATTGAGTGTCACGCTCCCGCCGTATTTCGCACGGAGAGAGCCGACTGAGAGGCGTCGTTCGGGGGCCAAGGGCCGCGAACGCGAACAAAGGGTAATCGTAATGATTCATCGGATTGCATCGGCCTGGCCCCGAGGTCGGGCGCTGACCTTCACGTTGGCCGGCATGCTGGCAGCGTCGATTGTGGCTGCGCCGGCGCTGGCCCAACAGCAGCCTAAGGGACCAGTAACAGCGCAAAAACAGGCCCCCGCGCAGAAACAAGCGCCTGCAGCCCCGCCCGCGCCACAGCAACCGGCGCCAGGCGCGCAACCCGCGCCCCCGGCTCAGCAGCAGGCCACTGAGCAGCCACAGCTGATGTATTCCCCCTGGATGAAGGTCTGCGGCAAGGGGCCGGACACTAATAACAAGCAGGTCTGCGTCATCACCAAGGATGGTCGCCTGGAAAACGGCATGCCGGTCGCGATCGTGCAACTGTTCGAGCCGGAAGGCGGCCAGAGGGTGCTGCGCGTAACGGTTCCGCTCGGAATGCAGCTCGCGCACGGAACGCGTTTGCTCATCGATCAAGGGCAGCCCGCGCAATCGCCCTACAGCATCTGTTTCCCGGTGGGCTGCATGTCCGACTACCAGGTACCTGACGACATGATCCCAAAGATGAAGAAGGGTCAGAACATCATCGTGCAGGCGATCAATATGCAGGGCACGGCGATCAGCTTGCCGCTGCCGCTGAACGACTTCGCTAAGGCCTATGATGGCCCGCCGACTGACCCCAAAACGTTTGAGGAACAACAGCGCAAGCTACAGGAAGAACTTCAGAAGAAAGCCGATGAGGCACGCAAAAAGCTCGAAGGCCAGCAGAGCCAGGCGCCGGCAGCAGTAGTGCCTCCGGCCCCGGCGCAGAAAAAGTAGACTGCCAATCTCTGAAACAAAAAGGCGCGGCAGTGAGCCGCGCCTTTTAATATTCGGCAAGCCTATGGTGTGCCTAGTGCATCTGGGCGCGGCGCGGTCTGTAGCTGCCGTTTTCGTCCTGCTCGAATACTTCGGCGACTTCGGGATGGCGGATGGGCGTATCCGAGGTGTCTAGCAGCAGATTTTGCTCGGACACATAGGCGATATATTCGGTGTCTGCGTTCTCGGCGAAGAGATGATAGAACGGCTGATCCTTGCGCGGACGAGCTTCGGCTGGGATCGCCTGCCACCATTCCTCAGTGTTGTTGAATACCGGATCGATGTCGAAGATGACGCCGCGGAATGGGTAAAGGCGGTGTTTGACCACCTGGCCGATCTTAAACTTGGCGTTGCGGGTCTTTTCCATAGTGCAATTCCTCAGCGCGCCGCGGTCACGACCCGTAGCGTGCTGCCATTTCAGGGTCCTTTGCGGAGACGAGCCTGGCAAGATCAAGCAATACCTTGGCCTGTTTCCAGGTGGCGTCGTCCTGCATCTTTCCGTCGATCATTACTGCACCGGCGCCGTCCGGCATGGCTGCCACGATCTTCTTGGCGAAGGTCACTTCGGACGGATCCGGCGAAAATACCCTCTTGGCGATCTCGATTTGCGACGGATGGAGCGACCAGGCGCCGACGCATCCCATAAGAAAGGCATTGCGGAATTGTGCTTCACATGCCGCGGGATCGGAGAAATCCCCGAATGGTCCGTAGAACGGCTTGATGCCGGCGGCCGCGCAGGCATCGACCATCTTAGCGATCGTGTAATGCCAGAGATCCTGCTGCGAGGATGCGCGGGGTCTACCGTCCTGCGTATCCGCGAGGACTTTGTAATCCGGGTGTCCGCCGCCGACGCGCGTAGTCTTCATCGCGCGCGAGGCTGCGAGATCCGCAGGCCCGAGACTCATACCATGCATGCGCGGTGAGGCGGCGGCGATCGCTTCAACGTTGTTGACGCCTTGTGCGGTCTCCAGGATCGCGTGAATCAGGATCGGCTTTTTCAAATGGTGCCGCGCCTCGAGTTGCGCAAGCAACTGATCGAGGTAGTGGATGTCCCAGGGACCGTCGACTTTTGGAAGCATAATCACGTCGAGCTTGCCGCCGACGGAGCCGACAATCTGTGTAATATCGTCGAGCGCCCAAGGCGAATTGAGCGCATTGATGCGCGTCCATAGTCCGGTCGAACCAAAGTCTATGGCCTTCGCCATCTCGACAAAGCCTTGACGCGCCGCTTCCTTGGCATCGATCGGAATTGCATCTTCCAGATTGCCGAGAACCACATCAACTTGCCGCACGAGGTCGGGTACCTTGGTTCGCACCTTTTCAATGTGCGGCGGCACGAAATGAATCATGCGCTCGAGCCGCAACGGCAATTCTCGCAACGGCGTGGGCGCGCCGATCGCAAGCGGAGCAAAGAACTGATGCGGCAGCTTCATGGGTCCTTCCAAAAGATCCTTCTGCCCTTTAGAGCAATGCGGAGCTCGCGCCAAGTAGGCATCAGTAGGGCATCGGAGCCCCGTCGATGATCGATGTGCACAATCTCGCGTTGCCTTATTTCGGGCTCAACGGTTATGTGGATGGTAAAAACTCAGTCGCTGCCGGCCCTTTTATTCGGGTGAACTTATGCGGCCTTTGTCAGGGCTTCTTGTTCTGGACTTCACGACTCTGCTGCCGGGCCCTTTAGCCACTTTGATGCTTGCCGAAGCCGGCGCCGAGGTGATCAAGGTCGAGCAGCTTGGTGGCGAAAACGCAAGGCGCTTCCCGCCGATGGTTGACGGAGAGAGCGTGGCGTTTCTCATGCTCAACCGCGGCAAGAGCAGCGAGACCCTCGACCTCAAGAATGAGGCAGACCGGGCAAGACTGATCCCGCTTATCAGGCGCGCGGATATTCTTGTCGAACAGTTCCGGCCGGGCGTGATGGCGCGCCTTGGTCTTGGCTATGAGCACCTGCGGGCGATCAACCCCAGCCTCATCTATTGCTCGATTTCCGGCTATGGCCAGAGTGGTCCTCGCTCGCAGGAAGCCGGCCACGATCTCAACTACATCGGAAATACCGGCTTGCTGGCTTTGCAGCCCGGTTCCCCTGCCGATCCTGTCGTGCCGCCGATGTTGGCGGCTGACATAGCGGGCGGCAGCTTTCCAGCCGTGATCAATATCTTGTTGGCGTTGCGTGCACGCGATCGAAGCGGGCAGGGTTGCCATGTCGATATCGCGATGACCGACGCGATGTTCACTTTCACCTGGGCGGCTTTGGCGCTCGGCGCGGCAACCGGACGATTTCCGAAGCCAGGAGAGATGTGGCTCGTTGGCAGTTCGCCGCGCTATCGGATTTATCCGGCGAAGGACGGGAAGCTCGTCGCCTGCGGCGCCATTGAGCAGAAATTTTGGACCGCTTTTGCCAAGGCGATCTCCCTGCCACAACAATACATCGACGATACGCGCGATCCGAAAGCGACATGCGACGCTGTTGCAAGGCTGATCATGGTTCGATCGTCGGACGAATGGCGGCCAATCTTCGCAGCGGCGGATTGCTGCACGACGATCGTTACCCCGCTTGAAGAGGCGATGCGCGATACTCACTTCATCGAGCGTGGGTTGTTTGAGCATGAAGTGACAACGGCATCAGGCAAAAACTTGCCGGCGTTGCCGCTGCCAATTGCACCCACGTTTCGCGAAGCGCCAGGCGCCAAGAAAGGACCTAAGCTCGGCTAGAGTGCTTCTCCGCGCATCAGTCGCGGCTGTGCAACAGCCGGTAGGACGCCTTCACGCATTACTGCTCGGCGCAGGGGTCCGATCCGATCAACCAGATAAAGGCCGAAGCCGCGCAGGGCCTGTACCGGCAGGAAATCGCTCAACAGTGAGCGATTGAACAGATCGATGACGAAGGTGCGGCTACCGATATCCGCCCGGCGCTTCTTGTCGTAGTTCGTCACGACGTCGGGCCCTCCCGCGTCGTGACCATCACGATGGGCGGCAATGGCAAGCTCGCCCACGGTGGCTGCATCACGCAGGCCTAAATTGAGGCCCTGCGCCCCTATTGGCGGCATGACGTGCGCGGCCTCGCCGACCAGAACGACTCGGTTACCGGCAAAACGGCGGGCAGTGGCGACGGAAAGGGGGTAAAGGCCACGGCCAGACACAATTTCAATTGTGCCCAGAATTGAATGCGAGGCACGTTCGATCTTTCCGGCGAGTTCGACATCGTCGCAGGCCGCGAGTTCGTCGGCCTCGGCAGGATCTAGAACCCACACGAGGCTCGACCTGTTTCCGGGTAGGGGTATCAGCGTGAACGGACCGGACGGCGTGTGAAATTCGGTCGAGGTGTTGTGGTGCGGTCTGGAATGTCTCAGACAAATCGCCAGTGCAACTTGCGGATAGTTTCGCTCGTCCATTGCGATACCCGCCGCTTTCCGGCACATCGAGTTGCGACCGTCGGCACCGACAATGAGCTGTGTTTGCAGTGTACGGTCGCTGCCAAGCAAGATGGTGGCGCCGTTGCCATCCGACGTGACCCTGGCTACCGCGTCCTCGACGAGCCGGAGCTTGGGCAAGGCGCCAACACGTTGCTTGAGCGCAACGATCAGATGACGATTCTCGATGTTGTAGCCAAAGGCGTCCAGGTCAATTTCAGTTGCGCTGAATTTAACCTCCGGTGCGCGCCACAGCCGGCCGGTATCGTCTACAATGCGCATCACTTTGAGGGGCGCAGCCTGCGCGGCGCAGGATTGCCAGACCCCAAGTGTCTTAAGCGCGGTGACGGAACTTGCCAGCAGTGCGGTCGTGCGGTGGTCGGGCCTGGTAGGTTGCCTGCCTACGATAACGGTTGAAACTCCGCCTTGGGCGAGCGCGATTGCCGCGGTCAGCCCGGCGGGGCCGCTACCAACAACAATGGCCGCGGGGCTATCGTCGGGTTTGTCAGTCATCGAAATGCCCGGTCTGATTTCCCATTAACCGCACTAGCACGCGGTAGTCTCGCATGGAAACCGGACTACGGTCTCGAGATATCCCGGCGGCCAGCAATGCGCTATTCAGAAGGTTGTTATGAGCGAAACCCCCCGCCACGAATTCGGTCGCTTGCCAACCGTTGCAGCGGGACTCGGCTATATGTTTTGCCGGCCGAAGATGGTGGCAGGATTTTGTGTATTTGTCCTCGCAGGCCTCGGCTGGATCTATGTCGCGTTGCTGTCCGCCCCAATACGCGGGACCATCGCAATCGATACGCCTTTCTTGCAGGCCCTGTGCCCGCCATCCCTGGATGTCTCATGGAGCGTGGGCAACTTCTCCATCATCGTCTCGATGTGGGGCGCCATGACTCTCGCGATGATGCTGCCGACAGCGGCGCCGATGATCATGACCTATGCGGGCATCGCCGATACCGCTGCGCGCAAGGATGAAATCATCGTTTCACCGTTCGTTCTCGCCGGCGGCTACATGACCATATGGCTCGGTTTCGCCGTGCTCGCCGCCCTGGTTCAGGTGACGCTCATCCAAGCCAGATTGCTTGATACAGGCATGGCGCCTGCGAGCGGATTTTTTTCAGGCGCGGTTTTCATCGGCGCCGGTCTCTATCAATTCTCCAAGTTTAAACACTCCTGCCTGAGGCAGTGTCAGCGGCCGTTCCCCTTCTTCTTCGTCAACTGGGCGACAACCCCGGCAGGGGTGTTCCGGCTGGGTCTGCGGCAGGGACTTTTTTGCCTGGGCTGCTGTTGGGCAATGATGCTCGTGATGTTTGCGTTCGGAGTGATGAATGTGATTTGGATGACGGGGCTCGGTATGATCATGACCGCCGAGAAACTGCTGGTTGGCCGCCGTTTTGCATACGCGATTGGTTTGGCGTTGTGGGCTGCCGGCGGCAGCATCATGCTTGCCGCCACGACCGGTCATTGGCCGGCACTGGCCAATTGAAGCAAGGGAAAAGCGGGAGTCGTGCGTTGACGGAGAGCTGGAGCATCAAAGGCGAGTTGGCTTTGTCATGCAGCTGTACGGTGTTTTGCCCCTGCGTGTTGTCACTTGGCGAGCATCCTCCCACCGAAAGCCGGTGCCAGACCTGGGCAGGCATCCGCATCGATGGCGGGCATTTCGACACCACGGACCTTTCGGGGATCAAAGTTGGCCTAATGATGGATCTCCCAGGCATTATGTCGCGCGGCAACTGGACCGCCGCACTCTTCGTGGATGATCACGCTTCGGCCTACGCAGTGAAGGGCCTGACCCGAATTTTTACGGGCCGAGTCGGCGGGACCACTCATTTGCTGTCGATTTTGGTCGGACAATTCCTTGGCGTGCGACAGGTGCCGATCACCTATGAGACGCAGGGTGAGACGCGTATCATTCGCATCGAAGAATACGTCGACGGAGCAATCACGCCGGTCCGCGGAAAAGAGCCAGGACAGAACGTCACAATTCGCAATAGCGGCTACTGGATTGGTCCCGACGTTATTGTCTCTCGTGCCGATAAGTCGCGATTCCGCGGCTTCGGCCGCAACTGGAATTTGGCAGGGCGATCGGCAGAAATCGTCAAGCTGGATTGGGGCAACACTAAGTGACGACACAATTCGAGCGCGTCCGCGCTTTCACCGTTCATGTTTTCACAGCAACAGGTGCAGCATTAGCATTGCTGGCGTTAATCCTGGCAACAGGCGGTCACTGGTCGGCGATGTTTTTTTGTCTCGGGCTCGCGCTCCTGGTTGATGGCGCCGATGGGCCGCTCGCCCGCGCCTTTAACGTACAAAACGTGATGCCGCGCTGGTCAGGCGATACCCTCGACCTGGTCGTGGACTACACGACCTATGTGTTCGTACCCGCCTACGCGATCGCCGCCAGCGGCTTGTTGCCAGGTACCCTCGCAATTCCGGCGGGTATTCTTGTTGTCATCAGCGGCGCACTTTACTTCGCCGACCGCGAAATGAAGACTAAAGACAACTATTTTCGCGGATTCCCGGCTGTTTGGAACCTCGCAGCCTTCTATCTTTATTTGTTGGAGCCGCCCGAATGGGCAGCTGCCATCGCCGTTGCTGTTCTCGCCGCGCTAAGTTTTGCCCCGATCAAGTTTCTTCACCCCCTGCGCGTGCAACATTGGCGAACGTTTAACATCGCGCTCCTGGGCTTGTGGGCGGTATTGGCCTTCGTTGCAGTCGTTCAGGATCTTTCGCCTGGCCTGTACGTCACGCTGCCGCTGTCTCTGATCGCGGTCTATTTCTTTGTCGTCGGTTTGCTGCGAGTGCCCGCCTGACTTTTGTATTCACTCGCCAACGTCCAGGAGCAACTCATGTCACGACCAGTCCTACTCATTGCAGGCGGCAGCCGCGGCATCGGCGCCGCTACAGCAAAACTTGCGGGCACACGTGGCTATGACGTGGCGGTCAACTACAAGACCAATTCAAATGCTGCGGCCGGCGTAGTCGCGGCTGTCCAGAAAACGGGTGGCAAGGCGGTGGCAATTCAGGGCGACATGGCGCTCGAAGACAATATTGAACGCGTATTCGATAAGGCCGGGGATACGCTCGGGCCGTTGACTCATTTTGTGCATAGTTCTGGGATCATTGGAGACAATTCGCGATTGGAGGATGCTAGCGCGGACACGATCCGTGAGGTTCTCGATGTCGATACCTTTGGTGCGCTTTTGTGCCTGCGCGCCTGCATGCGGCGAATGTCGACGAAGCGCGGTGGCAAGGGCGGGGCGGTCGTGATGCTATCGTCAATGGCTGCTCCGCTTGGGGGCGCCAACGAATGTGTCTGGTATGCGGCGGCGAAGGCCGGTGTCGACTCGATGGTCATCGGGGCTTCACGCGAGGTCGCCCAGGAAGGGATACGGATCAATGCGGTCACGCCGGGCGTGATTGATACCGATATCCAGCCTCCGGGACGCATAGAGCGCGTCAAGTCCATGCTGCCTATGGGGAGGGCAGGACAGGCCGATGAGGTAGCCGAGGCGGTATTGTTTCTACTGTCCGACGCCGCCTCTTACATAAATGGCGCCAACCTGCGCGTTTCTGGCGGGCGCTGAACCGCCTTGCGCTCGGCGTTTGGCCGCCTATGATCGCCGCCGAATTCCATCCCGCATAACAACACAAGTACATTCAAGGAGTGAAACATGGTCGCGGCAGTGCGCGTTCACAAACCCGGCGGTCCCGAAGCTTTGACCTACGAGGACGTTGAGATCGCCGCACCTGGCCAGGGACAGATCAAGATCAAGCAGCACGCGGCCGGCGTGAATTTCATTGACGCTTATTTCCGTATGGGCATGTATCCGTCGCCGGTAGGCACACCGTTCATTGCCGGAAACGAGAGCGCCGGCGAGGTGATGGCGGTCGGCCCCGGTGTGACCGGCATCAAGGTTGGCGACCGGGTCGCCTTTGTCGGACCCCTCGGCGGCTATGCTGCCGAGCGGCTGGTGCCGGCTGATCGCGCGGTAAAGCTGCCCGACAACATCTCTTACGAGCAGGCTGCCGGCATGATGCTCAAGGGGATGACCGTTCAATACCTTCTCAATCGCACATACAAGGTCGAGAAAGGTACCGTGTGTCTTATCCACGCGGCTGCAGGCGGCGTTGGTCTGATTGCCTGCCAGTGGGCGAACCATCTCGGCGCTACCGTTATCGGTACCGTCGGCTCCAAGGAAAAGGCTGAAATCGCCAAGAAGAACGGCTGTCACCACACCATCCTTTATCGCCACGAGGATTTTGTGGCGAAGGTGAAGGAGATCACGAGCGGCAAGCTCTGCGACGTCGTCTATGACGGCATCGGCAAGAGTACGTTCCCGGCCTCACTCGATTGCCTGCGTCCGCTCGGCTATTTCGTGAGCTTCGGCAGTGCTTCGGGCCAAATCGACGCCTTCAACATCAATATCCTGCAGACCAAGGGCTCGCTGTTCGCCACGCGGCCGACCCTCAACAATTACGTTGCTAAACGCGAGGATCTCATTGCCACGGCAAATGACCTGTTCAAGGTTGTTGGGTCCGGCGCGGTGAAAATCCCGATCAACCAGAAGTATTCGCTCAAGGACGCTGCCAAAGCGCACAAGGAAATGGAGAGCCGCGACACCACCGGCTCTTCCATCCTGGTGCCATAGCGATCAGACGCATGCGCGCGGTGGCGGCCGTCTTACTATTACTCGCCACCGTTCATACTGCGGAAGCAGGTACTGTCGCCGATACCGAAGCGCTGGCGATCGTGAACAGGCACTGCGTGATGTGCCATGCCACAAATCCAACGCATGAAAGTTTCCGCGACGCGCCGAAAAACGTGGTCCTGGAAACCGTTGACGATCTCAAAAAGCACGCCGTGACGATCTACGTACAAACTGTGCAGACGAGGGCGATGCCGCTCGGCAATCAGACCGAGATGAGTGAGGATGAGCGCGGAGTCCTCGGGCGATGGCTGAGAGGATTGCCGTGAACGGCGAAAGCAAACCTTGGGGCGTCTTTGCTACGTTTGTGCTCGGCGCCATCGCGCTCTTGGTGGGGCAGTTTTCCGGACTTGCGGCCGTCGGCTGGTGGTTCGATCTCGACCTGAGACAGATTGCGGAAGTCAGTCAGAACGGTGGCGCCATCATATTGTTCATCTTGGTGTCGGCGCCCATGCAGGTGGCCGTGCTGCTCGCCGCCGCTAGTGCGAAGGGCAATGCGGCGGAATACCTGGGTTACAAGCTCCCAAGACACAGCGAAGTGGTGGTTGGCATCGCTGCGCTTGCGGTGCTGATCGTCGTCGGCGATACCGTGAGCTGGCTGGCCGGACGCAACATTGTCGATCGCTTTCAGACCGACATCTATCAGGCTGCGCAAAGCGTAAACCTGTTTCCGTTATTGCTGGTCGCCATCACGATCTTCATTCCGGTCACCGAAGAGAGTCTGTTCCGGGGCTTCCTTTTTCGCGGCTGGCTCAAGTCGCCGCGTCACGTGTGGCCGACAATCGTCGCTACCGCCGGCCTCTTTGCGGTGATTCATGTACAGTACGACTGGTTTCTGATCGTGCAGGTGTTCGCCTTTGGGCTGCTGTTCGGGTGGGTGCGCTGGGCGACCGGATCCACAATCCTGACGATGCTGTTGCACGCGCTGGTCAACCTGGAAGGCATGATCGAAACGATCGTGAGCTCTGGCACCTAGCTGCTGCCGAAACTCAGAGCAGAGCTGCAACGCGCGCGATTGCCGGATGATGTTTGATGCCGGCGGGGAGGCGGGGCAGGCCAACCACGCCCACGGGGCCTGCAAAGCGTGCGATGCTCTCGACTGTGTCGTCGAGCTCGACGGTGTCGCGTTCGCTTTCACTGACGACGATGGCGGCCACGGCGAGCCTGCGTTGCGCCAGCACGTCGAGCGCGGTCAAAGTATGGCTAATGGTGCCGAGATAGCCGCCTACCACCAGCAAAAGAGGAATATCGAGGGCCGTCATCCAGTCGAGCACGGTGCGTTGACCGTCAAGCGGGACCATAATCCCTCCGACACCCTCGATGAATAGCGGGCCGGTCGCCGTAGCGATGGCTGAGCGGCTGAATGCGATTAGTTCGTCAAAGTCAATGCGCCGACCTTCGCGCGCGGAGGCGAGATCGGGCGACAAAGGTGCGCGGAAACGCCAGGGGGCTATCCGGTCGACTTCCGCCGCCGTCACTGGCCGGCCAAGCGCCGACAGCAGGACGGCGGGATCGCTGGTCTGTGCTACTGAGGAGTCGTAGCCGCTGACGATCGGCTTAAGCGCGGCGACCGGCTGGTTGGATTCACGCAAATAGCGAATGAGCCCGGCGGTGACAAACGTCTTGCCGATATCGGTGCCGGTGGAGGTGACAAAATAGGCAGCCACGGATCAAGCCAGGATCTTGTCGCGCACGATGTCGGCGAGCCGTTCGATTTTGTCGTCCGGGTGTTGCGCGGTGAATGTCAGACGCAGGCGCGCGGTGCCTGCAGGAACGGTCGGGGGGCGGATCGCGATCACGAGGTAGCCCTCGTTTTCGAGCATGCACGATGCGGCGAGCGCTCTCTCCTCGTCACCGATCACGACCGGCACGATCGGGCTCTGCGCCTCGGGCAAGCCTGCGCGCCGGGTAAAGGCCTTGGCTTTCTTCACGGGCAAGGCGGCGTAGTCGGGCTCACGCTCGATGAGGTCGAGGGCAGCGATCGCCGAGGCAACGCTTGCCGGTGGCAGTCCGGTCGAATAGATCAAAGTGCGTGCACGGTTGCGCATCAATTCGATAACTGGCAAGGACGCGCAGAGGTAGCCGCCGTAAGAGCCCGTCGCCTTCGACAGCGTTCCCATCTGAAGCGGCACCGGTATGTGTGTGTTCCCGGCGAAGCTTGAACCGCGACCGCCGCCGAGCACGCCGATGCCGTGCGCGTCGTCGGACATCAGCCAGGCCTCATATTCGTCGGCGATGGCGCGCAGCTCCGCGAGCGGCGCTAGGTCGCCGTCCATGGAAAAAACACCATCGGTCACGATCAAGGCGGAATCGTATTCCCTGCGGTGCGCCGCAAGTAGTTCGCGCGCATGAGAGGCATCGTTATGGTGAAATGTCATCATGCGACCGCGCGACAGCTGTGCCCCGGCATAGATGCAGGCATGCGACAGCTCATCCAGGAGGACGAGCCCGCCTTCGCCGATCAGCACGGGAATGATACCGGTGTTGGCAAGATAGCCTGAGCCGAACACACAGGCTGCCTCGGTGCGCTTGAAATCCGCCAGTCGTGCTTCGAGCTTCGCGTAGAGCGGATGATTGCCCGTCACAAGCCGGGACGCGCCTGAGCCGGCCCCATATTCCTCGATCGCGGCAATTGCAGCCTGTTTGATCGCCGGGTGCTGGGTGAGGTTGAGATAGTCGTTGCAGGAAAACGACAACAATCCGCGACCGCCGCGCTCGACCCAGATGTCGTCCTCACGAATGGTATCGGTCAGCGCCCGGTGTAGGTTGCGGCGCTTGAGTTCATCGAGTTTGTGCTGCGCGAACTGGTCGAGCGATTGCATCCGGCTGCCTTGAAACCTGGCCAGCTTGATGCTTTAGCACGAACAGGGCATGGACAGGTCAAATGGCTGACCGGACAGGCGAAAACAGTACGACGCCCTGGGCGCTGGACCACATCTGGCTGCCTTATGCCCAGATGAAGACGGTCTCACCGCCTTTGCCCGTCGTGCGCACGCAGGGTGTGCGCATCGTCTTGGCCGACGGCCGCGAATTGATCGACGGCATCGCCAGTTGGTGGACGGCCTGCCACGGCTACAACCACCCGCACATCAGGCGGGCCGTCGCTGCCCAACTTGCATCGATGCCCCACGTGATGTTCGGGGGGCTCGTCCATGAGCAGGCCCTGGTGCTGGCAAAACGCCTCACGGATCTCCTGCCCGGAGACCTCTGCCGCGTATTCTTTTCGGACTCGGGATCCGTCGCGGTCGAGGTCGCGATGAAGATGGCGGTCCAGTACTGGATCAACCGCGGCCTCCGCGGCAAGGATCGGTTCGTGGCGTTTCGAGGCGGATATCACGGTGACACCACCGGAGCCATGGCGGTGAGCGATCCGGAAGCGAGCATGCATTCGGCCTTCGCTGAAATCCTGCCCGCGCATCACATTGTCAGCCTGCCCGAAGACGACATAACGGCCGCATCACTTGATAGGCTGCTACGACAGCAGGGCGACACAATTGCTGCAATCATAGTCGAGCCGCTGGTGCAGGGGGCCGGCGGCATGATCTTTCATGACGTGGAGGTGCTTCGACGTCTGCAGGCGTTCGCCAACACCTATGAAGTGCTCCTAATATTCGACGAAATCTTCACCGGATTTGGCCGCGCCGGGACGATGTTTGCCTGCTCGCAAGCAGGCGTCGCACCGGACATCATTACCCTGTCGAAGGCACTCACCGGCGGCACATTGCCGCTTGCCGCAACAATTACGACACCGAGAGTGTTCGAGGCATTTTGGTCGGACGATCCGAAAAAGGCGTTGATGCACGGACCCACTTATATGGCCAACGCGCTCGCTTGTGCGGCGGCAAACGCGTCCCTGGATCTTTTTTTGAATGAGCCGCGGCTGCGGCAGGTTGCGCGCATTGCGGCCGCGTTGGAGCGAGGTCTTGCGCCATGCCGCGGTCTCCCGAACGTGAAGGACGTGCGCGTTAAAGGGGCGATCGGGGTCGTCGAACTTACCCGAATGGATGATCTGAACGCCTTGCGTGCGCATTTTATCGAGCAGGGCGTATTCATCCGCCCGATCGAGAAGATCATCTATCTCACCCCGGCGTTCACGATTTCATCCGATGAGCTGAAGACCCTGACCGACGCAATCACTCGAACGGTGGAAAAGTTGAAATAGCGGGAGAGACAATGGCCTACAGCGGACCGACAACCGACACTCATCACCATATCTGGCTGCGCAAAGACGTGGGGTGGCTAGCCGACCCGCCGATCCCGCGCATGTTCGGAGATTACTTCGGCATCCGCCGCGATTATCCGGTTGACGAATTCATCAACGACGTGCAGCCGCAGGGCGTAACGAAGTCGATCCATGTCACAGCCATGTGGGGACCGGGGCGCTCTCTCGATGAAACCCGCTGGCTTCAATCGGTTGCCGATAAGCACGGATTTCCACACGGAATCGTCTGCAACGCTGATCTCGCGGATCCCAATGCCGAAGCGGCACTCAAAACGCAGAGACAGTTTCCCAATCTGCGAGGAGTGCGCCAGATGCTCTACTGGGACAGCGAACCCGTCCGCCAGGGTGCGCCGCGACCAGATTATTGCAATTCGCCTGATTTCCGGCGCGGTTTCGCGCTGCTGGAAAAGCATGATTTGCATTTCGAGTTGCAGATCTATGCCGGCCAGGCAGTCTTTGCCCTCGAGCTTATCAAGGCATTTCCAAATGTGCGCATGATCCTCGTGCACGCCGGAATGCTCACGGCACGTACGCAGTCGGCCATCGACCAGTGGCGTGCCGCTCTCACGATGGTGGCGGCATTTCCGAATGTATACGTGAAGATTTCAGGCCTCGGAATGTACAGCAAAGGCGTGACACTGCCCCAGGCTCGCCAAGTGATCCGCGACGTAATCCAGATTTTCGGCGTTGAGCGTACTATCTACGGCAGCAATTTCCCGCTGGAAAAGCTGCACGCGAGCTATGCCGATTTCTTTACCGTTTATCGCACGGTCTTATCGGAATACACCGAGGCAGAGCAACGCGCCGTGCTGCATGACAATGCTGTGAAATTTTATCGGGTCTGATTGCGAAGCGCGCGTCTGACGTCCGCTGCTCCGCAGCCTAGAATCCTACCACGGTGCCGTGTAGATCGTACTCATCCGTACGTTCGATCCTGACGGTTGCAATTTCACCGACCCGCAGCGGCCTGCGGCTCGCGACGTAGACTGCACCGTCGATTTCAGGTGCATCGGCCATCGAGCGGCCTTTGGCGACAGTCGGGCCGGTCTCGTCGATAATCACCTTCAGTCGCGATCCGACCTTGCGTTTTAGCCGGCGAGCGGAAATTTTCTGCTGCATCTGCATGAAACGATGCCAGCGTTGCACTTTCACCTCATCGGACACCGGGGCAGCCATGTCGTTGGCGGCGGCGCCCCTGACGGGCTCGTACTTGAAGCAACCGACACGGTCGAGCGCGGCTTCCTGGAGCCATTCGAGCAGCATGTCAAAATCGGCATCGGTTTCGCCAGGAAATCCAACGATGAATGTCGAGCGCAGAGTCAGATCGGGACACTGGTCGCGCCAACGCGCAATGCGTTCCAATGTCCGTTCCTGTGCTGCAGGGCGCCGCATGCGTTTCAAGATTTCGGGAGAGGCATGCTGGAAGGGAATGTCGAGGTAGGGCAGCACTTTCCTTTCGGCCATCAGCGGGATGACTTCGTCGACGTGCGGGTAGGGATAGACATAGTGCAGTCGCACCCACGCACCGAGCTCTCCAAGCGCGCTCGCAAGATCTATGAACTTCGCACGCACATCCCTGCCGCGCCATTGGCTTGCCGCATATTTGATGTCGAGGCCGTAGGCGGACGTGTCCTGCGAGATGACCAGCAGCTCTTTTACTCCGGCAGAGACGAGCTTTTCGGCCTCGCGCAGAACGTCGGCAGCCGCCCGAGAGACCAGGCCACCGCGCAGGCGCGGAATAATGCAGAAACTGCAACGATTGTTGCAGCCTTCTGAGATCTTCAGATAGGCGTAGTGGCGCGGTGTCAGCTTGATCCCTTCCGGCGGCACCAGATCGAGAAACGGATCGTGCTTCGGAGGCAATGCCTTGTGCACAGCTTCAACCACGGTTTCGTATTGCTGCGGACCGGTAATCGCCAGCACATCGGGGTAGGCAGAGGAAATACTTTCTGGCTCGGCACCCATGCACCCGGTCACAATGACCTTGCCGTTTTCTTTGAGCGCCTTGCCGATGGCGGCGAGAGATTCCGCCTTGGCGCTGTCGAGAAACCCGCAGGTGTTGACGATGACCAGGTCTGCGCCTCGATGCTGGCGTGACAGTTCGTAGCCCTCTGCCCGCAGGCGCGTGACGATACGCTCGCTATCGACGAGCGCCTTTGGGCAACCAAGCGAGACAAAGCTCACCTTGGGAGCCGGGGCATCCAGTTTCGTCCCGGAGTCATTCATGATGCGAGGGGGCTAGCTGCTATCCGAGGCGAGATCAAGGTATGCCTGTGATCGCCGCAGTTCGCCGGCGATGCCGCGAGGAGAACATGATCTGGTCCAGCGCTAGCCACGATGTGCATAAAAAAACGCGGCGGCCAGGCTCGGCCGTGCCAATGCATGGAAGTTCCTAAAACTCGGTGGCGAAGTCATCCTACCCGGGCTATCGTTCAGATCGACGTTGGATTGATTCATGAGACGAATTGCCATCCGGTCAGGGCTTCTGGTTGCCGGCATTTTGATGGCGGCATGTCCGGCCGCTGCCCTCGACGGGAAAGCGCCGACATGGCGTTACAATGCGCATGGCCTGGACCTGCCTTTCCCCCGCGGTAAGCGCGCGGAGTCGGTTTGGGCCTCCGGCGCATGTTGGTCGCAATGCGGTTCCTATTGCGCCTGGGGACTAGCCGGCTGCTTGAAAGCGGATGCTCAGGGCCGTTGCCTGAAATTGACGGACAAATGCGAGCGCTACTGCCAGCGTGAATGCAGAACCTGGGGTGGGCCTTTGCTTCCGGTCGAATTCCCTTGGGAATACTGAGCGCGAAGGCTTCCCCACGGTCTTAAGCGATAAGCATTGTGCAAAAAGCCGGTGATTTTGCCTTTTGTCGTGGAAAACCACTTTTCGCGCGGCCGCGGCGAGGTACCATCGGGCCATGATCAAGGCACCTACAGAGGCCGATCTCGCGCGCCTTAAGCAGTTCCTGCACAAGTTGGAATCCGTCGCGCAGATTTCGGTCGGCGATATTGACGTTGACCGCCATGAAATCGAAATGCTGAAGCACGAGATTGCCTACCTCGAGGATGTCAGGTCGCGGGCATTTCTTTTTCAGATCGAAATCAATTATGGAGCATCGCGCCCCCGCGTGACGCTCCCATAGGGCCGCTTCCGGAGCGCTTTGGCCGAGCGTTCTAATCGACGAACAATCTAAAACGAGGAATCTTTGCCTTTGGCCTCGCCCTGAGGCAACAGGTTCAGCCAGCTTTGTGCGATCAATAGCCACACGGCCTTATCGTCATCACTGGATGCGTGTTCGTAGTGCTCCTGCGCTTCTTGAGCGTATTGTCTGAATTTGTCGTTTTGCGTCACGGGGATTACCCCCAGTCCTTGAGGAGATGCAAGACGCCTAAGGTAACGGGCTATGTTTAAAAGTTTACCAACGCCACATTAGACGCGTTCAAATTGGCGGCTGTGTTGGCCATCACAAAAATGCGCATTTTACCGCCGCTGGATCAAATGTGATCAGCGCACAGCAAAGACGGGCCCTGTTGAAGCGACTGTCTCTAGAAATCCCCAACACGGGTGTCCTCATTTCGTCCGATCGCAGAAGGACCGCCGCGGCGCCCACAATTCGGCGGTGCCTTTTTATGCGACTTTGCTTTCATGGTATCCGGAATTGCCGTCGACAACTCGGCCGACCGCTTTAACCGACATCAGATGTCAAGTGGAGATTGGCAATGACACTCTTCGACCTGAAAACCCGGGTCGCTTTGATAACCGGAGGCAATGGTGGGATAGGCTTCGGCATGGCCAAAGGGCTGGCTGCGGCCGGAGCCTCCGTAGTCATCGCTGGACGTAACCGAACAAAAAATGAGAGGGCAATTTCGGAACTGCGTTCGTTGGGCGCACAAGCCGAACATGTGGATCTGGATGTCGTGGCGGAGGGCTCATGTCACCGGGCCGTCCACTACGCCGCTGAGCGATTTGGCCGTCTGGACATCCTCGTTAACAATGCCGGGACAACAGTCCGAAAGCAGCCCGAAGACCTTACGGCCCAGGAATGGCGCCTGGTCATGGAGACAAATCTTACCAGCGCATTCTTTTGTTCGCAGGCTGCTTACCCTCACATGGTCCGGGCCGGTGGCGGCAAGATCATCAATACTGGCTCCATGATGTCAGTGTTTGCATCGTCTTATGCCGCACCTTACGCGGCAAGCAAGGGCGCCATTGTGCAGCTGGCGAAATCCCTGGCGGTCGCATGGGCGAAGGACAATATTCAGGTCAACGCGATCTTGCCTGGGTGGATCGATACTGAGCTGACACGAAAGGCACGCGAGCAGGTCCACGGTCTCAACGAGAGGGTATTGGCGCGGACGCCGGCCCAACGGTGGGGCGCACCTGATGATTTCGCAGGTGTCGCCATCTTTCTCGCGTCGCCCGCTTCGAATTTCATTACCGGCGCGACAATCGCAGTCGATGGCGGGTATTCAGCGCAGGCGTGAGCATGACAGGGGGATTGACGCTGGCAACGTCTGGCTCAACGGCCGATCACTCGGGTCTATGTGTCACAGGGTTTTTTCATCGTTATCTGGCGCCAACACATTCGATTGGAGTCACCCTAGAGGCTCTCGCAAAAAACTGGCGCGGCCGATGACGAGCGCCACGTGTGTGCGCTCGCAGTGCCACACGTAATTCATGACCCACGTCCCTTTTACGAATTTTGTGCGCCGGATATTGGTTCGGGCAGGGTTGTTCAAGACAACGATTGGTGACTCGGGCCGATGGGACGGAACCGCGGCGAGAGTTCGTGCACTGCAAAAAGCCCTTGGCCGCCGGGGAAAGCGACCAAGGGCCGTTATTGCGGGCAATTTGGGGACGGAGGGGCTGCCCGCTTGTGCGTTGAATTGGAGGTAGGGGCGCGGAAGTCCAAGGGGTCACCGCACAAAATTAAAATTCTGCAGAGGGACTTCCAGCGACGCAAAGCAGCACTACATAGCGTCGTCCTGCTTGGTTAGGTGCAATTTGAACCCGCGTTTTTCACACGCGAACGGAAGGCGACGCCTCCCGCAAGCGCCACGCCCGACAGTACGACTAGGTCAGGACCTTTGACGCCGTCTGTTCCGGCACGAGGCTGACGCTTTCAGCGGACAACAAGGCCTTGCGCGTCGGCAGCGAAATTCGCTCGCCGTTCGGTAATTCGACGAACCGCCGCACCAAAGCGCCGTCGCTTTCGATCACGTATTTGGTGCCAACCGGCAGATGCCTGGGCAGGCGAGATATAGGGCGCACGTCCATTCACTCCGTGAGATGCCACTCCCGAGTACCACCAACCGGTGCACTGTGTCCGGACTTGGGCAGAACAAAAGTTATCCCCAACCGACCGCTTTGGAGTGGCACAAGGAATGTGTGATATCGCCCGTCGGGCATTCCAATTCTGCTCGTCGCGATAACGGATGTGGGCCGACCGGGGCTCTCAATGCCGATGTCCGCACGCACCCAGCGAATCCTACCGCTCGCCCAGTCAGTGCCCCCGTGCAGCGATGTCGTAGACGCCGATCACGAGAAGGTAAGACAAGAGCAAGGTAAAGAGGACAACCACGCCGAGCATAACCCATATTGTCAGAGGCACCTTTGGCTCGGGTATTGTCATGAAACGATCAATGTCCTGCGTGTTGTCCGCGTTATACGGAAACCCCGGAATTGCGAAAAACCAAGCCTCGATGAACCAATGGTGTGACTTTAAAATGGTTCATCGTCAAAATTCTTCTTAGTTTCTGTTCAATATCCCAAAGCGGACAGGTGCTTCGTCACGCGCCGGCCCCCTTCCAGTGAGCTAGGTCAACTGGCTACGATGTCGTTCTCCTGAACCTTGGGGGACAGATGACACCGCGCAAAGTAGCAAAAACAAAGGGCGGCCAAACATCGAAGCGCTCCAAAGTGAGAAGGATCGCAGGCCGCCGCAGCTCTCCTGCCGCGAGTAAGGAAACAAATGTTGCGCAGCTAATCCGCGAGCGCGACGAAGCGTTGGAGCAGCAAAGAGCAACATCAGAAGTATTGAGCACCATTTCCAGCTCGTCGGGCGAGCTGCAGTCGGTCTTCGACGCCATACTGGAAAACGCCACACGTATCTGCGACGCCCGGTTCGGGACACTGAATCTTTATGATGGTCGTGCCTTCCAGAGTGTGGCGCTGCATAATCCACCACCTCAATTTGCAACACGAAAGGGAGAGGTGATCCATCCCCACCCGGAAAGCGGTCTTGCATATGTCGCCCGAACGAAAAAGATTGCGCACATCGACGACATTCGAACGCGTCGACCTTACCTTGAAGGTGATAAAGCGGTTGTAGGCATTGCGGATCAAGCCGGTGCTCGCACACTGTTGATTGTACCTATGTTAAAGCACGGCGAACTAGTCGGTACGATCTCCATTTACCGTCAGGAAGTGCGCCTTTTCACCGACAAGCAAATCGAATTGCTGCGGAGCTTCGCTGCCCAAGCTGTCATTGCTATCGAGAACACTCGGTTGCTCAATGAGCTGCGCCAGCGCACGAATGATCTTTCTGAATCCCTGCAGCAGCAGACCGCTACGTCGGAAGTGCTGAGTATCATCTCCAGCTCAGCTGGCGAACTGCAGCCAGTGTTTGAAATCATGCTGGCGAAGGCAACGGAGCTTTGCGACGCGAGCTACGGGACAATGTGGCTCCGCGAAGGCAATGCGTTTCGCGCAGGTGCCATCCACGGCGCCCTGCCTGAAGCATTTCTGCAACTGCATCAAACCGGCAATTTATATCACGCCGGTCCCGGGGCACCCGCATTCGATGCAATTGCCAATAGGCAAACGTGCGTAGTCGACGACCTTCGTGAAACCAGAGGCTACCTTGAAGGTAGTGAGTTGCCCGTTGCCGCCGTCGATATCGGAGGCGTCCGGACAATGATCGCAGTGCCGATGTTCAAGGAGGATGAGCCGATTGGCGTTATCTCCATTTATCGGCGGGAGGTGCGGCCGTTTGGCAGTAAACAAATTGACCTTGTCAGCAATTTTGCCAAGCAAGCTGTCATCGCCATCGAGAACACTCGCCTGCTCAACGAGCTGCGCCGGCGCACGAATGATCTTTCTGAATCACTCCAGCAGCAGACTGCCACCGCTGACGTGCTCAAAGTCATCAGCCGCTCGACGTTCGACCTGCAGGCCGTGCTCGACACGCTGACCGAGTCGGCCGCGCGGCTTTGCGAGGCGGAAATGGCAAATATTTGGCGGCCTGAGGGCGACACGTTTCGCCTGGCGGCAAGTTTCGGCGTCACCGAAAGACACAAGGAGTATCTGGAAAACAAAGAGTACTTGGAGACCATAGCCATCAGACCCGGCCCAGGGACAATCGTCGGTCGAACCCTGCTTGAAGGGAGAACGATCCACGTCCACGACGTTCACGCTGAGTCCGATTACGAGCTGAACCGCGTCGTAACGCTGGGCGGCTATCGAACCACGCTTGGGATCCCTCTTTTGCGCGAAGGACTTCCGATTGGCGTGATCTTTCTCGCGCGGACAAGGGTCGCTCCATTTAATCGGCAGCAAATTGATTTGGTGACGACCTTTGCTGATCAGGCTGTGATCGCGATCGAAAACGTCCGACTGTTTGACGAGGTGCAGGCGCGCACGCGGGAATTATCCGAGTCGTTGGAACAGCAAACTGCGACATCTGAGGTGCTGAAAGTCATATCCAGTTCGCCAGGCGAACTTAAACCGGTTTTCGAAGCGATGCTCGCGAATGCAACACGCATTTGTGAAGCGACATTTGGTCACCTGTGGCTTTTCGAAGGTAACACCGTTCGTTCCGTGGCGGTCCACAGCACCGACAAATACACCGCTCATATGCAGCGCAATCCCGTGATCGACCTTGATGAAAATGCCGGAATACCGCTCGAGCGCCTCGCCAAGACAAGACAGCTGGTACACGTTGCAGACCTGCGGAAGGATCCAGCCTATCTCGCAAAAATCGAGCCCCTCGTTTCCCTCGTCGAGCACTCAGGCGCGCGTACCTTTGTTGCCATACCGATGCTAAAGGAAGACGGGCTTATTGGCGCGATCGCCCTTTATCGTCAGGACGTAAGGCCCTTTACTGAAAAGCAAATCGCGCTAGTCAGAAATTTTGCGGCTCAAGCCGTCATCGCTATCGAGAACGCCAGACTACTTAACGAATTACGCAGTCGCACGCACGAACTCGCTGGCTCCCTGGAAAACCTACGTACCACCCAAGACCGCCTTGTTCAGACGCAAAAACTAGCCTCGCTTGGCCAGTTAACGGCAGGCATTGCGCACGAGATGAAAAACCCGCTCAATTTTGTGAATAATTTTTCCGGCCTCTCCGCCGAACTAATTGAGGAGCTTGAGGGCACCTTGAACGAATTATCGTTGGACGACAAAGCGCGCGTTCAAATCAATGAGCTGACCCAAACGCTGCGGGGCAACCTCGATAAGGTCGTCCATCATGGCAGGCGTGCTGATGCGATCGTTAGGAACATGCTGCTACATTCGCGCGAGACTTCGAGTGAGCACCGGCTCGTCAACATCAACAGCCTCGTGGAGGAAAGCCTTAATCTCGCTTGGCATGGCGCACGGGCAGAGAAACAGGGATTCAGTATCGCTATCGAGCGTTCGTTTGATCCGGCTGTCGGCGAGGTGGATGTATTTCCGCAAGAGATCATACGGGCCCTGCTGAACCTGATCTCGAATGGGTTCTACGCTGCGACGAGACGCAAGGCGGAGACCGGTAATGACCGCTACGAACCAACCCTTGCAGCCTCGACAAGGAGCCTTGGCGATCGCGTGGAAATCAGGATCCGGGACAATGGTATCGGCATTTCTCCAGATGTGAAGGAGAAGATGTTCGATCCATTCTTCACGACGAAACCTGCCGGAGAAGGCACCGGCCTTGGCCTTTCCATCAGCCACGACATCATCGTCAAGCAACATGCTGGCGTGATCGAAGTCGATACGCAGCCGGGCAAGTTCACCGAGATCAAGGTTATTCTGCCGCGCTCTGCCGTATTTGTCTAAGGGGCAACTTTTGACCTTCAGGATTTCGAAAAGCAATATGGTTGCCAGAAGCGAAAGTGACCCGCGTCGTGCGATGTAATATTGTGCTGTTCGCAATAAGCATAAACCGCAACGGGAGGCTTCTATGATTAGGTTGGTTACGCGTGGGCGGTTCACCAGAGACTATGCCAAGGGATTGCTTGCAGCACCGGAGGACCGAGAACCGGTTGTGCGAAAGCTGATTGAGGGCGCCGGAGGAAAAGTTGTGAACTTTTACTTCACGACTGGCGACACTGACTTCCTGCTCGTCACGGAGGCTGCCGAGGCCGAGTCTGTTATAGCCGCGTTGTTGGCAACGGCGGCGGCAGGCACAATTACCGACGTGACGACTTCAAGGGCGTGGACTGGTGCTGAGTTCAAAACAGTCGCTGACAAGGCTTCCAAAGTAGCAAGCTTGTACCGAGCGCCCGGCAAGGGCTAACGAGAGCCGCAGGGATCGTCGGACATTCTAGTCAACGATTGCCATGTCCATTAGCGGACATTTCGCATTGCCCGCGCGATATCGGCTTTACCTTGCGAAAAGCAGACATTCGATGGTGCAAGCAAATATCCAACATTGGGGCATGAGAGGACATTTTGCGATGCAATAATCTGTCCGCTTACCCCTTAAGGCGGACATTTGTCCGCGCAAGTGACCTGTTGATACGTCCGGCATCACCACCGCATAAAAAATAGCGCGCCTTCCGGTTGGTACATGGCTTCCGGCGAGCCGGCGCGATAGGCTTTCCGTCCTGCTTTCGGGGGAGACAACAGAAAGTCTT
>Ga0066903_100000396_pt1 | contig 26604 bp, 23 predicted proteins | sample PanSoiMetaGPlot1_FD_67491 | JGI IMG/M metagenome (GOLD analysis project Ga0066903, IMG submission 67491) | Tropical forest soil microbial communities from Panama analyzed to predict greenhouse gas emissions - Panama Soil - Plot 1 (version 2) | ecosystem: Environmental > Terrestrial > Soil >... | reverse complement strand
GCCGCCTCTTCGGGCTGGCCGCGATGGTTCAGCAACCGCGCGAGACGGACACGTGCCTCGACGAAACCGGGGTCGACATCGAGCGCGCGCCGGTACAAGCGCTCCGCTTCGGCGTTCGTCTTGTCTTCCGACGGAACCTGTCCTCGCGCGCCACGATCGTCGGACACCGTTTGGTAAATCGGAAGGCCCAGCAGTTCGGCGTAGCACGCGCGATCGAACAGAAGGCGGGCGTCGTTCGGAAATAACCGTTGGGCACGCGTGAAATGCCCCGTGACGTCACCGTTCAGACCGCTGGCGAACAGGTACGCCGCCACGGCGTGATACCACTCGGCGATGAAATCGTCCTCGCGGGGCAGGAGGCCGAGCGGCCGCGGATCGACCAGGCTCCGTGCGAACACCAGCTGCCACGAGATCGGAATGTCGCCCAGCACTTGACCGTCGCGCGTGAGGAGAAATCGCTCGCTCCAGAGGAGTGGCGACGGGGGATCCGAACGACGCGCGCCGCGTCCGGGTTCCCAGGTCGTCGCCGGCGCGTCGTCGGGCGGCGGGCGGAACCGATCCCCGAAGACCGCCGCATCGGTGTGCAGCAGGACCGCTCGCTTGACGAAGGGTTCGATGCCGGGATCCTCTTTCACGCTTCGGAGCAGCGCCGCCAGTTTCGCAGCCGCCTGGTCGTTGGCTGTCAGCCGTTCGCCCCGTATGGATGCGAGGAACTTGCGCATCGCCGGGTCGAGCTCGAGGCGGCTCCGGTACCCGAGCGACGCCACCGACGCGGCCGCGGCGTCAGCTTTTCCAGGCACGTGTGTCTTGACGGCCGTCACCCACCTTTCCAGGGCTTCGGCGGATGCGATCGTCTGCGCCCGAAGCGGCGCCGCGCGGCCGAGCAGCAGCAACGCGGCAACGGCGACGGCTAGCGGCTGACGCGTATCCACAGGCGTGCCATGAGGTCGTTGACGTCGCGGCCCGCGCCGAGCTGGTAGTCCCGCCAGGGATCCGCCTCGTAGATCTCGGATTCCGGGCCGAGTTCCTCGACCGGCGCCAGCGCCTGCGGCATGTCGGCGATCATCAGCGCCGCATGGCTCGCGCCGAGCAGCGCCGACTGCGCCTGCGGAAACACCTGCAATGCGTCGCGGTAGTGCTGCAGCGACGCGTCGTAGCGCCCCTGCGCCGACGCGATCCGGCCGGCGACGATCTGCGCGAAGAACGCGACCGCGCCCGCCGGCGAATGCTCGATCGCGTTCGTGATCAGTGACGACGCTTCGTCGTGATGTCCGCGGCGATTGAGGAGCCGCGCCAGGCGGACGCGGGCTTCGAGGTACGACGGATCGACCTCGAGCGTCCGGCGGAACAGCCCCTCGGCCTCGACGTCCGTCGTCTCCTCCGGCGGGACCGCGATGAACATCCCTCTGGCGCTCCAGAGACTCGGATCGTCGCGCAGCACCTGATAGAACGGCAGGCCCAGCGCCTCGGCGAAGCACGCGCGATCGAAGAGGAGGTGCGGATCGTCCGGCATCGCCATCGCGGCATGCATCAGGTGCTTCCTCGCGTCGCCATGACGGCCGTTCGCGAGCATGTAGGCGGCGACCGCGTGATACCACTCGGCGACGAACGAGCGATCGGGAACCAGCAAGTGGTCCGTGACGCTGCGCGCGAACGCCCAGTTCCAGTTGGCGGACCGTTCGCCGACGATGCGTCCGTCGGTGTGCAGGATGTAGCGATCGCTGGACAGCAGCGGCGGCGGCTCTTCTCCCTGACGCCGCGCGGCGCTCATCGCCGCGCCGAGCGACGCCGGCGGTCCGTCGTCGGGCGGTTCGGGAAGATCCTCGGCAAAGATCGCGGCGTCTGTGTGGAGCATCGAGGCGCGCCGGAGGAACGCCGGCATGCCTGGATCCTTCCCAACCGAACGAAACAGCGCAGCAATCGCTTCCTGCTGAGGCGTCCGCGACACGAGGCCCTCGTCCCGCAGCATCGCGAGAAAGCGCTCCATGGCGGGATTCAGCTCGACGCGGTGGGCGTACGACCACGACGCCACGTGAGCGGCGGCCGGATCGGGCTTGCCCGGCTCGTGCTTCCGCACCGCATCCGCCCACTGCTGCAGCGCGTCGACCGATGCCTGCGGCTGCGCGCCGGCTGACGGCGCCGTTCCAAGCAGCGCCACGACCGCGCCGATCGCCGCGGCCCGGCGGGCGATCATTTTCGCGCCTCGACGCCGATGTAGCCCGCGCGCGCCTTCACCGTCGCGCGGCGGCGCGGAACGGAAATCTCGAGCCGATGGAATCCGGCTGGCTCGACACCTTCGGGAGAGTACGCCAGCACGTAGCGGCTGCGGAACTCGGTGAGGATCCGCTGGAACGCGGCGCGCAGCTCGGCGCTCGACTTCACCTGCAGCACCTGGCCGCCCGTCGCGTCGGCCAGCTCCTTCAGCGCTGCCGAGCGCTTCACGTCGCTGGCGGTGACGGCGTAGATCACGCCGTTGGCGCGTTTCGCAGCGTCGAGCACTTCCGACGGCTGCAGCCAGCTCGTCGTGTCGCTGCCGTCGGTGCAGACGACGATCAGGAAGCGGCCGGATTGATCGAGCGTCGACGTGAGCGCGACGTAGACGCCGTCCATCACCGACGTCTGGCCCTGCGGCTCGATCGCCTGCAGCGCACGCCGCACGGCGCCGAAGTCGTCGGTCAGCGGGATTTTCGGCGTCACCGCGTGGCTGAACGTGGTCAACCCCGCGCGATCGACCGGTTTGAGGTCGTCGATGAGCGCCTCCGCTGCGGAGACGAGGTCCGACTGCCGCTTGCCGGCGATGCTGCTGCTCGTGTCGAGCGCGAGGACGGCGTTGATCGGCACATCGGCGGCGGCGACGACTTCCACACGCTGCACCACGCCGTTGTCGCGCAGCTCGAAGTCCTGAGCGGTCAACCCCGCGATGGGACCGCGGCCGTCGGTGACGAGCACGTCCACGCGGACGCCGAGCGTCCGCGACGAGAACTTCTGGGTGAGGGCCGGATCGGAGACGGTCAGCAGGATCAGAACGAGCGGCAGCGCCGACGCCAGACGCATCGCACTAGCTTACCAGCCCGTCGAACGAACCGGCAGGACGGCGACGCACGCCGCCGCCCGCCGGTGGATGACGCGCTACGCCTCGACGGCGACGGACGTCTTCTTGCGGGAGGACCCGCGAGGCCTCGACGCGGTCTTGCGCCCGCGAGACTCCTTCGTGTCCTTCGATTCCTTCGCGTCCTTCGTGCCCTTCGCACGCCGCCGCGACGGCTTCGGCGTCTCCTCGACGGGTGCGTCGGCTTCTACCTCGATCACCATCGCCTCGGCGTCGACGATCGTCGGCTGCTCGACGTCGCGGACGACGTCGCCGTCGACGATTTCGGACTCGCGCGCTTCCGCGGCCGCCATCTCGGCTTCCGCCTGCGCGGCCAGCCGTTCGGCGGCCTCGATGTCGGCCTGGTTGATGCCGCGCGCGGCCGCCGACACGCCGGCTTCCTTCAGCGCGTTCCCCTGGAAGAAGCGGATGACGCCCTGGCGGTCGCGCTCCATGCGGAAGAGGCCCTCGCGCTGGCACGCGCGGAGCAGATCGTTGAGGCTGTTGAAGCCGAACTTCCGTTCGTCGAACGACTGATCGGCGTTGCGCAGGAACTGCTTCACCTGGCGCAGATACATGGGCCAGCGGGGCGGCTGCTGCGCGATCGCAAAAAGCCGGCCCACTTCGGCGACCGCTTCGGCGGCGCGCGGCGCCCCCTGCGGCGGCGCGCCCTGCGGCGGCGCCTGTTGCGGCTGTCCGTGACGCTGATCGCCGTGGCGGTGATCGCCGTGCCGCGCGGCGTCGGCGGCCTGGCGGTCTTCGTGCGGGACGGGTGCCGCCACGCTCTCGGACGCCGGCGCGTGGTGCCCGTTCTCGCGGAGTTCGACGAGGACGTTCCGTCCCGATTCCTTGAGCGTGACAATGCCCGCGGCCGCGAGCTTCCCGGCGAAATCGCGGAAGCTGCCCGAACCGTAGGTGCGCTCCGAGAACGTCGAGTCGAGCTGCAGCAGCGTGCTCTTGAGCAGGCCGAGCTGCGGCGTGACCTCGCGATCCGACAGCACCTTCAGCGCGCGCCGCACGAGCGGCACGACCTGATCGATCCCCTGCGAGCCCATCGGCCCCGACGGACCGCGCCCGCGGTCGCCGCGGCGGCCGCCGATCAGGTTCTCGTACGCGATGAACTCGTGGCAGTTGCGCTGCATCACGTGGCTGGTGAACGACCGGCCGCCGACCACGAAGATCTGCTTGTCGTACTGCTTCAGCTTCTCGACCAGCGAGATGAAGTCGCTGTCGCCGCCGACGATGACGTAGGCGTTGATGTGCGCGTGCGTGAACGCCATCTCGAGCGCGTCGAGGGCGAGGTTGATGTCGGCGCCGTTCTTGTCGCCGCCGGGCGTGAGGTTGCGCTGCACGAGCTTGGTCGCGTGCTGCGTGAGCGACCGGCTGTAGTCGCCGGCGCGCGTCCAGTCGCCGTACGCCGTCTTGCTGACGACGTCGCCGCGCTCGCGGAGCGCTTCGAGGACGACGCCGACGTCGAACTGCGCGTTGAGGGTGTTCTTGACGCCAATCTCGATGTTGTCGAAATCGATGAAGACTGCAATCTTGAGACGTGTTTCTGCCATGTTGCCTGACTAGTTGATGATGCGCACCTTGATCAAGTCGATGCGCGTGACCGGCGACTCGCCGTTGACCGGCGCGGTGTCGATCCGGTCGACGACGTCCATGCCGTCGACCACGCGTCCGAAGACGGTGTACTTGCCGTCGAGCGACGGCGCCGGCCCGGTCACGATGAAGAAGGAAGTGGTGGCGCTGGCGGGATCGTCGCCGCGCGCCATGGACACGATGCCCTTGACGTGGTTGAGGTCGTTGAATTCCGGCTGCAGCGCATGCACGCGCTTCTGCTGCTTTTCGGTGAGCGGCGCGCGCCGCGACGTGAGCGCCCCCGTCTGCGCGACGAAGCCCTTCACGACGCGGTGGAACGCCGTGCCGTCGTACACCCCCGTCTGCGCGAGCTGCAGGAAGTTGCGCACGTGCTCCGGCGCCTTCTCGGGATTGAAGGCGACGGTGATGGTGCCCAGCGTCGTCTCGAGCACCGCCGTGTGGTGCGCGAGCTGCGCCGCCGTCTCGTCGGCGAACGGCAGCGGCTCGGGCGGCGGCGTGTCGCGGATCGTCATGGTCCGGATCGTGACGCGTTCGTTCGGCAGCCCCTTGCCGTCCGCCGGCAGCATCGAGATCTGCTGCAGCACGTCCATGCCCTCGCTGACGCGCCCGAAGATCGTGAACTGCCCCGCCAGCGACGGCTGGTCCGACACGCAGACGAAGAACTGCGCGCCGCCGCTGTCGGGCTGATTCGGCCGCAGCGCCGCCGCGACAGCGCCGCGCGTGAACGGCTCGGCGCTGTGCTCGGCCTGCAGCACGCCGAGGCCGCCCGTCCCGTAGAGGGCCTGCTTCGCGGGATCCTTCGTCAGCGGATCGCCGCCCTGCACGATCCCCAGCCGGATGACCCGGTGGAAGATCGTCCCGTCGTACGCCCCGTCAGCCGCGAGCTTCATCATGTAGCCGACATGGTTCGGCGCGAGATCGGGCCGCAGATCGACGACGATGGTTCCCATCGACGTGTCGATCACGGCCTGCTTGCCGGTCATCTGAGCGACAGTCAACGTGGTCCGGAACGGACCCGCCTCCGCCTTCGGCTTCGACGGGCCAGGCCGCTGCGCCTGCCACGGTAGAGCTGCCAGCCACGCGACCAGGAGGGTCGCGGCTAAGGGCATAACCTTCTAATTATACGTGGGTTTCGGGTGCGACGACTCGGGACCGACCCGGGACCAGGGTCGTCCCGGATCCCGAGTCGTCTCGAAACGTGACTACTCGTAGTGCAGCGCCTTCACCGGATCCAGCCGCGACGCCCGCACCGCCGGATACAGGCCGAACACGATTCCGATGAACACCGAGACGCCGAAGGCCAGCACGATCGAGCTGGTCGTGACAATGGTGGACCAGCCGGCGAGGACGCCGATCAGCTGCGACAGGCCGACGCCGAGCAGGATCCCCGCGACGCCGCCGGTCAGCGAGATGATCGTCGTCTCGATCAGGAACTGGCGGACGACGTCGCGCTGGCGCGCGCCGATCGCGCGGCGGACGCCGATTTCGCGCGTCCGCTCGAGCACGCTCGCGAGCATGATGTTCATGATCCCGATGCCGCCGACGAGCAGCGAGATCGACGCGATCGCGACCATCACCATCTCGAAGATGCGCTGCGTGCGGCGCTGCTCGGCGAGGAGCTCCGCCGGCGAGACGATCGTGAAGTCGCCCGCGCCGCGGTGCGCGACGTCGAGGATGCCGCGGATCATCGCGGCCGCCCCCGGGATGTCGGATCCCTGCTTCATCTGCAGGTAGACGCCGTCGATCTCGTCCTTCTGCGCGCTCTGGCCGTCCTCGAGACGGAACACCGACGAATAGAGCGGGACGTAGATCAGGTTGTTGCGATCCTGCGCGGGAATGCCGGCGACGTCCGACTGCACCGTCAGCTGCGGCCCCGCGACGCCGATCACGCGGAACCACTGGTCGTTGACTTTGACGTAGCGGCCGACGGGATCGTCGGTGCCGAAGAGCGTGGCCGCCGCCGCCTCGCCAAGCACCGCGACCGGCGCCGCCGCGGTCGTCTCGGCCTCGTCGAAGAAGCGGCCCGACGCCACCTTCAGGTTCGCGATCGTCTGATACGCCGGGGCGATGCCGTAGACGGCCGGCATGTCGCCGCCGAGCGGCTTCGGCATCAGCTTCGACGGCGTGAACCGCTTCCGCGCGGTCGACGCCGAGATGCCGTCGAGATTCGACTGGATGATGCGCAGGTCCTGGAACGACAGCCCCGGCGACAGCTTGCGCACCTTCTGCAGCGTCTGGCCGTCGGGCGCTTCGCGCGCCTCGACGATCAGGTTGCGCACGCCGAGCTGCTCGATGAACGACATCACTTCCTGCTGCGCGCCGGCGCCGATCGACAGCATGGCGACGACCGCCGCCACGCCGAAGATCATGCCGAGCATCGTCAGCAGCGAGCGGAGCTTGTGCGCGCGGAGGTTCTCGAGACCGAGGCGGAATTCTGGCAGGACGTCGGCGGACCAGAGGTGCGTACGGCTATCGATCATGGCCGCGGAATACACGGAATGCACGGAATAAGCCCGTAGCGCGGAATGCCGCTGGCCACGCTCCGCGGTGGACGTTCAATCCGTGTGCTCCGCGTATTCCGTGGCCAAATCATCACTTCGACACTCCCGCAGTCGGGCCTGACGACGATGCCTTCGAGCGCTGCGCGGCGGTGTCGGGATCGACGAGCGCGATGACGTCGCCTTCGTTGAGGCCGGTGATGACGGCGCGGCTCTCGGTGCGGTTCACGACCTTGACGTCGCGCCGGTCGAAGCGATCGCCGGTCTGCAGGTAGACGAAGTTCTTGCCGTTCTTCTCGAACACGGCCTGCCGCGGCACGTGGAGCGCGTTCTTGAGCTCGTCGCCGTCGATGACGACGCGCAGCGACGATCCCGCGCGCATCAGCGGATCGGGCGTCTCGAGCTCGAGCCCGATGTCGAACTGGCGGACCGCGCTCGTCTCGAAGAACGAGCCGCGCGACGCGCCGCCGCTGAGCGCGCCGACCTTCGCCTTGAACGTCCGCCCGGGCAGCGCGTCCACCTGCACGGTCGCCGGCTGGCCCGCCTTGAGGTTGTCGCGGTCGACCTCGGTGACCTTCGCGCGCACCTCCATGCGGCCGTTCTCGACCACGTCGGCGATGTTGCGGCCCGAGAAGGTGGTGTCCCCCTCGCGGTACTGCGGCAGGACCATGCCCGAGAAGAAGAAGAACTGCCCGTCGCGGTTCTCCTTCACCGAGATGATGCCGTCGATCGGCGACTTGACGACGAGGTTGTCGATGATGCCCTTCGCGCGCTCCATCGCGAGCGTCGCCTTGGTGCGCTTTTCCTCGAGGACGGCGAGCGCGGCGGCGCTCGTCACCGCGCGCTGCGCCGAGTCCTGCTGGAGCTGCTCGAGCCGGCGCTTGTTCTCTTCGAGCGTGAGCGTGTTCTTCTGCGCCTCGATCGCGCCGATGAACTCATTGCCCGCCGTGTCGAGCTCACCGCGCCGTACGTTGTACTTCGCCGTCAGGGTGTCGAGCGCGTCCTGCGACGCCTGCACGGCGTTGTCGGCCTTCATCTTGACGATCTGCTGCTCGGCCTCGTCGAGATCCGTCTTCGCCTGCTCGAGCGCGAACTGCTGGTCCGCCGGATCGAACTCGATCACCACGTCGTCTTTTTTGACGGGGCTGCCGGTCTGCAGCAGCGTGACGATGCGGAGGCTGCCGCCGGCGGGGGGCGCCATCAGGCTCATCGTGCGTCCCGCGCGCAGTTCGCCCGTGGCGAAGACGGTGAGCTTCAGCGGACCCTGCACGACCTTCGCGGTCGGAACGGACGACCGTCGCTCGGGCAACACTGTACCCGCCATGGTGAAGCTCGCCGCGACGGCGACCAGCACCACGAAGACGCCGACCCAGATCACCCGCTTTTTCATTGTTTGGCGCCGCTCGCTCCATTCCGCTCGCGGTTCATCCTGCCTTCCTTATCAACTCCGGTTCGGGCCGGCGGACGGCGAGCTTGTCGCCGGGACTCACGCCCGCCCCGACGGCGGCCTGCTCGCGGCCGCGGCGGACGATCTCGACCACCTGCTCGTCGAACTTCGATCCGCGCAGGCGATAGACGATCGGGCGGCCGTCCCTCTGGAAGATGGTCTCGGCCGGAATGAGCGTCATGTTCGGCAGCGTGTCGGCGGCGATCCGCGCGGTCGCCGTCATCCCGGGCCGGATGCGCGCGTCACGCTCGTCGAGGATGAGCCCGAGATCGAAGTTGCGGACCGGCGGCCAGCCCGACGAAAAGTCGACGCGCGCCAGCACCGAGATGAGATCGACGCGTGCGGCGAAATCCTTGCCGGGCACCGCCTCGATGCGGACCGTCGCGGCCTGGCCCACTTTCAGGCGGCCGCGGTCCGACTCGTCGAGGCGCGCCTCGAGGTGGATCGACGAGAGGTCGGGCAGCTCGAGGATGCTGGCGCCCGCCCACGCGCGATCGCCCTCGCGGAACTCGACGCCGCCGCCGAACGGCCCGCCCGAACGCGGGTTCTCCAGGATGTTCACCGTGCCGTCGGCCGGCGCGTGGAGGATGAGCGCGTCGATGCCGGCGTTCGTGCGATCGACGTCGAACTTCGCCTTGTCGCGCTTGCGGATCTTGCCGATGAGATCGGCGTCGGCGCCCGCCGCGGACGAGAACCCCTTCGCCTCCACTTCCTTGAGCCGCTGTTCGGCGTCGGCGAGCGAGAGCTTGGCCGCCTCGTATTCGATCCGCGACACGAGATCGCGCTTGCCGAGATCCAGCTTCGCGCGCTCGACGTCGTACTTCGCCTTCATCAGCGCGGTCTGCTGCTGCTCGGCCGTGATCTTCGCCTGCGCCTGCGTCTGCTCGATTTCCTTCAGCGCCTGGTTCAGCTCCGACTGGCGTTCCAGCAGCCGCTGCTTCAGCGACGTCGCGTCGAACTCGACGACGGCCTCCCCTTTCTTCACCGCGGCGCCGTTCTTGACGAGCTTGACGATCTGCAGGTCGCCGCCCGACTGGAGGGGCGCCGCGAGCACGATGGACTTGGCGGGGCGGATGTCGCCGCGGATCTGGATGTAGTCGACGAAGTCGCCCTTCGTCACGGCCGCGGTCGTCACGTTCGGCGCGACGTCGGACCGCGCGTTCATCGCGACGGCCGCGATCGCCACGAGCACCAGCACGGCGACGAGGGCGATGAGCGAGCGTTTCTTCTTCAAGAGGGACATCGCGGTCATCGCGGCGTCACCGCGGCGTTGCGCGCAATGGTCACGCCTTCCTGCAGCCCGCTGTTGACGACGGCCTCGTGCGTGTTCATCGCGCCGAGCGTGACGTCCTGGCGCTCGAACGAGCCGCCGCGCCTGACGCGCACGTAGGCGCTCTCCCCCTCGAACACGACCGCGTCGCGCGGCACGACCAGCGCGCCCGGCACGCGCTCGAGCTCGACGTCGAGCGACGCCGTCAGGTCGGGCATCAGGTTCGGGTGCGCGCCGTTGACCAGCACGAGCACGACGAAGTTGCGGACCTTCGGCGAGAGCGTGGACTGCTGCCCGATCGGCGAGATCTGATCGACCGTGCCGGGAAACGAGAGCTCGGGATACGCGTCGAGGCCGACGTGCACCGGCTGCCCCTGGCGCAGGTCGTTCATGTCGGTCTGGTTGACGCGCGCGCGCACGCGCATCACGGCGGGATTGACGACTTCGATGACCGCCTGGCCCGGCCGCACCTCGTCGCCTTCCATGAACTCGACCATGTTGCCGCCGTTCTTGAACGTCGACTTGATGACGGCGACGCCGGGCAGCGGCGACGCGATCAGCATCTTCTCGGCGTTGCCTTCCGCCTGCTTCATCGTCGCTTCGGATCGCGCGCGGCGGATCTCGAGGATGCGGATGTCGGCGGCGGCGGCCGTGCGCTTGAGGGTGTAGGTTTCCTGCAGCTGCTTCAGCCGCGCCTGCGCCTCCTCGAACGCGAGGTCGTTCTTCTCGGCCTGCAGCTTGGGCAGCATCTCGTTCTTCACGAGCTCGAGCCGCGCCTTCTCGAGCGTGCTCTCGGCCTGCTTCAACGTGCTGTCGTCGCTCGCCTTCGCGGCGACTTCGTCGGCCTGGCGCTTCTTGATCTGCTGATCGAGATCGTTCAGCTCGGCCTTGCGGTCGAGCGCGTTCCTGATCTGCTCCTGCCGGTCGAATTCCACCAGCGGGTCGCCCGGCTTCACTGTCGTCCCCGCCTTGATGAGCCGCATGATGACGAGCGAGTTCTGGTTCTGGCCGGCGAGACGCGGCGCGGCAATCGTGGTGGCCTGGACCGCCTCGACCGTGCCGGCGAGCCGCACGCTGCGGACGAAGTCGACGCGCTTCACGACCGCAGTGCCGGCGTCCGGACCTGACGGCTCCGCGGCGCGTACTGGCGGACGTACCGCGTACCCCGCCACGGCGAGGCCGATGGCAGACACGGCAGCAAACACGGCAATCGTGGAGCGGCGAACCATCTGTTTCCCGGTAATCAGACGGCCCGGCGGGGCCGTTGGTTGGGCACCCGACAGGATACCGCAACTCGCGGTGCTACAGGCGCTTGGACACCGTTCCCGGTCACCGCCCGATCCGGCCGTTCGCCGGACAAGACGATCCGCCCGCGCGCTGCCGTGCCACGATACGCAGCGCGTCATGACGGCGCCCCGATGGAATGTGGTGGGCCTGCTGGCCCTGTGGGCCACCGGGGTTCTCTTCTGGACGCTCGCGGCCGCACGCGGCCTCGGCGAGCCGCCGCTGCACGCACTGCCGTTCGGCATCGCGCAGATGGGCGTCGCCGCCGTCCTGGCGATCGGCGTCTGGTATCTCACCGGCGCGGTCCCATGGACGAAGACGCCGAAGGGGACGCTCCTGGCCGCGCATCTCGCCGGCGTCAGCGTCTTCGCCGTCGGCTACGCCGAGGCGCAGGGCCTCGCGTTCCTCGGCGATCGGCCGCTCCGCGACTGCCTCTGGTGGGGGCTCACCTCGTACGCGGCGGGGTGGAACCTGCTCATGGGCACGTGGCTGTACTTTGCGATCGCCGGCGTCTCGTACGCGCGCCGCGCGGAAGCGTCGCTGCGCGACGGCGAACGCGCGCGCGCCGCCGCGGAGATCCTCGCGCGCGACTCGCAGCTTGCGGCGCTCAACTCGCAGCTGCAGCCGCACTTTCTGTTCAACGCGCTCCACACCGTGAGCTCGCTCGTGCACGTCGATCCGGACGCCGCCGATCGCGCGCTCGACGAGCTCGGACGCCTGCTGCGCTACGCGCTGCGCCAGTCGAACGAAGACGTCACGCTGCGGCAGGAGTGGGAGTTCACGCGCGAGTACCTCGCGTTCGAGGCCCTGCGGCTGGGCGCGCGCCTGCGGCTCGAGACCAGGGTCAGCGAGTCCGCGCTCGACGCCGCGGTGCCGCCCTTCATCCTCCAGCCGCTCGTCGAGAACGCCGTCCGGCACGGCGTGGCGAACTCGCCGTCGGGCGGCGACATCGCCGTCAGCATCGCGCAAGACGCAGGCGTCGTGACGTTGTGGGTGGCCAACACGATCGCCGGGCACGCGGGAACCGCGGGGATGGCGGGCACCGGCCTGCAGCGCCTGCGCGAACGGCTGGCGCTGAAATACGCGCCAGGCACGACGCACGTCGAGGTCGCAACCGGCACGAAGTTCGCCGTCTCCGTCACGCTCCCCTGGCAGCCGGGCGTGTCCGAATGACGACGACCTTGATCGCGGTCGTGATCGTGGACGACGAGCCGCTCGCGCGGCAGAAGCTGCGGCGGCTGTTCGAAGCGGACCCCGATTTCCAGGTCGTCGGCGAGGCGGGCGACGGCGAGGGCGCGCTCCGCGTGATCGCGTCGACGAACCCGGCGCTCGTCTGTCTCGACATCCGCATGCCCGGCATGTCGGGGCTGGACGTGCTGCGGCAGGCGGATCCGCGGCCGGCCGCCGTCATCTTCACGACGGCCTACGATCAGTTCGCCGTCGCGGCGTTCGAGCTCGCGGCGGTCGACTATCTGCTGAAGCCGTTCAGCCGGGATCGCTTTCTCGCCGCCGTCGACCGCGCGCGCGTGTGGATCGCCGCGCGGCAGGGCGGGTCGTCGGCCGATCGCCTGCGCGAGGTCTCGCACGCGGGCTACCTCACACGCCTGTTCGTGCGCGAGCGCGGATCCGTGCGGCCGCTGCGGATGTCGGCCGTCCAGCATCTCGAGTCGAACGACGACTACGTCACCGTCCACACCACCGCGAACGAGCGCTTCGAGATGGGCGTGACGATGGCGGCGCTCGAGGAGCGGCTCGATCCCGCGTCGTTCCTCCGCGTCCACCGCCGCTTCATCGTCAACATGGATCACGTGACGGGGATCTCGCCGATCGACGGCTCGCGCTTCGAGGTGCGGATGCGGGACGGCACGGTGCTCGCGGCGAGCCGGCAGCGGTCGCGGCTGCTGCGGGAGCGGGGATGCTGACAGGTGGCCCGCGGGTGCTAGCGAACGAGCGCAGCAAGCGAGCCACGCGATCGGAGCGCGCCGGCGAAGCGGCGTGCAAGAACGCGTGCAGGGGAGTCCGATGCGGGAGCGGGGATGCTGACAGGTGGCCCGCGGGTGCTAGCGAACGAGCGCAGCGAGTGAGCCACGCGATCAGAGCGCGCCGGCGAAGCGGCGTGCGAGAGCGCGTGCAGGGGAGTCCGATGCGGGAGCGGGGATGCTGACAGGTGGCCCGCGGTGCTAGCGAACGAGCGCAGCGAGTGAGCCACGCGATCGGAGCGCGCCGGCGAAGCGGCGTGCGAGAGCGCGTGTAGGGAGTCCGATGCGGGAGCGGGGATGCTGACAGGTGGCCCGCGGGTGCTAGCGAACGAGCGCAGCGAGTGAGCCACGCGATCGGAGCGCGCCGGCGAAGCGGCGTGCGAGAGCGCGTGCAGGGGAGTCCGATGCGGGAGCGGGATGCTGACAGGTGGCCCGCGGGTGCTAGCGAACGAGCGCAGCGAGTGAGCCACGCGATCGGAGCGCGCCGGCGAAGCGGCGTGCGAGAGCGCGTGTAGGGGAGTCCGAGGGGCGAAGCCCCTCGGGTAAGTAAGAGTTACAATGGCGGCCCCAGCAGCCCGGCGAGCGGATGCCTACAGAAATCTCGCTGCAGCTCTCGGCCGCCCGCGGCGGCGATCGCGACGCCTTCGCGAAGGCGTACGCCGCCGCCTACGACGAGCTGCGCCGCGTCGCGCGCCGGCAGCTGCGCGCGATGCGCCCCGGCGACACGCTCGTCACGACCGCGCTCGTCAACGAAACCTTCCTGAAACTGGTCCGCCATCCCGTCGAGTGCGCCGATCGCACGCATTTCTTCGCGCTCGCGGCGCGCGCGATGCGGCAGATCCTCGTCGACTACGCGCGCGAGCGCGGCTCGCAGAAGCGCGGCGGCGATCGTCACCAGACGACGCTCGATCCCGCGCAGCTCTCGGTGGAGTCGATTGCCGGCGAAATGATCGACATCGACGCCGCGCTGACGCGGCTCGCGTCCGTCGACGAATGGCTCGCGCGGCTGGTCGAGTGGCGGTTCTTCGGCGGCATGACGGAGGAGGAGATCGCGGCCGCCGCCGGCATCGCGGTCCGTACCGTCCGCCGCGACTGGAAGAAGGCGCGCGCCTTCCTTCATGACGAGCTCCGCGCGGAGCGCTGAACGGAGCCGGCCGTGCAGGAACCGCTCGACCGCGATCGATGGCGCCGCGTCAGCGAGATTCTCGACGGCGCGCTCGATCTGTCCGGTGACGAGCGTGCCGCCTATCTCGACGGCGCCTGCGGCGCCGACGCCGATCTCCGCGGCCACGTCGAGCGTCTGATCGCGGCGGCCGACGCCCCCGAGAGTTTTCTCGGGACGCCGGCGTTCGAGCGCGCCGCGCCGCTCGTCGCCGAATTCACGTCCGCGGCATCCGCCTCTGCCGTGGAAGGACAGCGCGTCGGCCCCTATCGGCTCGTACGCGAGCTCGGCGCCGGCGGCATGGCGGTCGTGTGGCTCGCCGAGCGCGAAGACGGGCAGTTCCAGCAGCAGGTCGCGATCAAGTTCGTGAAGCAGGGGCTGCGGAGCCGCGACGCGCAGCGGCGGTTCCTGCAGGAGCGCCAGATTCTGGCGCGGCTCGAGCACCCCGCCATCGCCCGGCTGCTCGACGGCGGCGTCACCGCCGAAGGGACGCCGTACTTCGTGATGGAACGCGTCGCCGGCGTGCCGGTCACCGCGTACTGCCGCGAGCGCGGCCTGGACGCGCGCGGACGCCTCGGCGTGTTCCTGCAGATCTGCGACGCCGTCCAGTACGCGCACCGCAACCTGATCGTGCACCGGGATCTGAAGCCGTCGAACATCCTCGTGGACGGCGACGGACACGCGAAGCTGCTGGACTTCGGCATCGCGAAGCTGACGGGCGAGGCGCGCGAGGCCAGCGAGCCGGCGGAGACGGTCGAACGCGCGCTGACGCCGGAGTACGCCGCGCCGGAACAGGTGCGCGGCGATCCCGTGAGCACGTCGACCGACGTGTACGCGCTCGGCGTCGTCCTGTACGAGTTGCTCACGGGGGAACGGCCCGACCCGCGCGGCGCGCGGGCCCTTCACGGCGATCTCGATCGGATCGTGCTCAAGGCCATGCACGACGCGCCCGATCGGCGGTACGCGTCCGTCGAGGCGCTCGCGGCCGACGTCCGCCGCCATCTCGACGGACTGCCGGTTGCGGCGCGCGGCGACGCGCTCGCGTACCGCGCCGGCAAGTTCCTGCGGCGCCATCGCGTCGCGTCCGCCGCCGCGATGCTCGTGCTGCTGACGCTCGTCGCCGGCCTGGTCGCGACCACATGGCAGGCGCGGCGCGCGGCGCGCGAGGCAAAGAAGGCCGACACGGTCAAGGACTTCCTCAAGACGATTCTCGCGGCCGCGGATCCGGAGCAGAACGGCGGGCGCGAGCCGTCGCTGCGCCAGCTGCTCGACGCGGGCGCGCAGCGCATCGACGGCGAGCTCCGCGATCAGCCCGACGTGCAGTCGGAGGTCACCGCCGTCATCGGCGCCGCGTATCAGACGCTCGGCGAATACGATCGATCGGCGGCGCTCTTTCGCGCCGATCTCGACCGCCAGCGCCGCAACGGCGGGTCGCGCAGCCTTGCCGCCGCCACGGATCTGTCGCGCATCGCCGATGCGTTGTACGAGCAGAACAAGTACGACGCGTCTGGTCCGCTGTACGAGGACGCGTTGAGCATCGCGCGCGAGCGCCTCGGCCCGCGCGCGCCGCAAATCGCGGAGCTGCTCTGGGACATCGCGGGCGTCCGGCGCAACCGCGGCGACCTCGCAGGCGCCGAGGCGTTCGACAAGGACGCCCTCGCGATCTATGTCGGCATCGCGGGCGACGATTCGACGGAGGCCGCCGGCGTGCGCGAGAGCCTCAGCATCCTCTACGCACAGGAGGGACGGTTCGCCGAGTCGGCGTCGCTGCAGGCGCAGGTGGTCGAGACGCGCGCGCGGCACCTCAGCGCCGACCATCCGTTCACGTTGAACTCCCGCTACAACCTCGCGTACACGTACGTCAACCTCGGACATTTCGAAGACGCCATCCCAATGGCCGAGGACGTCGTCGCGCGCCAGCGCCGCGTGCTCGGCCCCCGCCACGACCGGCTCGCCGTCTCGCTCAGGATCCTGGCGCGCGCGCTCGATCAGGCGGGGCGCGCCGGAGACGCGCTCGCGCCGGCCGCCGAGGCGCTCGCGATTCAGACGGCGGAGTTCGGTCCCGTGCACGTGCAGGTCGCGATCGACCACGTCTGGCAGGCGGTCGCCGAAATGCACGCCGGCCGCCTCGCGAACGCGGAGGCGGACGCGAGGAACGCGCTCGCCTACTACGACGCGCACCCGGACCCCCGCGCAGATGCTCCACACCTCAGGACGCTGATCGGGAGCGTACTGGGCGCCGCAGGACACCTCGACGAGGCTGACGCGCAGATGTCGCGCGCCGCCGCGGATCTCCGCGCCGCACACCTCGAGAACGTGTTCCTCGGCTTCACGCTCGACGCGCTCGGCGACGTCGCCAGGCGCCGGGGGCAGCCGGACCGCGCGCGGACGCTCGCGTCCGAAGCGCGGCCGCTGCTCGAGCGCACATTGGATCCGCAGCATCCATGGCTGGCGGTGGCGCGCGTGCATGCGGGCGCCGCCCAATGGGCGGCCGGCGCATCCGCCGACGGCGAGCGGCTGATCAGGACCGGACTCGTCTCCCTCGAGTCCCGCTTCCCCAACGGCCACGCGGATCTCGCCAACGCGTGGCTGACCTACGCCGATCTGCTTCGAACGGGCGGCCGCGACGCCGAGGCGCGCCCGCTCGACCAGAAGGCGCTCGCCTGGCGCCAGGCCCATTCCCCGCCGACAAAACCGTAATGCTGTCCTGCTTTCTCTCCGCTTTCCGTTCTTCTGGATATGCGGGGATTTCCGGTCGCCTGCGTCGCGTCGCTCGCCATCCTGGGCGCCGGCGGCTGTGTGAACGGCGGCGATCCCGGGCACGCGACGACATCGACGGCACAGCCGGCGGCCCGATCGAGCGAAGCGGCCGATCGCACGTCTTCCGCCCGGGCGGCGGCGCCGGTAACGGACGTGTGCGCGCTGCTTCCGGCCAGCGAGGTCACGGAGGTCACGGGACTCGCGATCGAACGCGTCGCGAAGAAGCCCGACGGATGCGAGTGGTACGCCAATGCCGCCGCGCACCAGCAGAAAGGCATGGACACCGTTCGCGGTACGTTCACGAAGCTGACAAAGGAAGAACCAAAATCGGCTGAAGAGGGCGTCCGGAGCATGCAGAACATGCTGAAGGGCATGACGAGCGCGGCGTCGCCCGACAAGCCGATCTTCGCCGTCTCGGTCCAGTGGAAGGACGCCGACCAGGGGGAAGCGACCGTCAAGGCCACCATCGGTATTCTGGGCGGCGGCGCACCCGGAGGAAAGCTCGAACCGATTGCCGATCTCGGCGACCGGGCGTACGCCGGTCCAGCCGACGTCCTGTTTTACGTCCGCAAAGGCCCGGCGCTGCTGACGTTCGGATCATTGGGCACGCGCGAACAAGCGATCGCGCTCATGCGGCGCGTCGTGCAGCGGATGCCCTAAGGAGGATGCAATGAGACTGCATTTGTCCATCGGCGCCCTCGTCCTGGCGATCGCCGCCCCGGCGTTTGCGGGCGCGCCCGACACCAACGTCTGCGCGCTGCTGACGCGCGACGAAGCCGCCGCCGCCGCGGGTTCGGCGGTCGCCGAGGGTAAACCGAACGCGGGCGGCAGCATGGCCGGGCAGGGCATCACCGTCTCGAACTGCACGTACGCCGGGAGCGGCATGAAGGAGCTGCGTGTGGCGCTGTGGAATTTCTCGCCGCAGGCCAAGGCCAGTCTCGAGGTCTATCGCGGGCTGTGCGGAAAGAAAGAGCAGGCGGCCGGACTTGGCGATGTCGCCTGCTGGTACAACGCAGACCACAAGGAGCTGCAGGTGCTCAAAGGCTCCTCGCTGCTGACCCTGGAGCTGAGCGGACGGCGCGACGGGGGCGAGGCGCTGGTCACCGCGGCGAAACAGGCGCTCGCGCGCCTGAAGTGAGCGTGGAGGAATAGACGCATGACACGACGCGCGGCGGCGGCAGTGGCGGCGATGCTGCTGGCCGCGTGCGGCCGCGGTCCCGCCGCGACGTCACACGCGCCGGTCGTCGGTAGCGCGGAGATTCCGTCGAGTGTCACGCTGACGCCGCGGACGATTGTCATCAGGGACGGTCCGGGCGCCGTCAAGAGCATCAGCGCCGACGGCGCGACGATCACGCTGTCGGCCGCCGCTCCGGGCGCCGCGGACATCAAGGCCGGCAGCATCGTCCTCATTCGCGACGTCGTGGTCGTGAAGGCCGCCGCCGTCAGGCGCGACGGCGACGCGATCGTCGTGTCCGCGGAGCCCGCGGCGATCACCGAGCTCATTCAGAACGGCGACATCCAGTGGTCCGGCGCGCGGATCGATCTCCGCCGGGGAACCGTGCGGACCGTCCCCGCCGCCGGATCGCCGGCCACACACGGCATGCGCTGGACCGCCGGCGCGCGGCCGGTCTTCGCGATGTTCCTTCCGCCGCTCGGTGAGGCGGACGGCGGGGAGACGTTTTCCGGGACGCTGAAGAACTTCCAGTACGACGGTTCCTACGCGGCCGCGGGCGATCTCCTGAAAGCCGACGTGCACCTGTTCGGGGAGGCCAGTGGCGTCAAGGTCGACATCAACGCGAAGGGACGGCTGTCGAACTTCACGTTCGGCGGCCGGATCGCGATCCGCGACGGCAAGGCCGACAACCTGAACCTGCTGCTCGACAAGCTCGACGCGGACGTGGATCTCCAGGCGACCGCGAGCCGGGCGGCCGGCGGCGATCATCCCGGTCAGCAGCTGCTCGAGATCCCGCAGGAGTACGACTTTCCGATCGTCATCGACGGCATTCCGTTCGTCGTCACGTTCAAGTTCGCGCTGCTCCTGAACGAGGGGATCACCAACGTCGGCGGTCGCGCGGGGCTGAACGCGCACCTGAAGCTGAACGGATCGCAAGGCGCAGAGTGGCGGCTGCCCGGCGAGCCACAGGCCGAGCCCGTGCCGAAGACGCAGGGTGACACGGCGCTCGACTTCGATCTGACGCGGAGCGACGGCGCGGGGCTGGGCCCGCAGGCTCTGCTGGTGGCGATCCAGTATCCGTGGATCGGCGTGGGACTCGGCTTCGGCGCGGCACGCGCGGGTCCGTTCGTCGACGTCGTCACGGCGGCGAGCACCACGTACGCCGGCGCGGCCGCGATTTTTCCCTGCAGCAAGGGAGACATTTACATCACGGGATCCGTCGGCCTCGAAGCCAAATTTCTGCTGTTGAAGAAGACGATCCGGACTACTGTCTATCAGAAGAACATTCACAAGGTCAGTCCGAACATCAAGGCCTGCCAGTGACCAGGAGAGGCACACGATGCCGATGGGATCACGCCGCATCTCGGCCTTCGCCGTCATCATTCTGGTCCTCGGCGCCGCCGTCGCGGTCTGGCGGACGGAGGCGGGGCGCGGACTGATCGCCCGGTTCACGCCGCAGGCGGCTGCGCCGGCCGCCGCCGCGAAAACGGCGGCGAGCACGGCCGCCGCTCCGGCGACGCCGGCCCCGAACACTACGGACGCGCCGGTGCCCGCCGTCACACCGGCGGCGCCCGCCGCGCCTGTCGTCAGCCACGCGATCGCCGCGGCGGACACGGTGACGGGCGAGGACATCGCGCTCGACTCGGCGGGCGCGACGATCGAGCTGGTCTCCACCGGCTACGGCGCGGGGCCGGACGGCCTCAAGCTGCTCGACGGCGACGCGGAGTCGTCGTGGTCCTCGCAGGAACTCCCGCTCGTCCTGCCGCTCGACGTCGTCCTCGCCTTCTACAAGCGGCAGCCCGCGCTGATTCAGGCGGTGACGATCACGATGCCGAAGGACGGCGTCGGTCCGAAGGACGTCGAGGTGTGGACGTCGGCGACGAGCGCGTCGGACGGATTCGTGCAGGTGGCCGCGGCGCCCCTCGCCGCCGAGCCGAAGCGGCAGGCGATCACGTTCACGCCGATCGAAGCGCGCTTCGTGAAGCTGCGGATCGCGTCGCTGCAGGAGCCGTTGACGCCGCAGTCCAAGGTCGCGCTCGGCGGCATCGGCGTCATCGAGGCGTCGCGGGCGGGATACGCCAGGCTCGCGGAGCGCAACCCCGACGTCGCCGACTGGGTTGGCAGCCCGCGGCGTGCGGCGCAGCGTGGAATCGACTGGCTGCAGCCCGCGGTCGTGAAGTGGCAGAAGGACAACCAGTGCTTCGGCTGCCACATCCAGTCGCAGGCGCTCATGGGACTCACGATCGCGGCGAAGAACGACTACGCGGTCAGCGAGCGGGCGATCAAGGCGCTCGGCGACTATACGATCGCGCAGCAGAAGCCGGACGGGACATACGTCCGCGAGCCCAACGAGCCGTCGACGCTGTTTGCGGCGATGGGGCTCGCGTACTTCGACGAGTGGCAGCACACCGCGAAGAGTCCGGTGCTCGCGAAGACGGCGGATTACCTCGTCGGACGGCAGAAGCCGACCGGCGAGATTCCCAACGGCGATCCGGCCTGCGGTGTTCATACGGTGGTCCAGGGACCGCTCATGGCGACGGTGAATACGCTGGTCGGTTTCCGCCGCGCCTTCGACGAGACGCAGGACGCGCGCTACAAGGACGCCGCCGATCACGCGCTCGCGTGGGTCGCGACCGCCGACGCGAAGACGACGCAGGATCAAGTGTTCAAGATCCTCGCGCTGACACGCTACGGCACGCCCGCCGCCAAGCCGACCGTGCAGGCCGTCGTCGAGAACCTCATCCTGCAGCAGCACGCCTCGGGCGGATGGCGCGAGTGCCCGGCGGAGACCTACCAGAAGGACGCGAATGCATTCTCGACGGGGCAAGTGCTCTACGCGCTGAAGCAGGCAGGCGTCTCGGTGGGATCGTCGCCCTTCATCAAAGGCGTGAAGTATCTGCTCAGCACGCAGCAGGACACCGGCGCCTGGAAGGCCGAAACCGGCGCGATGCACACGATGGGCGCCGACTACGCGCCGACGATGTGGGCGATCATCGGGCTGGCGGGATCGTTCGGCGCCGTGAAGGCGGGCGGACTGCAGATCACGACGGAGCTGCCGCCGGAAAAGATGGCGGCCCGGCGCAACCTCGAGATCGTGCTGGACGCGTCGGGGTCGATGAAGGCGGCGCTCGGCAAGTCGACGCGGATCGCGACGGCGCGTCAGGTGCTGAGGGACGTGCTCGCGAAGATCCCCGACGACTTCAACGTCGGCCTGCGCGTGTACGCGCGCCGGTTCAGCGCGCGCCAGAAAGAGACCTGCACGGATACCGAGCTGCTCCGGCCGATCGCCAAGCTCGATCGCCAGCAGATCGCGTCGACGGTCGACGGCATCGTCCCGCGCGGCGAGACGCCGCTCGTGTACTCGATCCTGCAGGCGCCCGCGGATCTCAAGGCCGTCGGCGGCGGGTCGATCATCGTGATCACCGACGGCGAGGAAACCTGCGGCGGCGATCCCGTGAAGGCGGCGGAACAGCTCAAGGAAGCGGGGATGCCGATCACGCTCAACATCGTGGGTTTCACGCTCACGGGCAAGAAGGTGGAGCAGCAGTTGTCGCAGTTCGCGGAAGCGACGGGTGGACGCTACTACAGCGCGCAGGACGGCGCGGCGCTCTCACGCGCCCTCGGGCGCGCGGCGCTGACGCGCTTCCCCTACACCGTGTACGACGCGAAGGGAACGCAGGTCGCCGCCGGGCTCGCGGGCCCGTTGATGGAAGCGCTGCCGCCCGGAGACTACAAGGTCGTCGTGCAGGCCGGCGACAACGAGCTCACGACCAACGTGACGCTGGCGGCGAATGACGAAGTGGTGCTGCAGATCGTCGATCGCGGCGATCGGTTCGAGCTGGTGAGGACGGGCGGCCCGTCACACAAGCCGGGCTCGTAACGTGCCGGCAACCCGGCCGGGGTACGATCGGACCCCGTGTCTCCGGCTCACCCGCTTCCCCGCCTCCTCAGAGGCAAATCGTCACTCCACGGCGACGGCGTGTTTGCCGGCGAGCCGATTCCGAGAGGCAAGCGGATTATCGACTACGCCGGCAAACTCGTGCGCAACGGGGAGGAGCTCGATGCGCGCGAAGAGGAATATCGGAAACAGGGCTGTACCTGGGTGTTCCTCGTCAACCGCGTGTGGAGCCGCGACGCGAACATCGACGGCAACATCGCGCGGTTCATCAACCACTCCTGCACGCCCAACTGCCGGTTCGAGGTCGTGGACAAGACGATCTGGATCCGCGCCGCGCGCGACATCCGCCGCGGCGAAGAGCTGACCTACGACTACCGGATCGTCGGCGAGCGCACGATCCCGTGCCGGTGCCGGCCGGGTTGTCCCAACAAGCTGTAGCTACGGCACGGTTATCGATTCCGAGCCGGCGACGCCGGAGTACGTCGCGGAGATCACGACGGGTCCGCTCGCGATACTGCTCACCAGGCCGCTCGGCGTGACGATCGCGACCGCCGTGTTGGAAGACGTCCACGTCGACAGCGTGGTGACGTCCGTGACGGTGCCGCTCGCCGAGGTCGCCATGGCGCTGAACTGGGCGGATGCGCCGACGGCGGGCGCGGCGCCGGTGACGCTGAGAGTCGAGACGCTGGTCGGCGAGCTCGGCGTCGAGCCGCACGCGGCGGCCGCCAGACCGAGCCCCAGCACGAACAGAAGAGGTACGAACGATCGGATCTTCATGATGGCTCCTTGCCACGGCATCGGCGCTGGCAGCCGCAGCCGTTACACACGTGAGACTGGAAATCTGTGACGGGACGGTTGCGAAAGTACGATCACTCTGCGGCACGGCTCACGTGATGAGGCGCGTTCCCGGGCATGTCGATTGCGCCAGCGGCGGCCCGATGGGAGGCTCTCATGAGTGCATTGACGCGTCACAAATGGCTGATGGCCGCGGGGATGATCTGGCTCCTCGGGGGCGTCTTCGCCGTGGGCCATTCGCAGGCGACGAGTTTCAAATCCGGTAAAGCCAACGCGCAGGACGACGACGAGCGTAATCGACAGGATCCGCTGAGCAACGCCGCCGCGAAGGCGAAGCGTGGTCGTCAGGTCTTCCGGTTCGACACGTTCGGCGACGAAGCGTTCTGGGGCGGGAAGCTCAAGCTGCACCAGGCGATCGAGGGCGCGGCGCTCGGAGGCGTCGGCGGCGGCGTGAGTCCGGCGACGGCGCTCGCGGCGGGGCTCAAGATCGACATCGATGCGCTGCCGGATCAGGTTCGCGAGCCACTCGTGCGCGGCCGTCTCAACCTGAACGATCCCGCCGTCACCGTCGCGCTGCTGCGCCTCAACGCCGTCATCGGACTGACCGGCGTGTTCAATCGCGGAGGATCGCTGCAGTCGGTCGGCATTCAGTGCTCGCTGTGTCACTCGACCGTCGACGATTCCGCGCCGCGTCTGTGCTTCGGCGCGATCGTGCCGAACCCGGGCACCGGATGCATCGGCCGTCGCCTCGACGGCTGGTCGAATCGCGATCTCAACGTGGGCGCGATCGTCGCGCTGGCGCCGGACCTCAGCGTGTTCGCGACGCTGCTCGGGACCGATCAGAACACGGTGCGCACGGTCCTCCGCAGCTGGGGACCCGGCAAGTTCGACGCCGAGCTGATTCTCGACGGGCAGAGCGCGAATCCGCAGCGCGTCACCGACGGCGTCGTCACCGGCACGAACGTGCCGAGCGCCACGCTGATTCCGCCGGCGTTCGGGCTGGGCGGCGTGAACCTGCACACGTGGACCGGCTGGGGCTCGGTGCCGCACTGGAACGCGTTCGTCGCGACGCTCGAGATGCACGGCGTCGGGCGCTTCTTCGATCCGCGCCTGAACGACGCGGCGCAGTTTCCGATCGCGGCTGCCAACGGGTTCGCGGATCTGCCGCACATCGATCCCGACGCCGATCGCGTGACGGGACAACTCTCCGACCTGCAGTTCTACCAGCTCGCGATCCCGTCACCGCAGCCCCCGAAGAGCAGCTTCGATCGCGCAGCGGCGGCGCGCGGCGACGAGCTCTTCAGCGGCAAGGCGCGCTGCAACAACTGCCACGTCGAACCGCTCTGGACCGAGCCCGGCTGGAACCTGCACACGGCAGACGAGGTGTGCATCGACAGCTTCCAGGCGAATCGGGCCCCGGATCGGCGGTACCGCACGTCGCCGATCGGCGCGCTCTTCACGCACACGAAGGGCGGCTTCTATCATGACGGCCGGTTCCCGACGCTCGCCGCCGTCGTGAATCACTACGACACGTGTATGAGTCTTGGGCTGACGGCCCCGGAGAAAGCCGACCTCGTGCAATACCTGTTGAGCCTCACGTTCTAGAAGACGAACGTCGGCATGTGGCATTCGTCAGTCGTCATTCAGGCCGCGTTTTTCAGCGGCCTGCTAACGGATCACGCCCGGCGTGTCGGTGAACACGATCTCGCAGCGGAGCTCGAACGGATTCGCGATCGGTGTCTGCGGCTCCGGCGGCTTGCCCTGCGTTTCGGACCACCACGTCATCGCGCCCTCGCGCGTCTTGTCCGCCGTGACCCACGGGCCCCATTCGTTCGGCGGCTGATCGCCGAGCGTCGGGAGGTGGAAGATCTCCGTGGGATCGTACCTGGTCTCGGATCCCGTCCGAGGCCAGGTAATCTGCACGAGATAACTCGATCGTCCCTCGACGTCGGGGTCGCGCAGCACTTCCTGGATCGACCAGACGCGGTAGTTGCCGCGCGTCTCGAACGTCACCGACTCGAGACCGCCGGACCTCGCAGTGCCCGGCTGCAGCAGCTGCACCGACATCAGATCGCCCGACTCCGGCGTCGAGAGCGGATCGGGCAGCGCACGCGCGACCGGCGCGCGGAGCTCGCAGCGGCGGTTCACCCAGTTCTTCGTGACGCGATCGCGGACGTACACGGAGGTATGGCGCGTCGTCTGAAAACTTTCCGCGGCATAGCGCCCGCGCTGCGCGGAGCACGCGGCCGGAATCGCCATCGAGGCGATCCACAGCGCGGCGGCGCTCGCGCCCGTCAGATGCCGGTTCGCCCGCGACAGCATCACCTTGTCGGCCTCAGTTCAGCAGGGCCGCACTGAGCGCACCGAGCGCACTGAACATGACAAGCGCGACCAACAGGACGATCGACCCGACGCAGCCGGCGCGTTTCGGCTGAATGGCGCCGGGCGGCAGGCGCGCCTGCAGCGCATCGATGTACGTCTTCGCCTCGGCGAGCCCCTGGCCGGTGCGCTCGCGCTGGCGCTTGATCGCCTCGATCTTGCGTCCTTCGGCGATCAGCGCGATCAGCTCGTCGTCGGAACCAGGGACCGCGGCGGCGCTCGAGGGGGCGCCGGTGAGCATACTGCCGCAGTAGCGGCACTTGATCGCCTCGTCCTGAATCTCTTCCGCGCAGAAGGGACACTTCTTCATCGGCGTCATGCCTCTCAGCTCTCCGGCCGTGGCCGAATGGTAATATCATCGTATTACGATGCCTACGGTCACGGTCAAATTGGACAGGACGCGTGCGGCCAAGCTCACGCTGTGGGCCCGCCGCCGGCGCGTCACGAAGTCCGAGATCATTCGAGACCTCATCGACCGCGGCGGGCCGATCGAAACCGGCGACGATCTCCTCAGATGGTCGAGAGCGGCCGCTGGAGCCGGCCTCGGCCTGAAGCAGCGCCGGCGGTGAATCGCCCCGTTCTGCTCGACGCGTCGTTCCTCATCGAGTTCGAGCGGGAAGCCGCGCAGCGACGTGTCGGGCCCGCGCATCGCCTCATGCAGACCATGCGCTCGCGGCGATTGGTGGTGTCGATCGTCACCGTCGAGGAAATCCTGGAAGGGGCGGCGGACGAAGCGCTGGCTGTCAGATCGCTCCAGCGGTTCGCGATTCAGGGCCTGCAGCTCGCACACGCGCGCAGATGCGCCCTGACGCAGCGGCGGGCCGCGAAGCGGCTCGGCGAGAACGACGCCTGGCTCGTTACGACCGCGCAGGTCCTGGACGCGGATGTCGTCGGCGCGGATCGGCACGCCTTCGAGCGGCTGGGTGCGCGCTACGTGCGCTTTCGTTGACCGGCGGCGGAGACCACGGTCCCCGCTCTGATGTGGTACCGTGCGAATAGGAGTCCGTGTTTTGGTCCGAACCCTCCGTCCGGTCCTGTTCGTCCTCGCACTCGCCACCTCGGCCGCCGCTCAGGCTCCTGCGCCATCGACCGCCCCGTCGGATTCGCCGAACATCGCCGGCGCGTGGGTGCTGAATCCGTCGCTGACGCAGCGTCCCGAAGAGATCGGGTTCAGCCGCGACTGGGCGCGTGCCGGCGGTGAAGGCGGCGCCGGACGATCCGGCGGCGGCGGAGGCGGAGGCGGTGGACGCGGCCGTCGCGGCGGCGGC
>Ga0066903_100000395_pt1 | contig 26607 bp, 27 predicted proteins | sample PanSoiMetaGPlot1_FD_67491 | JGI IMG/M metagenome (GOLD analysis project Ga0066903, IMG submission 67491) | Tropical forest soil microbial communities from Panama analyzed to predict greenhouse gas emissions - Panama Soil - Plot 1 (version 2) | ecosystem: Environmental > Terrestrial > Soil >... | reverse complement strand
CGGTGGACGAGCATGAAGCCGCCCGCACCCGGTCCGGTGAGAGGGCTCTCGGCCACCCAGGACATGAACGCGGACGCGATGCAGGCGTCGACCGCGTTCCCGCCCTCGGCCAGGATCCGTGCGCCCGCATCGGCGGTCAGCGGGTGGCCCGCGGCGACTGCTCCCTTCACGGCGGAAGCGTAGGCTCTGCCACGTGGGTCTGCCCGCGCAGCCCAACTTCATCACCCTTGCCTGCCGCGACGTCGAGCGCATGGCCGACCTGCTGCGCGCGTTCGGTTGGCCCGAGTCGGCCGAGAGCGAGCCCGTTCACCGGCTCTTTCAGTGCTCGAACGGCGTCGTGATCGCGCTCTACGGCGCGCAGAACTACGAGCCGCATTTCGGGCCCGTGCCCGAGGGGTTTCGCGCGTTCACGCTCGGCGTCAACCTCGGCGGACCAGGGGAGGTCGACACCGCCCACGCTGCGCTCCAGGAGATCGACGGAGTCGAGCTGCTCGGCGAGCCGCTCGACTCGCCACATGGCTTCCGGGGTTTCAGCTTTCGGGATCCGGAAGGGAACGTCTGGGACGTGGCCTGGAAGCGCGGCTCGACGGTCGATCAGGACGGCAGCCTGACCTGGGCCTGACCTGGACGCGCTCCCCGAGCAGCTCCGTCACGTTCGCTTTCTCGGAGGGAGCAGCGGCAGCGGGAAATCCACGGTCGCACGGCAGCTCGCGGCGGACCACGGGCTCCGCGTGGTGCCGACCGAGCCGGTCTCCGCGTACGTCCCGCGAACGACACCCGCCGACGCTCCGCTCCTCCACGCGTTCCTGGCCATGGACATGGACGAACGGTGGGTCGAACGCTCTCCGGAGGTGATGCGCGACACGTTCCACGCGTTCCAGGGAGAAACGTTCCCGCTCGTGGTCGAGGACCTCCTGGCGCTGCCGCAGTCCGAGCCGGTTCTCGTCGAAGGCTTCTCCTTGCTCCCGCGGCTCGTGGCGCCGCTCCTCAGCCGCGCGGATCAGGCGGTCTGGCTGCTGGCGACGCAGGCGTTCCGCCGCGCGGCGTTCGACTCGCGGGGATCGACGTGGAGCATCCCGCGGAGGACGAGCGACCCCGGCCGTGCGCTCGCCAACCTGCTCGCCCGCGACGCCCTGTTCACCGAGGATCTACGCCGCGAGACCGCGGCGCTTCGCCTTCGAGCGATCGACGTCGAGGTCGGTACGAGCGTCGCCGATCTGACGACGCTCGTAACGCGCTCGCTCGGGTTGGCGTAGGACCGGCTACAGATCCGACAGGAAGCTCGGCGGCTGGAACGCGTCTCGCTCGCCGGTACGGAACGTCGACGGCCGGCGCACGCCCGGGCCTCCGAAGCCTGTGGCCACGACCGTGACCCACACCTGGCCGTTGAGGCGGTCGTCGATCGTCGCGCCGAAGATGATGTTCGTGTCGTCGGTCGCCCGCTGGCGGACGATCTCGGCCGCCTGGTTGACCTCGAACAACGACAGGTCCTCGCCGCCGGCGATGGAGAGCAGGATGCCCTTCGCGCCCGTCATCTCACCCTCGATCAGCGGCGAGCGCAGTGCCCGCTCGACGGCCTCGACGGCGCGGCTGTCGCCGCTCGAGTAGCCGATGCCCATGAGGGCGTTGCCGGCGTCGGACATGATCGTGCGAACGTCGGCGAAGTCGAGGTTGATCAGGCCCGGCATCGTGATCAGGTCGCAGATCCCCTGTACGCCCTGGCGGAGCACATCGTCGGCGATGCGGAAGGCGTCCAGCATCGACGTCGAGCGGTCGAGCACCTCGAGCAGCTTCTCGTTCGGGACGACGATGACCGTGTCGCACTCGCTCCGGAGCAGGTCGACGCCCTCGTCGGCCGACCGGCGGCGCTGTGTGCCCTCGAACTTGAACGGCGTCGTGACGATGCCGACCGTCAGCGCGCCGAGCTCGCGCGCGATCCTCGCCACCACCGGCGCCGCACCGGAGCCGGTGCCGCCGCCCTCGCCGGCAGTCACGAAGACCATGTCCGCGCCGCGAAGCGCGTGCTTGATCTCGTCGTCGCTCTCCTCGGCCGCCTTCCGGCCGACGGACGGGTCGGCTCCGGAGCCGAGCCCCTCGGTCAGTTCCCGCCCGATGTGGATCTTCAGCGGGGCGTCCGCGAACTGGAGCTGCTGCTGGTCCGTGTTCACGGCGATGAACTCGACCTGCGAGAGGCCCGCGTCGATCATCCGGTTGACCGCGTTCAGGCCGGCGCCGCCGACGCCGACGACCTTGATCACGGCCACGTACGTGCCCGAGTCGGGCCGCGGTACCGAGTGCAGGATCGGCGGCTCGGGGGCGACCTCCCAGATCTCCGGCTTCAGCCGCTCGAGTGCGGGCGACTCGGACGGCGCCGCCGGAGGCGTTGGAGGCGCGTCAGCCACCGACTCGACCGGTTCGAGATGCCGCGCGGAAGGCTGCTCCACGAAATCGGGCGTGTGCACCACGGTGTCCTCGGGCACACGCGATTCGGCGCCCGGCTTCGGGGCGCCCTCGGACTCCTCTGCTTGCCGCTGCGCGGCTTCCGTCGCCCTGAACAGCTCGGCGAGCGGGCCCTCACGCATGCTGGCGCGCTTGCGCGCCATTCATGACCTCCTTTGCCAGCTCTCTGTAGGCCTGCGCCGCGCTGCCCTGCGGCTCGTACTTGAGGACGCTCAGGCCCTTCACCGGCGCCTCCGCGTAGCGCACCGTCTTCCGGATCCGCGTCTTGAAGACGAGGTCGCCGAAGTTCTCCTGCAGGATCTCGACCGCCTCGCGCGCGTGCAGCGTGCGACCGTCGAACATCGTCGGGAGGATGCCCTGGATGGCCACGTGCGGGTTCAGATTCTCCCGGATCATGCTCAGCGTGTTCTCGAGCTGCACCAGGCCGCGCAGCGAGAGGTACTCGCACTGCACCGGCACGATGACGCCGTCGGACGCGACCAGCGCGTTGATCGTCAGCAGGCCGAGCGACGGCGGCGTGTCGATGAGAACGAAGTCGTACTCGCCCTTGTGGGGGACCAGCGCGCGTTCCAGAGCGCGCTCGCGGCCGATCATGGCCGACAGCGCCAACTCGGCGCCGGCCAGGTCGATCGAGGACACGGCCAGGTCGATCTCGCCCTTGTGGATGACCTGCTCGAGCGGCAGCCGATGCACGAGGACGTCGTACATCGAGCGCTCGATCGTGTCCGGGTTCAGGCCCTGGCTCATCGTCAGGTTGCCCTGCGGATCGAGGTCCACCGTCAGCACGCGTTTGCCGACTTCCGAGAGGGCGACGGCAAGATTGAGCGTGGAGGTCGTCTTCGCCACCCCGCCCTTCTGGTTGGCGAACGCGATGACTCGTGCCATGGCTGAGGCTTTCCCCGGACCGGTGTCCGGCTCAGGCTGCGGTAATACCTGCGCGAGGCCCATAGTCCGGCCTCTTTCGAGCCACGTTACCAGAGTCCTGCGCGGGCTTAGGGAACCGCGGAGGGGACGGACTTCAGTCCGTCTCCTGCTCCCTGTTCTGCCTCGCGGAGCGCTTGCCGGCAGCGCTCGAGCGCGGTCTCGGCGAGGTCCGTTCCCGCGTGCTCCGTGCGTACCCAGGCCTCGGCGTCGCTGAGCAGCCCGCGCACTTCCTCGAGCAGTTGCCCGGCCGGCGCACCGCCTGCCTCGAGAGCCTCGATCCGCTCGAGCCTCGCGAGCACGGCACGCGCCTCGTCCATGCCCTGACGGTAGCCGGGAAAGACGCGCTGCTTCGTGACGTGTTCGTGCCGACTCTCGGCTAGCTCGCAACGGATTGCACGGCGAAGCAGCTGCGCGGACGGGGCTTGAGGCCGAGCAGAGAGTCGTCCAGGCGGTCGATCAGGCTGATCCGATCGCCCGCGAGCAGCACCTCGAGCACCGCGCGGCGGACGACGTCCGAGTCCTCGCGGCCGACCTGGCCGCCCGCGGTCAGGCCGCGCAGACGGGCGAAGATCTCCCCGCGGTGGGCCGCGTCGTCTCCGACGAGAACGGCGAGCCGGGCTGCAGCGGCCCAGAGCCCGTCACCGCGCCCGAGCAGCGCCGCCAGTCCTTCGCGCATTTGCTCCGACCGGTACGGCTCCGCGGCGAACAGCGAGAGCTCCCAGCGGTCGAGCGCCTCGCCGAGACCGTCATCGCCGTCGACGGCGGCGAGCTTCTCCAACAGGTCGGAAGCGAGCTTGCCGCGGAATTCGTCCAACCGCGTCGGCTCGCCCGGAGGCTCCGTCGCGGCGATCGGGAGAACCGGCCTGATCCCGTAGGGCCTTCCGTCGAGCCGCTCGTACAGAACGGGGCCGGCGGCGACCGGAGCGGCCGTCGCCAGCCGCAGCGCCGTCACGGCGTCGGCGATCTCGCCCGGCGCGTCGGGCACATCGACCGCTCCGCCCGGGAACGTGCACTCGAGTTCGAGGACGCAGGTGCGCTCCGGCTCGCGACCGAAGGCACTCGGCAGCAGGCCGTTCGCCTCCGGCCAGTAGTCGGCGATGTCGCCCGGAGCGACCATGCGGACTCGCAGCCTGCGGCCGAGCTCGAGTGCGACGGGTACGGAGAGTCCGACCAGCGGCGCAACGGCTCCGTAGGAATGGCTGTCGCCGAAGATCTGGCGCTCGAGTTCCCGGTAGCCGCGGTTGAACACCTGGTCGTCCCACTCGAACCCGCCGCAGCGGTCGGCCATGCCAGAGAGGAACGGCAGCAGGATCGTCCGGAAGAGCGCCGACTCCTCGGTCGTGTCCGGGCCGGCGTGAGCGTGCGCGAAGATCGCGGCGGCCGGCTCGCGGCACAGCTCTTCCATCGCGAACTGCGCGTCGTCCAGCCTCCGTAGCCGGTCGGCGCGCGCCTCGACGTAGCTGCGCGCACGCGGCCGGTACTCGTACAGGGCGGGGCGCCCCGGCGCAGCGTGCTCCTCGAACGAGAACTGGAGCGGAGCGTCCGACTCCGACTCGCGATAGAGGTACGCGAAGGCGCCCAGGCAGAAACGCCGGACGGCTTCGTAGAGCTGTGGGGAGCGGACTGCCACCGGTCCTCTTACTGCCCTAAGCGCTCCTCTCCTCTCCGGCACGCTCGGTTCGCTGGCAATTTGGGCACCAGTAGGCGATGCGGTTGTCGTCGCCCTGGCCGCGGCTCTCGACCGGAGCCCCGCATCGCGGACACGGGCGGCCGGCGCGGCGGTAGACACGGCGTACGTGGCGCCGGCCTACGAGTGATCGCTGCATCAGCCGGGCGGCGTCGGCGAGCACGGCTTCGAGTTCTGCATCGCTCGACTCGACCAGGCGCTGCCACGGGGAGAGCCGCACGGCCCAGAGCGCTTCGGCGCGCCAGACGTTGCCGATGCCTGAGACGAGATGCTGGTCGAGCAGCGCCTCGCCCAGCTCACGTTGCTGATCGGTGGCGCGAAGGCGCGCGACCATCGCCCGCAGGTCCGGCGGCTCGGCGAGGATGTCTGGCCCGAGGCGGCGCGTGGCACGGTCGGTCATCTCGAGCACGGAGCCCCCGCGAAGCACGGCCTTCCACTCCCGGCTGCAGAGCACGAGCCACGGACGTCCCGGCGTCGCCTCGGACGCCGGGACGACGCGCCAGCTCCCGTTCATGCGCAGGTGGCTCCGCAGCACGCGGCCGCCCTCGAACCGGAGCAGGAGGTTCTTCCCCCGCGCCTCGACCGCTTCGAGCACCTTGCCGTCGAGCCGCTCCGCAACGCCGGTCGCGCGCGCCCGGGGATGGATCGCCTCGACCGCGACCGGCTCTCCGACCAGCACCCGGAGGCGCCGCGCCGCACGATGCAGGGCATCACCTTCGGGCATCTGGGCAACACTAGGGCAGTGGGACGCCTCCGCTCAGCCGCCGCCGGAGCGGCAGCAGCTGCCGTCTGGGCGCTGCAGGAGCCGATCGACCAGCGCGTGTTTCGCTACCGCTACTCGGACATCGCGTTGCTCGGCAAGTTCGTGACCCGCGGCCCGGGCTGGTGGAAAGCGGGCTTCGCGATCCACATCGCCAACGGGGCCGGCTTCGGGCTCGCCTACGACGAGCTTCGGGGCCGCGTCGACGTCGACCCGCGGCGCCTGGCGCTCGGGATGGCGCTGGGCGAGCACCTCGCGTTGTTCTCGCTCGGCGCGCTCGTCGACCGCTATCACCCCGCGCACGGCGAGCCCGGCGTGCCGTCGATCTTCACGAAGCGCGCGTTCGCGCTGGCCACCTGGCGGCACGCGCTCTTCGGCTGGCTGCTCGGGCGCCTGGTCTAGCCCGGTCCGGCTTCGATCCGGCGCCGGGTGTTTTCGAGCGGCCCGCGGGCGTCGTGGAAGTACTCGAGCCACCAGGTCGCCCCGGCTGCCTCGTACGCGGCAGGCAGCGAGTCCTCGCGCGGCTCGGAGTAGCCGAAGACGACTACGTCGAAGGGTGTGTCCGCCGCACCCCGGAGGACGTGGAGCTCGGCCACTTTCTCGGTCAGCTGGCCCGGACTCACCGTCATCTCCTGGAGTTCGAACGTGTCCGCCGCCCACCCGTCGAAACGCGCCGCCCGGCGAAGAGCAGCCCGGCTGTTGCCGCCGATCCAGATCGGAATCTTGCCTCTCGACGGCGCGGGCTGGAGACGCACGCCGTCGACCGTGTAGTGCCGACCCTGGTGTCGAACCTCCTGTCCGGCCCAGAGTCGGGAGACGATCTCGAGCCCCTCGTCAAGCATCTCCGCGCGGACGCGAGCGCTTTCCTCCTCGGCGAAGGCGCCGAACTCCTTCGGCACCCCGCCGATCCCTGCGCCGAAGACGACCCGTCCGCCGCTCAGGGCATCCAGCGTCGCGACCTGGTGCGCGAGCACGTGCGGCCGCCGGCGCGGCAGCGGCGTGATGTCCGTCCCGAGCACGAGCCCGCTCGTGCGCGCCGCAGCGGCGGCCAGGGTGATCCACGGGTCGGCCGCGGGTTGGCCCCAGACGAAGCCGAGGTGGTCCCAGATCAGCAGCGCCTCCCAACCCGCGCCTTCAGCCAGTTCGGCGAGATCGGCGACAGTGCCGGGATCAGCGTACGTCCCGACGTTGGAGACGAAGATCCCGCGCCGCATCACGGGCGAAGCACGGCGCGCCGCGGCCCGGCGACGAAGCCGACCTCGGCGAGCAGCGGCATCGCCTCGGATTCGGCCACGGCCTCGCCGTCGAAGCGCTCGACGGACAGCCGGCGGACGCCCGTGTCGCGAGCGTGGCGGACGAGCGCCGCGAGTGCCGGCCGCAGCCACGCCGCGTCGGGCTCGCGCAACGGCACGAGCGAGCGGCCGCTGCGCTCGACGAACAGGACTGCCTCGCCGCCGAGCAGGACGACGTACGCGCCTGCGACTCTCGCCGCCCGGGCGCCTGCCCGCTTCGGCCAGGGAAGCGCTGCGCCGTACGGCTGCGACGGGTCAGCGGCGGCAAGCACGAGTGCCTCGGGCTCCTCGCCCTCCCGCGGGCGCAGCTCGCGGACGCGCTCGACCGCTCCACCGAGTGCAAACTGCGCGCCGCCCAGGCCTTCGACGAAGTAGCCCCGGCGGCAGAGGCCCAACGTCTCCAGCGCTCGGAGATCGCCGTACACCGCCCCGTACCCGCCGGCGATGCCCTCGGCACGGACGCCGTCGCGCGTCACGATGCCCTGGCGCTCGAGCAGCAGCTCGGCGAGCGCCCTTCGGTCCGGTGTCCCGGCGAACAGTCGCTCGGTCCGTGACCAGCGACCCTGCGTGGCAGTGATCGCCGCCGCCCGACGGCGCGAGAACCGCCTCGGCCGCCGTTCGGGCTTCGGCACGCCGTACCGGCGCGGCGCGCGCAGCGGTTGCCACGCGTCGTTCGTCACCTCGCCCGCCCAGACGAGCTCCCAGAGCGCGACAAGCGCCTCGCCGGCGTCCAGTCCCGTCTCGGCGAGCAGGTCGAACCAGAAAAGCGCGCTCCTGCCCAGTGCGGCACGGATCGCCTCGACGGCCGTACTCTCCGCGACGGGAGCCCCCGGCAGCTGTCCCAGGAGCGCCGCGTCTTCGCGGAAATAGACGGCCACACGATCGAGCCCGGCGCCGACCCAGACGACCTCGCCGGTGGCGCAGAGCTGGTCGAGGAGCTCGGGCCGGTAGTCGGGCACGCGCCGCGGCAGCACCTCGGTTTCCCAGAGGGACACGGGCAGCGCCAGGGCCTGGAGCGGGACGAGCGCTTCGCGGAGCGACGCCCGGCGGCCGATGCCGTGCCAGGAGGGGAGGAAGCGCGCATACGCCGTCTGCTCGACCGGCTCGACCTCTTTCCGGAGCGCAGCAAGCGAGGCCCGGCGGAGGCGGCGGAGGACGTCGGGGTCGCACCACTCGCGTTCGGTCCCGCCCGGCCGCAATTCGCCGCGCACGAGACGCTCTTCTCGCTCGAGCGCCTCGAGTTCCCGCTCGGTCTGTCCGGCCTCGATGCCGAATCGCGCGGCCGCCTCGGCGGTCGTGAACGGGCCGCGTCCGCGTGCGAACCGCGCGAGAAGTGTGCGCAGCGGCAGCTCGCTGCTCTCGAGGAACGCCTCCGGCAGACCGGACGGAGGCATGGCGCCCAGCGCGTCGCGGTAGCGGCCCGCGTCCTCGGCCGCGGCGAGCACGTCTTGCGCACCGACCCGCACCCGGATCGCCCGCCGCTCGTCGACCAGGGTCTTGCCCAACCTCTGATCGTATTCATCAGAACGCAAATGGCCCCGAAGCAGTAGGATATGGTGCAAGTCGTCCGGTGTACGCGGTTCCCCGCGCAACTGGGCCTCGACCTCGGCGACCGCGTCCGGATCGAGCAGCTCGCGCAACTCCTCCGAGCCCAGCAGCTCCCGGAGCAGCTCACGGTCGAGCGACAGCGCCTGCGCCCGCCGCTCTGCCGGCGGCGTGTCGTCCTCGTACATGTAGGTCGCGACGTAGTCGAAGAGCAGCGAGGCCGCGAAGGGCGACGCGGACGGCGTCTCGACCTCGACCACGTCGACCTGGCGTGTGGCTACGCGCCGCAGAAGCTCACGCAGACCCGGCATGTCGAAGACGTCCTGCAGGCACTCGCGGTAGGTCTCGAGCACGATCGGGAAGGCCGGATAGCGACGCGCGACCTGGAGGAGCGACTGCGCCTTCAATCGCTGCTGCCAGAGCGGCGTGCGCTCCCCGGGTCGTCTGCGCGGGATCAGCAGCGCCCGGGCGGCGTTCTCGCGGAACCGCGACCCGAAGAGCGCGCTCTGCCCCACCTCCTGGACGACGAGCTCCTCGACGTCCTCCGCCGGAATGAGCAGCTCCGCGAGCGCGGGCGTGGCGTCGGCGTCGGGCAGATGAAGGGCGATGCCGTCATCCGACCAGATCGACTGCACCTCGAGGCCGAGCGAGTCGCGCAGCCGCGCGGCGAGGGCGAGTGCCCAGGGCGCGTGCACGCGCCCACCGAAGGGCGTGAGGATGCAGACCCGCCAGTCACCGATCTCGTCGCGGAACCGCTCGATAACTATCGTCCGGTCCGACGGCACGGCCGTGGTCGCGGCCTCCTGCTCGCGGAGGAACGCGACCAGGTTCCGGCCCGCAAGCTCGTCGAGCGAGTAGTCGCTTCGCAGTCTCTCCAGCGCCGCCGCGTCCGGGAGGGACGTGAGCTCGCGCGAGGCGGCCCCGACAGCCGTTCCGAGCTCCACCGGCCTCCCCACTCCTTCGCCCTTCCAGAACGGCACGGCGCCGGGAACGCCCGGAGCGGGTGAGACGAGCACTCGGTCGCGCGTGATCTCCTCGATCCGCCACGTCGAGGCACCGAGCAGGAAGGTCTGGCCGGCCCGGGCCTCGTAGACCATCTCCTCGTCCAGCTCGCCGACGCGGCTACCGCCGTCGACGAGCTGCACCGTGTACAGCCCGCGATCGGGGATCGTGCCCGCGTTCGTGACCGCGAGGCGGCGAGCGCCGGTGCGCCCGCGGACGAGGCCGGCGGTGCGGTCCCAGACGATGCGTGGCCGCAGCTCGGCGAACTCGTCGGAGGGGTAGCGTCCGGCGAGCATGTCGAGCACGTTCTCGAGCTGCACGCGGGAGACGTCGGCGAACGGATAGGCGCCGCGGACGAGCTCGTGCAGCTCGTCGACTGCGATCTCTTCATCCGCGCAGATGGCCACGACCTGCTGGGCGAGCACGTCGAGCGGGTTGCGCGGTATGACCGTCTCCTCGATCTCGCCCGAGCGCATCTTCCGCGCGACGACGGCCGACTCGAGCAGGTCGAGCCGGAACTTGGGGAAGATCCGGCCCTTCGAGACCGCTCCGAGCTCGTGGCCGGCACGGCCGATCCGCTGCAGCCCGCGGGCGACGGACTTCGGCGACTCGACCTGCACCACGAGGTCGACGGCGCCCATGTCGATACCGAGCTCGAGCGACGACGTCGCCACCAGACAGGGGATCTCGCCGAGCTTCAGCAGCTCCTCGATCTCGACACGCTGCTCCCGGGCCAGCGAGCCGTGGTGCGCCCGCGCGATCTCTCTTTCTGCGAGCTCGTTCAGCCGCAGCGCGAGCCGCTCGGCCAGCCGCCTGTTGTTCACGAACACGATCGTCGAGCGGTGGTTCTCGACGAGCCGCAGCAGCTCGGGGTAGATCGAAGGCCAGATCGACTGCCCCGAGATGCCGACGCCGTCCGCGACGAAGCTGCTCTCGGTGAGGTTCGCACCGGAGGCGAGACTCGAGTCGGCGAGGTTACCCATGTCCTCGACCGGCACGACCACCTCGAGATCGAGCTCCTTCGCGCGCCCGGCGTCGACGAGTTCGATCGGGCGCGCGCCGGACACGAAGCGCCCGATCTCCTCCATGGGCCGCTGCGTCGCAGACAGGCCGATGCGCTGGATGGGCGCCGGCGCGACCCGGTCGAGGCGCTCGAGGCTCAGCGCCAGGTGTGCGCCGCGCTTCGTCCCGGCGACCGCGTGCACCTCGTCCACGATCACGGTCTCCACGGTGCGCAGCAGCTCGCGCGCCTGCGACGTGAGCAAGAGGAAGAGGGACTCGGGCGTCGTGATCAGGATGTCCGGCGGCTTTCGCAGCATCGCCTGGCGCTCGCGCGACGGCGTGTCGCCTGTCCGTACGCCGACCTGGAGCTGTGACTGCAGCCCCGCGAGCGGCCCGCGCAGGTTTCGCTCGACGTCGTAGTTCAGCGCCTTGAGAGGCGAGACATAGAGCAGGCGCAGGCCCGCCCCCGGTGTGGGCGTGAGCCGGTCGATGCCGTACAGGAACGCGGCGAGCGTCTTGCCCGAGCCGGTCGGCGCCTGGATCAGGACGTGCCCGCCCTTCGCGATTGCGGGCCAGCCGAGCGCCTGCGCGGGCGTCGGGGCCTCGAAGGTGCGCTCGAACCAGGTGCGCGTCGCCTCGCTGAACACGGTCAACGACTCCATATCACAACCAGGCTAGCGAGGGAACGTATGTTCGTCTAGTCGTCCGAACCGGCCATGCCGCTGGCGGCCGCGAGCTCCTCGCGAAAGAGTTGCGCCTCGGACCACTCACGCCCCGACGCCTCCACCCACTCCACGGTCTGTTCGAGGAGCGGGACGGCTTCCCGCGGCCGGCCGAGGGCGCGCAGCGCGCGGGCCACGCCGAAGCGGGAGTACTCCCGGAGCTCCGGGTTCCGACCGTCCTGTTCGCGAGCTTCGAGCGACGCCCGGAAGCTCGCCAGCGAATCCTCGTATTCGGCGCGGTCGTACTGCCACTCCCCCAGGTTCTCCAGGAGCGTCCCTTTCCAGTACGCCGCCGCCTCGAAGCGCTCGGCGACCTCGAGTCCCCGCTCCGTCCACAAGACCATGTCGCCCGCCAGTGCGCACGAGTGCGCAGCGTCGGCGGCGATGAAGTACTCCCCGGCAGCGAGAGCCTCGTCGTATGCCCGTACAAGCAAAGGTACTGCGGCTGCGTCACCCTGAGTCTTCCGAGTCACGCGTCCGCCCTCCAGCAGCACCCGCGCCCGTGCCACGCCGGTATCGCCTGCGAGCCTGTCCGCCTCGCCCAGGAGCGACTGCGCCGCATCGAACCGACCGCGGGCGAGCTGCATCCGCGCCAGCTGAGTAAGCACCTCCGCGCGACCCGCGTCGGTCGTTTCGGCCTCGAGGGCTGTTCGAAACCGCTCCTCGGTCGCGTCGAGGTCGAAGGGGTCGATGAGCGGGCGAAGTCTGTCCTCGCCGGACACGTCCGAACCGACAATACGGGGCGTCGCGACCGCCGCGCTGCTCACCACCTGAGCAGGACACCAAAAGGGACATGTCCGAAGCGGACAGTACGGTCCGGCGATGCGCCTCATCGTCGCGCGCTGCGAGGTCACGTACAGCGGCCGGCTCAGCGCCTACCTGCCCGAGTCGACGCGGCTGCTCATGCTCAAGGCGGACGGAAGCGTCCTCGTGCACGCCGACGCCGGCGGCTACAAGCCGTTGAACTGGATGACGCCGCCGACCGTCGTCGAAGACGGAGGCGATTTGCTCGTCGTCCGCAAGCGGGCGGGGAAGAGCGAAGACCGACTCGAGATCCGGCTGCACGAGATCTTGAGCGACGTCACGCACGACATGGGCGAGGCCGCCGCGCTGGAGAAGGACGGCGTCGAGCGGCACCTCCAGGAGGAGCTCGCCGCGCACCCTGAGGCGCTCGAAGAGGGGCTTCGGCTCGTCCGGCGTGAGTGGCCCACCGACGTCGGCCCCGTGGACCTGATGTGCCGCGACGCGGACGGCGGCTGGGTTGCGGTCGAGATCAAGCGTGTGGCCACGATCGACGCCGTCGAGCAGCTCTCGCGCTACCTGGAGCGGATCCAGCTCGACCCGGCACTGGTCGGTTGCCGCGGCGTGCTCGCTGCCGAGCAGCTCAAGCCGCAGGCCGTCACTCTCGCCGATGCACGCGGCATCGCCTGCGTCCGGGTCGACCTCTCCGTACTCCGCGGAGAGCGCGAGCCAGAGCTGACACTGTTTGCGGTGTAACAAGGGCGGGCATTAGGCCGCCATGGAGCTGTACCAGGCCGAGTGGTGCCCGCACTCCCACCGCGTTCGTCAGCGCCTCACCGAGCTCGGAATCGACGTCGTCATGCGCCAGGTGCCCGCCGACCCCGACGAGCGTTTGGAGCTCAGGCGGGTTTCCGACGCAACCGAGATCCCGGTGCTCGTGCTCGAGGACGGCTTCCCGGTCTGCGGCGCCGATCAGATCGTCGAGCACCTCGACCGCTTTCCCGAGCGCGCAGACGCCCCCGCCCATCGTGCGAAGGGGCTGGAGGAGGTCCGGGATTTCTTCGAGCTGCGCGCGGCTTAGACCAGCATCGCGCGCAGCGCCGTGACGTCCGCTCGCAGCTCGGGATCGGGGTGCGGCGCCTGCTCGTCCTCGGGGAACGGGAACGGCCACCCCGGTCGCGGATCGTCGGGGTAGCGGGGCACAACGTGCGTGTGGAGGTGCGGGAGCGAGTTCCCGAGCACGTCGTAGTTCATTTTCACCGGCTGCAGGTGCTGCTCGAGCGCCTGGCCGACTCTGAGCAGCTCGAGCCAGTACGCGGTCGCTTCGTCCGGGGCGAGCTCGGTGGGCTCTGCGACGTGCCGCCCGCGCCAGATCACGATCGAGTAGCCGCGCTGGATCCCGGCCTTCTGGAGGTACGCGTCCGAGACCTCGCCGGCGAAGATCCGGATTCCCCACTCTGTCTCGTCCGGCCGGCCCTGGCTGCACATAACGCACCCCTCCCCACGCCTGAGCGCGTAGAACTCGTCGGGCCATTCCACGGGCGGCGACGTTAGCATCGGGCCGTGCCCGAGACGCCGGAAGAGCTCCACTCCCGCGTCGCCGGCGATCTCCGCGCGCCGCCGGTCGAGACGTGGGACACCTGGCCTTTCGAGGGCCCTGTCACGCCTCGAGCGCTCGAGCCGCCGGTGAAGCAAGAGAAGCCGCGACAGGGCGAGGGCGGCGTCGACTGCCGCCGTTGCGCAAACGCCGACGACGCCTATGCCTGGACGAACGAGCGCTGGCGCCTCTTCGCGTTTCCGCGCCCGGCTGGCCTACCGGTGATCGTGCTGCTCGAGCCGCGCGAGCACTTCCAGGAACCGGCGGACCTTTCGGACGACCTGGCCGCCGAACTCGGCGTGCTGGTCAAGCGGCTCGATCGCGCGATCTCCTCCGTGGACGGTGTCGGCCGCGTGCACATCCTCCGCTACGGCGAGGGCGGCGCGCATCTGCACTGGTGGTTCATGGGCCGCCCGGCGCGAATGGAGCAGCTGCGGAGCAGCTTCGCCGCGATCTGGGACGACGTGCTCCCGCCGACGCCCGAGGACATCTGGCGCCACAACCTCGCCGCGGTCGTCGCCGCCCTCGACGCGCAATGACCTACTCGATCGTCGCGCGCGATCCCGAAACAGGCGAGCTCGGGGTCGCCGTACAGACCGGCACCTTCGGCGTCGGGCGCGGCGTGCCCTGGGCGGAGGCGGGGATCGGAGCAGTCGCCACCCAGTCCTACACGGAGCGGAGCTACGGGCACTTCGGCCTCGAGCTGATGAAGGCGGGGCGGACGGCGCCGGACGCGCTGGCCGGCCTCGTGGCGTCGGACGCGGAGGAGAGGACGCGTCAGGTGGGCATGGTCGACGCGACCGGACGGGCCGCCGCTCACACCGGCGCCGGCTGCATCCGCGAGTGCGGGCACCTCGTCGGCGACGGCTACGCGGCGCAGGCGAACATGATGGCGCGGAACACCGTCTGGCACGCGATGGCGGCGGCCTACGAAGCCGCCGACGGCACGCTGGCGCACCGCCTCCTCGCCGCGCTCGACGCGGCCGAGGGGGAGGGCGGCGACTTCCGAGGGCCGCAGTCGGCCGCGATCCTGGTCGTACAGGCCGAGCCGACCGGGTTCACGTGGAAGGGCCGAGTCTCCGATCTGCGCGTCGAGGACCACGCGGATCCGCTCGGAGAGCTCCGACGCCTGCTGGAAATGGAGGAGGACTACCGCGCGGAGCGAGGCGACCATCTGCGCGAGTCCGACCGGCGCTGGGTTGCCGCACGCGAGGCGGCTGTCGCAGGCGATGCGCAGCGTGCCCGCGACCTCCTCCAGCCGCTCTTCGATGCCCACCCGAACTGGCGCGACGCCGTCCGTGCGAGCGGCGAGCGCGGCGACTTCCCCGGCTGGGAGCAGGTCATCGCGTAGGATCGGGTCGTGCCCGACGCCCTCCACTTCACGGGCAACGACGAGGCCGACAGGCTGCTCGCGACCGATCCGATGGCGCTGTTGATCGGATTCGCGCTCGACCAGCAGGTGCCCGTGCCGACGGCGTTCACAGGGCCGCTCAAGATCAAGCAGCGCCTTGGCTCGCTCGATGCCGGCGAGCTGGCTGCGGTCGAACCGGAGCGACTCGAGGCGGCGTTCCGCGAGAAGCCGGCCGTACACCGCTTTCCGGGGACGATGGCAACGCGCGTTCAGGACCTCGCGCGCACGGTCGTGAGCGAGTACGGCGGCGACGCCTCCCGGTTGTGGACCGAGGCTCGCGACGCGGACGATCTGCGACGGCGCATCGAGGCTCTCCCGGGCTTCGGCGAGATGAAGGTCAAGGCGCTGGGCTCGGTGCTCGCGAAGCGTTTCGGCGTCGAGGCGGCAAGAGGCCTCGTTCCCGGCCATCCGACGCTCGGCGACGTCGATTCCGCCGAAGCGCTCGAGCACTACCAGGCGCAGAAGCGCGCCTACAAAGCATCGCTCCGCGATGCGCGAGCGGGTTGACGTGAGCTCCGGGGAGACGTAGGTTCCAGCCCCAAGCGGCCGATGGGTGAAGAAAACCTCAATCTCTCCGAGTTCCTCAGGAAGCTCGGCGACGCGCAGATCCTCCTCTACGACTTCGAGCGCGACCCCGAGAAGACCATGCGACGGTTCGGGCTCCCCGAAGAGGACATCGAGCTCGTCAAGAGCGGGGACCTCGAGGCGATCCGGAATCGGGTCCAGGAGCAGAGCAACACCGACGTCCTCTTCGGCCTTCCCGTGCACATCCCGCCGGTGCACGTTCCGCCGGTCCACTGGCCCTGGCCGTGGCCGCCGCACCACAAGGAAGACTGACCGAGGCCGAGCGCGGTTCGCTGGTCGTCGTCGGGACGGGGATCCGGACCGGCACCCAATTGACGCCCGAGACGCAGGCGGCGCTACGGGCCGCCGACGACGTCTTCTACCTCGTCACCGACCCGATGGCGGCGGCGTGGTTCGAGCGCCTCGTGCCGCACGCCCGGTCCCTCCTCGGCCTCTACGACGTCGGCAAGAACAGGGGCGAGACCTACGCCGAGATGGTGGAGACGATTCTCGAGCCGGTCCGGCGCGGCCACAAGGTCTGCGCGGCCTTCTATGGTCACCCCGGCGTCTTCGTCCTGCCCTCGCACGAGGCCGTCGCCCGCGCCCGGGCCGAGGGGCTCGAGGCACGGATGCTGCCCGCCGTCTCGGCCGAGGACTGCCTGTTCGCCGAGCTCGGCGTCGACCCGGCGAGCCGCGGCTGCCTGAGCTACGAAGCCACCGACCTGCTGATCCACTCCCGGACGATCGACCCGTCGGCCTATCTCGTCCTCTGGCAGATCGCGTGGCTCGGGAACGTCCGCTACTCCCCGACGCCGAGCCGAGAGCACCTGCCGCTGCTGGTCGAGTACCTCGAGCGTCACTATCCACCCGAGCACGAAGTGATTCTCTACGAGGCGTCGCCCTACCCTGTCGGCCCGGGCCAGATCCGGCGCCTCCGCCTTGCCGATCTGCCCGCCGCCGAGCCGTCGCCGATGTCGACGCTCTGCGTCCCACCCGGACAGCCGTCCGCGCCGGACCCGCGCATGCTCGAGCGGCTCGGGCTGCCGACCCGCAGAGAAGGGGTCAGCGGGTCAGCGTGACGCCGGCGAGCAGCGCGCGCGTCCTCTCCAGCGCGACGATGTTCCCCTTCTGCGCGTAGAGCGCGATCGCGGCTTCGACCGGGTCGACCGCCTCACCGGCCCGGCCCCCCAGCTGGAGCACCTCGGCCAGATCCAGCGACGCCGCGGCACGGATGTCGAGCCCGTCGGTCTTTTCGGAGACGGCGACAGCCTCGCGAGCGAGCGCCTCCGCCTCGGCGTGCTCGCCCCGTCGGGCGAGCACCTTGGCGCGAATAGACAGGTGCATGACGTGAAGCCACACGTCCTCCGTGATCGACCCGTGGCGGCAGATCTCCGCATAGTGCTCGGCCTCGTCGTAGCGCCCCTGCGTGTACAGCACGCCGCCGAGGAATCCGGCCACGCCGGACAGATAGCCCTTCTCTCCCATGCGCTCGAGTGCGTCGTACCCGACCCTGAGCTCGCGCTCGGCCGCATCCAGGTCGCCGGCCAGCACCTCGATGTCTCCCGCGCCGAACGCCCCGATCGCGGACGACACGAGTCGCATGCCGAGCTCGTCGTAGGCTTCCCGCGCCCGTCCGAGGAGGAGGCGTGCGTCGGCGAAGTCGCCGCGCCGGGCGACGAGCGAGGCGAGCGCGCGCAGCGCTCCGGCCTCAACGAGCCTGTCGTGCTCGAGCTCGGCGAGGATCTGGTTGCAGCGCCGGATCGCCTCCGGCACGGGTGTCGGGCCGACCCAGGCGGCATACCACAGGTGCGTTCTGATCTGCCCCTCCTGCCGCCGATCGCCCACGCGACGAGCGTGGTCCAGGGCCCGGCCGAGCGCCTCCTCGCCTTCCGCGAAGCGACAGCCCCAGATGTAGCGGGCCAGCCCGATCAGATACCACGCCCTGCCGAGTGCGTGATCGTCGTTGAGAGCCTCGAGCTCGGGAATGGCGTCGTCCACCTGTCGCAGCAGGGTCTCCACGCCCTCCTCGGGCCTGCTGATCAGGCGGAGCGCGATCCGCTCCACGACGGCCGCGAGCTCGGAGTGGCGATCACCGCTCGCCCGCGCGAGCTCGATCGCGGAAGTCAGCACCTCGTCCGCGCGGCCGAGCTCTCCCGACTGCGTGAGCGCGAATCCGAGCGAGGGCAGAAGCGTCAGCCGCGCGTGATCGTCGTCGGAGAGCAGCAGAGCGGCGCGCTCGAGGAGGTTGACGGCGGCACGCGTGTCCGACTTCTCGAGAGCGCGGCGGCCTGCCGAGCCGAGCCGGGCTCCCGCGCGCAGGGCGAGCGCCCGTGCCGGCCCGTCCACGCGGGCCAGCTCGGCCCGATAGCGATAGGCCTCCTCGAGGTGATAGCCGAGCACCTCCTCGATCTCTCCGATCCGGTCGCCGCCGACGTCCTCCAGCCAGGCGGCGAACCGCTCGTGCAGGTCCGCGCGGAGCTGCTTCGGAAGGGCGTCGTAGGCGGCCTCGCGGATCAGGACATGTCGAAAGCGGAAGGCGTCCTCGCCTGCGAAGGACGCTCGATGCGGACGAATCAGCTCCTTCCGCTCCAGCGCAACGAGACACGCACCGACGTTGTCCCTTAGGAGGTCGTCGTCGGCAAGCGCCTCGATTGCACCGCGGTGGAAGACCGTTCCCTCGACGGCCGCCCGGTCGATCACACGCCGCTCGTCCTGCCCCAGCTGGTCGAGCCGGGACGCGAGCAGCACGTGGATCGAGTCGGGAACCGGGATCTCGGCCAGGTCTCCCGCCACCTTCCAGACGCCGTTCCGTTTCAGCAGCCCGGCATCGATGAGCATCGAGACGAGCTCCTCGACGAAGAGAGGATTGCCCTCGGCGGAGCCGTGGACCCGCTCAAGCACGTCCCCCGCGACGGCGTCGCCGAGCAGGTGGGCGAGGAGCGCGCCCGACTCGTCCTCGGACAGCGGCTCGAGCAGTATCGAGGTCGCGTTTCGCTTTCCTCCGCCCCACGCGGGCCTGCTGTCGAGGAGATCGGGCCGCGCCAGGCAAACGAGCAGAATGGGCGCGTCGCGGGTCCAGTCGGCGATGTGCTCCACGAGATCGAGGAAGGCGGGCTCGGCGTAGTTCGCGTCGTCGAAGCAGACGACGACGGGTCGCGTGCGGGCGAGGGCCTCGAGCAGCTTGCGGAAGCCCCAGAAGCCCTCCTCTCCTGCGGCCCCGCTCTCGCCCAATCCGACGAGCGCGGCCACCCGCTCGGAGACGAGCCCCGCGGACTCCTCTCCGCTGACGACCTCCGCGAGCCGCTCGCGCGCACGGTGCGCCGAGTCCTCGTCCGAGATCCCGGCGGCCTGCTTGACGACCTCGAGGGCGGGCCAGAACGTGATCCCTACGCCGTAAGGCAGGCACGCTCCCTGCAGGACCTGCGCCCGATCGCCGATCTCGGCCAGCGCCTCGGCGAGCAGACGGGACTTCCCGACCCCGGCTGGCCCGAGGATCGTGAACAGGTGACAGGAGCGCTCGGAGACTGCCCGTGCGAAGGCGTCTTCGATGAGGGCGAGCTCGCGTGTCCGCCCGACCATGGGCGCGTCCAAACGACGCGCATGGGAAAGCAATCCGGGGCGGGTCCCGATCAGGCGATAGGCGGTCACAGGCTCGTCCCGGCCGCGCACGGGCAGGGGCGCGAGCAACTCCGCGTCGACGGCGTCGCGCGCGAGCCGGTATGTCGACTCGCCGATCAGGATCTCGCCCGCCGCTGCGAGCGACTCGAGCCGCTGCGCGACGTTGACCGCAGACCCTGCCACGAACGCCTCCCCGCGTCCCGGGTTGCCTGCGATGACCTCGCCGCTGTAGACGCCGATGCGGACGTCGATTCGCTGCCCGAAGACCTGCTCGAGCTCGTCGCTGAGCGCAGCGATCGCGTCCCGCAACTCGGTCGCGGCGCGGAGCGCGCGGAGCGCGTCGTCCTCGTGTAAGAGCGGGATGCCAAAGACCGCCATAACCGCATCGCCGATGAACTTCTCCACTGTGCCGCCGTGGCGGGTGAGAACGTCGCGGGCGCACTCGTAGTAGCGAGACAGCATCGTGCGCACCGTCTCCGGGTCCCGCTGCTCCCCGATCGACGTCGAGCCGGTCAGGTCGCAGAAGAGGATCGTGACGGTCTTCCGGACGTCCGCGGCCGGCCCGCTCTCGGCGAGCGGCCGCCCGCAGGCCAGGCAGAAACGGGCGTGACCAGGGTTCTCCTCGCGGCAATGGACACACCTCGCCATGGTCGAAGAGTGTACGGCGGCTCGTGCATGCTTCTCGCATGGCCGCCCGCCGCCCCCGCGTCCTCGCGTACGTCACGCGCACGTCCGAAGGACGAACCGAGCTGCTGGTCTTCGACCAGCACGGCGATCCTGGGGCAGGCACGCAGGTGCCGGCGGGCCGCCTCGACCCCGGCGAGTCGCTCGAGGAGGGCCTCCGGCGCGAGCTGCACGAGGAGGCCGGGCTCGAGCGCATCCTCATCGTCCGCGAGCTGCCGGTGCTCGGCGACTGGGCCGAGCGCTCGGAGTACGACAATCACGCCTTCGAGGTCAGGGTGGACGGCGAGGAGCCTCCCGACACCTGGGAGCACGTGGTGCACGGCGACGGAGACGACGCCGGGCTGGTGTTCCTCTACCGCTGGGAGTCGGTTCAGGGCGGCATCGACCTCTGGGGCGGACTCGACCCGACCTACACGCAGCTCGCGTGAAGAGCTTCGACCTCGCGTCGCGGCCGGGACGCTACTTCGCCAGGCGGGACCACTCGAGCTCCGTCCGGACCGGGAGCCGGTAGGAGCCCGCAATCAGGCGGCGCAGCTCCGCTTCGACGGACTCACTCCCGTCCGGCGCGAGGATGCCGAACGGGCTCGTCGAGAACAGGAGCGTGACGAAGTCGTCGCCGGAGATGTCCAGCGTACGGGGCGGCACGTCCTCCACTCGCACTGGCTCGTAGCCCATCGAGACGAAGAACGCGCTCCGGTCCGGCTCCTTCACGCCGATCGGCTGGCGACGGGCGCGGTCGAGCACGTCCTCGATCAGCTTCTCGGCGGCCTCGGGAACCGGAGGATCTGTCTTCCACCAGATGTTCCAGAGAAGCACCACGCCCCCTTGCGGGCGAAGCACACGCGCGATCTCGACGAGCGCCCTGTCCTTGTCGAACCAGTGCCAGGCCTGGCCGACGAAGACCACGTCGACCGACTGATCGCGAAGCGGAATCGCCTCAGCCCGCCCCTCGAGCACCAGGTGGCAGTCTGTTAGCTGCCCCAGCACGGCGCGCATGCCGGCGTCGGGCTCGACCGCGGTCACGCGGGCGAAGCGGTCGACGAGCGGTCGGGTGAGCTTGCCCGTGCCGGCAGCGAGGTCGAGAACCTCCGCGTCGGTGCCGAGACCGAGCCGCTCGGTCACGAGGTCGAGAGCGTCCGGCGAGTAGTCCGGCCGGACGCGGTCGTACGAGGCGGCGCCTCGCCCGAAGCTCAGTGCCCGATTCACCGGAGGCGGGTCCACCACACCTCCGCGCGAAGGTTCGTGCGGTACTCGCCGTCGGGGACGACGGCGCGTAACTCCTCGCCGAGCCTGTGCCGTTCATGCGCCGGCAGCGCGGCGAAAATGCTCGACGAGAGCGTCCGCGCCACGACCTCGCTCGAAGTCTGGACGTGCACGTGCGAGAAGCGTTCCGTGCGAAGAGGCTCGAAGAGGGACGACGGCTCGTCAAACGGCGCACGCCACGCGCCCGCCTCGAGAATCGCACCGCCCGGTTCGACGCCGGGACGTCGGTATCGCCTGGCGATCTCCCAGCCCTCCTCGGGCATGGCGATGTACGGCCCACCGTCCGCCATCTGGAAGCAGAGGACGAGCAGCCCGTGCGGCCGCAGCACCCGGGCGATCTCGCGAAGCGCCGCGTGCCAGTCGAACCAGTGGAAGCACTCTGCACAGAAGACACCGTCGACGGAAGCGTCCCGAAGCGGAATCGACTCGGCTGCGCCGGCCAGGGCCTCGACGCCGACGATCAGTGCGCGCATCTCCTCCGACGGCTCGACCGCGGTCACCCGAGCAAACACACGCGCGAGCACCCGCGTGAGCTTGCCGGTGCCGGCGCCCAGGTCGAGCACCTCGGCGTTCGCCGGCAAGTCGCCGACACGCGCGACCTCGTCCGGCCAATCCGGCCGGCCACGCTCGTAGTCGGCGGCGGCGTTCCCGAACGAGAGGCGGAGCTCAGTCAAAGCGGATCCCCGAGCGCGGCACGAACCGGATCGTCCTCCCGTCGGCGAAGACGAGCCCCGGCCGCTCGAGCTGCGCGTGCGCCGCATGCGCGAACGTCTTCACGCGGCCGTCGGAGAGCCGGACCAGGCGCGTCGTCCCATGCGAGCCCAGAACGGCGATGCCGCCGTCCAGATCCTCGAGCACGCGCATGCCCGGAGCGAGCTGGAAGGCCCGGACGGGCAGCTCACGACGGAGGTCCCACACGACGAGCGCCGTGCGGGTGAGCGTGACCAGCTGAGAGCCCTGAAACGCCGCCCCCACGAGGCCGCGCAAGGCGACGTGGCGCCAGAGCACGCGTCCCGTCGGACCGATGAGAGCCAGCGTCCCGTCAGCATGCTGGACGAGCATTGCGTGGCCGTCCGTCCAGATCGGATAGACGGTGTCGGGACCCCGGCCGACGACTCGACCGCCGACGAGGCGCAGGCGCTGGGCGTAGACGTCGGGCCGATCCGGCGAGCAAGGCCGCGCGTAGCCCGCGTCCGCCCGGTCGCACTCCGTCCAGGAGGCGTACCCGAGCAGAGCGCCGTGCCCGACGAGCGATCCCGTCCAGTCCCCCGCCGGATCGCCCGCCGCGCCGCCACCGTTCTCGACGTACGACACGTCGCGCGGCTTCGGCCTGGCCAGCGTTGCCTTGCGAACGATCAGCTCGAGGTTGTTGCCGCCGTTCGTCTCGCGCCAGGCGACCGTCTGGCCGCCCAGCGCCAGCTCGTCCACGGCGTCCAACCCGGCGCCGTCGCCGTCGCACTGCGCGATCGTCGGAATCGACACCGGGGCCTGCCCCACGCGCCAGAGAACGATCGAGGCGCAGCGCCCCTTGCGGTTGCCGGGCACGACCGCAGCGACGACGCCGCCGTCGGCGCGGACGATCGACGGTGCAGCCGCCAGCTCGACCGATGACGATGCGCCGACGTGGGCGCCGAGCACGAGGGAGGCGCCGAGGGCGCTAGCCCACGCCGGCCAAGAGGAAGGCACGCTGCTCCTTGACCATCTCGCGGGCGATGACGAGGCGCTGAATCTCCTGCGAGCCTTCGTAGATCTGCGTGATCTTGGCGTCGCGCATCATGCGCTCCACCGGGTACTCGCGGATGTAGCCGTAGCCACCGAGGATCTGGACCGCCTCGGTCGTGACCCACATGGCCGTGTCCGCGCAGAAGAGCTTCGCCATGGCGCCGGCCTTGGTCAGCTCAACGTCGGCTGCGCCGGCGTCGGCCATCCGCCCGAAGCGATAGAGGAGCCCGCGCGCAGCCTCGCAGGCCGTCTCCATGTCGGCGAGCTTCGCGGCGATCAGCTCGTGCTCGACGATCGGCCTCCCCATCGTCTCGCGGGTCTTCGCGTACTCGAGCGCATAGTCGGTGGCGCCCTGCGCGATGCCGAGCGCCTGCGCGGCCACGCCCGGCCGGGAGCGATCGAGGACGCGCATGGCGACCTTGAAGCCCTCGCCCTCTGCCCCGAGACGGTTCGCCTCGGGGACGCGGCAGCCCGTGAAGTTGAGTTCACCGGTCGTGGATCCCGAGATGCCCATCTTCGGCTCGAGGCGCGCCACCTCGAAGCCAGGTGTGTCCGACTCGACGACGAAGGCCGAGATCCCCGAATGACCCTTCGTCGGGTCCGTCTTCGCGAAGACCGTGTAGAGGGAGGCGACGGCCGCGTTGGTGATGAAGCGCTTCGACCCGTCGAGGACGTACTCGCCGTTGTCCCGTCGCGCCTCGGTGCGCATCGCAGCCGAGTCCGAGCCCGAGCCGGCCTCCGTGAGTGCGTACGCGGCCAGCCACTCGCCGGACGCCAGTCTCGGCAGGAACCGCTCCTTCTGCTCGTCGGAGCCCGCCAGATCGAGCCCGAGCGAGCCGAGCGACTGCACGGTGAGGATCAGCCCGCTCGTCGCACAGACCTTCGACACCTCCTCGACCGCGACCAGCGAGAGCAGGACGCCCGTGCCGGTGCCGCCGTAGCGCTCGTCGAAGAAGAGGCCGAACACCTCGTGCTCGCGGAAAACCTCCACGACGTCCCAGGGAAACTCGTGCGACTCGTCGATCTCGGCGGCGCGAGGCGCGATCCGGTCACGCGCCAGCGTGCGGACGAGGTCTCGGATCTCGCGCTGCTCGTCGCTGAGGACGTCGTACGGCACGGAACCCAGTCTACGCCTCGATAGGATCAGGGCTTCCGACGGAATGGAGGCTGTGATGAACAGACGGCTTCTTCCCTTCCTGCTCTGCTTCGTGGCGCTCGTCGCCGGCTGAAGCGTCGCCGTCGCGCAGAGTTCTGCGCACGCTCCGACGACGGCCCACCACCTACAGGCGGTGCGTCGCTAGGAGGGCTACCTTGGACACATGCGGAGCGCGGTGGTCGCGGCGGTCGTCGTTGGGGTGCTGGCCGCCACGGGCCTCGCCCCGTCGAGTGCGGGCAGCGCCGAGCCGAGTTCGGTGCTCGCCCGTTACGTGCCGGTGCTCGAGCTCTACGCGGTGGACCGCAAACCGAGCGCGATCGAACCGTTCCTGGCCGGAGCCGACCTCGAGCGCCTGAGCCGGGGCGGCGTCTGGCGCGTCGTCCGCAGGAGCCCGCCGGCGTCCGCGCTCGCGAACGGTTCCGAGCAGCTGCGACTGGACACGCGCGGCTGTTCGCCCGCCACGAGCGCACCCACGTGCTATCCGGTCCGCAGGACCTCGCCGACGGTCTACGGCCGCATCTGGACGACTACGGGGGCATCGGCGGGCACCACCGTCCTCCAGTACTGGCTGTTCTACACGCTCAACGACTGGCGCAACTCGCCGACGAAGCCGACGCTCTGGTACCTCCACGAGGGCGACTGGGAGGAGGTGTCGGTCGAACTCAGCCCGGCGGGGAAGCCGGTCGCCGTTGCCGTCAGCCAGCACAATCTGGGCGTCAACCGCCCCTGGGCGCGCACGCCGCGCGAGGGGACTCACCCCGTCGTCTACGTCGCACTCGGCTCGCACGCGAACTACCTCTCGCCTGGCCACCGCGGGGTCGCGACGATCCCGCATGTCGTGCCGCCGCGTTTCTCGGGCTTCCCGCTTCCCCAGCCCGACTTCACGGCTGCTCAGGCGACCGTCAGGTCACCTGCAGTCGTGGACGTGAGCGACCTCCGTCCGCCCTGGCTCTCCTTCGCAGGAGCGTGGGGCGACGGGAGTTACGTCCTGGCCCGCCAGAACACGACGAGCAAGACGTACACCCGCCTGCGGATCGGCGATTCTCCGCCGGGACCGGCCTTCCACGACATCTGGCGCGACCCTCTGCAGCAGTTCAGGATCTGGCCCGCCGACGACGGCCACTAGCCGGCGTTCCAACCGCCGTGCCAGGTAGAGTCACGCCGTGCTCCCCCGCACGCGCGCCGCGCTGGCGACGGCCGCCGTCATCGTCGTTGCCGGTGTCTCTGCCACGGCTGCCCTCGCCGCCCCTACGGCGCGTGCGCGGAGCCTCGTGACACCGCTCAGGGGACTGGACACTCAGATCGTCGAGCGCATCAACGTCGAGCGCGCCCAGCGCGGTCTCGCGCCGCTTCATCTCTCCCGGCGCCTTCATGCGGCCGCGAACTTCCACTCGTACGAGATGGCGCGCGGCGGGTTCTTTTCGCACGTGTCACTCGACGGCACCTCGGTGTCGGACCGCTTGGCGCGGTTCTACCGGTCAGCCGGCTACCGGCGCTGGGAGGTCGCGGAGACGCTGCTCTGGGACTCCGGCGCTGTCGACGCCGCTGCGGCCGTCCGCGAGTGGCTGACGAGCCCCGAGCACCGGAGCATCCTGCTCGACTCTGGACTCCGGGAGATCGGCATCTCCGCGGTACACGACGGAGCGTTCCAGGGTACGGCCGCCACGCTCGTCACCGCCGACTTCGGCGCCCGCTCGCGCTAAGCGGCACAGCGCGCCGAAACCTGATCCTCAAGCCGGGGATGCAGCCTGTCGATAACGGCGGGAGTCGGGCAAACGGCCCGCAAAACGCCCACACGAGTGAGGGGATCGACATGACGATCGGAGAGAACATGGAAGCTGCACAGACTTCCTCCTGGCGTTCGCTCGGAGAGCTGTTTGTCGAGCGCGGGCTGATCTCCGAGGCCGATCTCGAGTGCGCTCTGGCCGAGCAGGTTGCGACGAGGCGGCGCCTGGCGGACATCCTCGTCCGCCGGGGCCTCGTCACCGGTCACGACATCACCAACGCGTTGATGGAGCAGCTTGGTGCGGCTCCCGCGGAACCCCCAGTTGCCGTGGTGGCTCCCGCCGCCGAGCCTCACACCGCCGCTCATGCCCCCACTTCCGTACCTGCGCAGGCGCCTGCCGTTCCGCAGATCCCCGCCGAAGTCGTCGAGCCCGAGCCCGAGTTCGAGTCAGCGGCGGACGCGTCCCACGAGGTCTTCAGCCCGCCGCACGAAGTGATCACCGACGCTCCCAGCCCGACTCCTACTCTCGCTCCCGTGCCGATGCCACCACCCGCCGTTCACCAGATCCCTGCCGAAGTCGTCGAGCCCGAGTTCGAGCCCGAGCCCGAGTTCGAGCCGGCGGCGGACGCGTCCCACGAGCACTTCGGCCCGGCGCACGAAGTGATCACCGACGCTCTCAGCCCGCCTCCTACCCTCCCGCCCGTACCTGTCGAGCCCGAGCCCGAGTTCGA